>FWWL01010231.1_pt1 | contig 10938 bp, 11 predicted proteins | sample 2228331 | NCBI WGS metagenome assembly FWWL01 (sample SAMEA103939775, study PRJEB20133) | metagenome
ACAGGCTACTATTTCTACCATTACAATAACGAACGTTCGTTCGTAACATATGGCCACCTCTCTAAAGGTCAAACCCAGCCGTCAGGCTATTCTGGAAGCCGCCTATGAACTGTTCCTAGCGCAGGGATATACGGCCACTTCTATGCGCCAAATTGCACGCCGCGCTGGCCTGGCATTGGGCGGTATTTATAACCACTTCCCTGCTAAAGAAGCCATCTTCGTCGAAGTCCTCCTGACCTATCATCCCTACCGTCGTATCTTGCCGGTGCTGCTGGAGACTCCCCTCGAAACGCCAGAGCAATTCGTGCGCCGTGCCGCCAAAATGATGTTCGAAGAATTGACCAGGCAACCTGATTTCTTGAAGCTGATGTTCATTGAGATTGTGGAATTTGGTGGCCGTAACATGCCGATCCTTGTTCAGAAGGTCTTGCCAGAAGTCGAATCCCTGCTGGAACGTCTGAAAGGCTGCTCAGAAGCATTGCGTCCCCTGCCTCCTTTTATCATTTTTCGTGCCTTCCTGGGCTTGTTCTTTTCCTTCTACATTACCGAACTGTTGATGTCCCATCTTCCCATCGCCTCTGCCCAACAGGGTGCCCTCGATTACTTTGTGGAAATCTTCTTGCACGGCATTCTGCTGGAAAAACCAGCCTCTTGATTGGCAGAAAAAGGCACGCCTATGGTTACTCGTCTCCTGGCTATCATTCGCAAAGAATTCATCCAAATCCTGCGCGATCGCCGCGCGCTCATCATTATCCTGATTATCCCCATCATGCAGTTGATCCTGATGGGCTACTCGGCGACCAGTGACGTGCGCAACATTCCTCTGGCAGTTCTTGATCGCTGTCGTTGTTCGGCCTCGCGTCGTCTGCTGGACGCTTACCGTGCAGCCGATTACTTTCGCCTGACTTACCAGGTCGACTCGGAGGAAGAACTCCGTACCCTCATTGAGGGCGGTGAGGCGCGCGCAGGCGTAATTATCCCTGCCGATTACGATCTCCAACTGCTGGAGGGTAAGGCGCAGGTATCCTTCATTCTGGATGGCTCTGACCCGACGGCCGCCTCCACCGCTCTCTCCGCGGCAACCTTGATTGGGCAGAACCATGCCACTACCCTGCTGACCGAACGCCTAGCGCGGCGCGGCCTCAACCCGGCTACGCTGCAACCGCCGCTTGATGTGCGTACCCAGGTCTGGTACAACCCCGATCTGCTCAGCGCGTACTTCATGATCCCCGGCGTGATCGGCATGATTCTCTATGCCGTCACTTCTATCCTTACCGCTACGGCAGTGGTGCGCGAACGGGAACGCGGCACCATCGAGCAGCTCATCGTCACCCCCATCCGCCCGTGGGAGTTAGTCGTTGGGAAAATGCTACCCTACGTCCTGCTGGCCTTTGTGAACACGTTCGAAGTCCTCCTTCTGGGTCGCTGGTGGTTCAATGTGCCGATTCGCGGCGATTTGGGCCTGTTGATTGGCCTTTCCGGGCTCCTATTGCTCTCTGGGCTGGGAATCGGTCTCTTTGCCTCCACCATGGCCAACACCCAACAGGAAGCCATGCTGACGGTCTGGCTGACGCTTCTGCCCAGCATTTTTCTCTCTGGCTTCTTCTTTCCTCTGGAGGCCATGCCAGGCTGGTTGCGATTGATTTCTTACATCGTTCCTCTGCGTTACTACCTGGTCATCATCCGCTCGTTGTTGCTCAAGGGAGCAGGGCTTCCAGCCATCTGGACAGAGGCATTGGCGTTGGCCATCTTCGGCCTGCTCATCATGACAGCGGCCGCGTTGCGCTTCCGCAAACGATTGGATTGAGGAGTTGACATGAAACCCAAACGTCTAGCCTTTCCCTTTGTCCTCGCTATTCTGCTAGTTTTCGCGCTGATCGTGTATCTGGGCGTGCGTTTCCTGAAGCCTCCGGCGGACCAATCCCTGCGCGCCTCCGGCACGATCGAGGCCGTCGAAATTGCCGTCTCTTCGGAAGTAGGCGGCCGGGTGGTGGACGTGTATGTGGAGGAAGGGGATACCGTCCATGCCGGCGATCGGCTTTTCCGCCTGGATGATACGCTCCTGCAAGCGGAACGGCGTCTGGCCGTTGCCAATCTGAACCTGGCGGAGGCTGCCTTGGCCAGTGCTCAAGCGGCCCTGCAAACGGCCCAGGCGAACTATACCCTAGCCCTGAACGCGGCCCGCGCCGAGGACATCTTGACCCGCACAGCCGCCTGGCGGGCCTCGTTCCCGTCCGAATATGACCTGCCCGGCTGGTATTTCAGCCGCGCCGAAGAAATTGACGCCGCGCAAAAGGAAGTCGAGACGACGCGTGCGGCCCTCGAAGCCGCCCAGCAGAAACTGGACAAGCTCCTGAACAACCCCGCCAGCGCTGAATTCTTGAGTGTGGAAAGGCGTCTCCTGCAGGCCCGTGCTGCGTTCCTGGCCGCCCAGGACGCGCTGGATAGGGCGAAAAGCGCCCGTGACAACGAGAAGTTGCGCGAATCTGCCCAGGACGCGTACGACGACGCCCGCGAGGAACTCCGGGATGCTCAAAAGGCCTATGACGATCTAGCGGATCGGGATATTGCCAAGGATATTCTCTCGGCGCGCGCCGAACTGGCTGTGGCTCAGGAGCGGTATGAGGCGGCACAGAGATCGCTGTCCAGGCTGCAGACCGGCCTCTACTCGCCCGCCGTGGCTGTGGCCCAGGCGAAGTTGGACCAGGCGCACGCCGCGCTCGAACAGGCAAATCGAAGCGTAGATCAGGCCCGCGCCAATCTGGCATGGATCGACGCGCGCCTGGAAAAATTGACGGTGTTTGCTCCGGCGGATGGGGTGATTCTCACGCGCGCGGTACAACCCGGCGAAGTCCTCACCGCTGGCGGGGTGGCGCTTACCCTGGCGCGCCTGGAGGAGTTGACGATCACCGTCTACGTACCGGAGGATCGCTACGGCGAACTGGCCCTGGGGCAATCGGCCAACGTGAAGGTGGACTCATTCCCCAACGAAACCTTCCGCGCCGTTATCCTCCGCATTGCCGAGAAGGCCGAGTTCACTCCCCGCAACGTCCAAACTGTCGAGGGCCGCAAGACAACTGTCTTCGCCGTGAAGTTGCGCGTCCTTGACCCTCAGGGGAAACTCCGGCCGGGCATGCCTGCTGACGTTGTCTTTATTCCATGATCACGGCGGCACATCTCTTCAAGTCCTTTGGCCCGGTGCAGGCCGTGCAGGATGTGAGTCTGCAGGTCGCGCCGGGGGAGATCTACGGTCTGGTGGGGGCCGATGGGGCCGGCAAGACGACCACCTTGCGCTTGCTGGTTGGAGCGTTGCGTCCCGATTCTGGCGAAGCGACGATTTGTGGGATTTCAGTGCACCGCGAGGCGGAGCGCGCCCGCCAGCATTTGGGCTACCTCTCCCAACGCTTCTCGTTGTACGAAGATCTGAGTGTGCTGGAAAACATCCGTTTTTTTGCCGAAGTGCGCGGTCTCTCACACCAGGAGTGGCGGCCACGCTGCCTGGAGATTCTGGACTTTGTTGGCCTGGCGGAGTTCCGCGATCGGCGTGCGAGTCAACTTTCCGGCGGCATGAAACAGAAACTGGCTCTGGCCACGGCGTTGGTTACCCAACCGCAGGCTTTGCTCCTCGACGAGCCAACGACCGGAGTGGATCCGCTGACGCGGCAAGATTTTTGGCAATTGATCGTCCACCTGGTGGCCGGCGCGTGGAACGTCAACGGCGGCTCATCGTCCCGCGCGGTCATTCTGGCCACGCCGTACCTGGATGAGGCGGCGCGTTGCACACGGGTGGGCTTTCTACGCGCCGGACGGTTGATTGCGGAGGGGACTCCCTCGGAACTGTGCGCTCTCTTGCGGGATCGTGTGCTGGAGGTGCGCGCTGCCCAGTTGAGTGCGGCCCGTCAATGGGTGGCTGCCATCCAGGGTGTGGAGGATGTACGTGCTTTTGGTGACCGACTGCACGTGCGGTCAGTGGCTGGCAAGGCCGAACAGGTCATGGCGGCTCTGCGCGCGCTGGCGGCATCGCATCCCAACCTTGACCTGCAGGCCCGGCCGATCACACCTACCCTGGAGGATGTGTTCATCGCTCTCGTCACGTCTTCGGTATAAACCATGTCTGCTGTCGTTGCCGAAAATCTCACTCGCCGTTTTGGAAACTTTACCGCCGTGGATCGGGTATCCTTCTCTATCGAGGATGGAGAGATCGTCGGTTTGCTTGGCCCGAACGGTTCGGGCAAGACGACCACGATTCGCATGTTACTCGGTCTCCTGGCACCCTCCGAGGGTCACGCGCGTGTTCTGGGGTTCGATGCGTTGCGCGAATCAGAGCAGGTGCGTGCCCGTGTGGGGTATATGTCGCAGAGGTTCGCCCTCTACGATGACCTGACCGTTTGGGAGAATCTGACCTTTTACGCGGGGGTATACGGTATTCGCGCTCGCTCGGCGATTGAGGCTACCCTGGAACTGGTGGGTCTGCAGGAGCAACGGGCGACGTTAACCGGGGCGTTATCTACCGGCTGGCGGCAACGCCTGGCTCTGGGTATTGCCCTGGTCCATCAACCGCCATTGCTCTTCCTCGACGAGCCTACCTCCGGCGTGGACCCGGCCGCCCGGCGCGTCTTTTGGGATCTTATCTACCTGTTGGCCGAGCGCGGCGTGACTGTACTCGTCACTACCCACTACATGGATGAGGCCGAGTACTGTTGGCGAATCGGGATTATGCGGTCCGGCCATTTGCTGGCGATGGACACGCCGACCAATTTGAAAGCGCGCCTGATGGAGGAGGTCTGGGAGGTACAGGTGGAGCCGTTAGAGTTGGGGCTGACGGCCTTGCCGCAAGCGGAGGGCGTGGTGCGCGTCGGTTTGTCGGGTAATCATTTGCGCCTGCTGGTTCGGCCGGGTGTATCCCAGCGCGCCTTGCAGCAAGCGGCGCGCCGGGCCGGTCTGCGCTGGATTCGGGCGGAACGGGGCGCGGTCAGCCTGGAGGATGTCTTCCTGGCACTGGCACGTTGACGAATGTATCCTCGTGGGAGGCTTCTTTATGAAAATGGATCTCGATCGGTGGATGGAGGCGCACGACCTGGAGGCGCTGCTGGTCAGTGGCTCGGGCCGTCACAATCCTCCCATGTACTATTTGACCGGTGGCGCTCACCTGACCTCCGCGACGCTGATCAAGAAGCGCGCGGAGAAGCCGATTCTCTTCCATCAAGATATGGAACGCGAGGAGGCCGCCAAGACGGGCCTGCGTTGCCTGTCGTATAGCACGTACTCCTGGCGCGCGTTACTGGAGGAGGCAGGAGGAGACGCCGCCCTGGCCGCGGCTCTGCGCCTGCAACGCATGTTCGCCGACGCGGGCGTTACCAGCGGGAAAGTGGGGGTCTATGGGTATACCGACGTGTCCTCCCTCCTGGCTATCCTGACCCACCTCCAGCGTCGGATGCCCCAGATTACCCTGGTGGGAGAAACGACGGAGGATTCGGTTTTCCTGCGCGCCATGGAGACGAAGGACGCGGACGAGGTGGAGCGCATCCGTCGGATGGGGCGGCTGACTACCGAGGTCGTCCGCCGTGTGGCCGATTATCTGACCACCCGGCGCGTGAACGGTGAGGAGATCCTCCTGCGCGAGGATGGCCAGCTCGCTCATGCGGTCGAGGGCCTTCGAGACCTTCTGCAGGAACCCGTCCTGCGTCTGGCTGAACGAGATGGCGTTGGCGATGTCAAAGCGCGCATCAATCTCTGGCTAGCCGAGTTGGGGGCCGAGAATCCGGAAGGAACGATCTTCGCCATCGGCCGCGAGGCCGGCGTGCCCCACTCGACAGGGAGCGACACAGAGGTCCTCCGCCTGGGGCAAACGATTGTCTTCGACATCTTCCCGTGTGAGGCGGGGGGAGGCTACTTCTACGATTTCACCCGTACCTGGTGCCTGGGGTATGCACCGCCGGCCGCGCGTCAACTGTATGATGACGTCCGGGCTGTCTTTGAGGAGGTCTTACAGCAGGCGCGCCCTGGCCTTCCCTTTCCCGAACTTCACCGTCTGGCCTGCGAGCACTTTGAGGCGCGCGGGCATCCCTCACCCCTGCACACGGAAGCCCCACAGAAGGGATACGTGCACTCGCTTGGGCATGGAGTAGGATTGAACGTCCACGAGCGTCCCTGGTCGAGCCTGACGGCGACGGGGGAGAACTTACTGCAGCCCGGCGTGGTGATTACGATCGAGCCCGGCCTCTATTACCCTGACGCCGGCTTGGGTGTGCGCATCGAGGACACCTTCTGGCTGCGCCCAGATGGGACTCTGGAACCCCTGGCCGAATACCCCTATGATCTGGTGCTGGAAATGCGAGGGCAATAACATCATGTTGCCTGCCTGGCCTTTCCTTCCTGTTTACTCTTTCCTGATGACGTCATAGAACAGCCCCTGGAGGAAATTCAGGATGCCTTCTTTTTCGATGAAGAACTCAAGCAGCCTGGGGAACGACCAGATAAACAATAAAAAAGCCAGCCCCAGGGCAATTTCCGACCAGTGTGGATAGAACTTGGCGATTCCTAGTAAGGCAAGAACACAAGAGAGAGCGGCTGCTGGAGAGGGGATACCAAAATGCCCGGCGATGATCGCCCCTCGCTCTCCGTCGTCAAACACTCTCCCATAGAACTTGGGAGAGGTTTCTATCTGTACAGGGATGCTGAGAAACGCAATACGTACATAGAATGTGTTCGGGAAAGCGTCTTCTCCGTTTGGGTTTCGCCAATGGCCTCGCAGCACAAAGTAATTGCCATGGTATGACCCTTCGAACGTAAAGAACGGGCCTTTCGATGGCTTCCTGAACGTTGGCCGGATGCCACACTCGAGCCGTTCTATAACGGAATAACTGTTTATCGTGGTTCGGATAGTAACTTCCCGGAAAGGTATTCTGACCAGCACTTGGTCCAGGAGATTCATAGGCCCTCCTTGAGATATTCACCTGACCGTTGGCGTTCATACGAACTTGGCGACCTCCGCTTCCGGTTCGGGCCTTGTGTTGCCTCTCGGGTCAGCATTGGCGAACGACAAGGTGTGTGTGGGTGCCGGTATGGATTTCTGCCTCACTTTTGTGCCATGACCCGAATTCGCGTTTCGCGTTCCTCGATGACCTGGACAATGGGGAAGTGCTTTATGCTCCATCCTGACGTCGAGCCTCACAGAATAGGCGCCGTTGAGAGCTCACTCTATCAACTGGCGCCCAAGTCTATAGAAAAGACACTGCCTTGGAACAAGGCAGTGAAGTTGGCTAACGCGGTTTACGTTGCCTTGCTGTTTACCTGGGGGGCATGACAGATGGAATGGGCGCGGTAAGAGAATCAGTGAGGGGCAGCCCTAGACGTAGCCAGAAGGGTGATGCAAGCAGCCAAAACAGACCCAGGGCGAAAGGTATTCCTCCTGCTTAATGGCAATGTCTTTGGATTTGAGGAACATTGCCATTCCTGCGAGCACACTGCCAATGCAAACGAACATCAGCCCTGCTGATTTGCCCAGAATCACGACGGTCAATATGGCCAAGATCAGCGATAGGGCTAAAATGAGTATAGATATTCTTGGGACTGTTTGAATATACTTCATCGTTGCACCTCGCCATAGAGCATTCAAAATCTGCCATATCCGATTAAGTCGCGAAAGGCCTAATGAGTATTCCCCAAGATAAGGCAGTTTCGTACCTTTGCCGGTCATGATACCATACGGAAAGGCATCAATCAATCGGGGATTGTCCTGATTTTCATAGTACCGCAATATAGCATAGGAGTGTCGTCTAATGCCAAGCCTGGTATAGATGGTTGTATGTGGGTTTCTACGGTCTTTTCAGAGATTCGCAATCTATCTGAAATCTCTTTGTTGGACATTCCCCGAATAAGCAATTCCCAAACATCTTTCTCACGATTGGTTAGCTTCCAACGATCTGGCAACGTACTTTCCTCCGCCCAGCGATTTGGTTTTACCCACGCGCGTGCCGGCTACGCAAGTGCTTTCCTTGACCAGGAAGCTCTGAAAGAATCATGAAGGGTGTGTTTTGGACTGCTCAGCGCGAGCCGACTACTGTACCTAGCGCCAACGATGACTCAACACCGCTCTCCGATTTTGTAAAATTATACTCCTATCTTGAGTTTACTCGAGTTTAGACAAAATTGGGGGCGGTTCTGCCCTTGAGCAAAACCGCCCTTTGGTAGATACTTGGGGTTGTGAAAACACAAGCGTCTACCAAAGAGAACATTAACAGACTTATCGAATTTCGTCAAGCGGTGTATGCGCAGGCAACCTCCCTCGAACGTCGCGAAGGGCACGAAGAGTCGATTCTGTGAACGAAGTTAGTAAGGACGATAGACGATGGACGATGGACGATAGACGATGGACAATGGACGATAGACGATGGGCGGTAGACGGCGGACGATTTCCAGGCGATTGCAACTGTCTGACTGGCGATTGTGGCGCAAATCTCTGATTGGCGTGGCAAGCCAAAGACCTACCGGTGCGGCGCGAATCTTTGATTTGCGAGGAAACCATTACGCCAATTCTCCGTGAACCATTGTTGCCTTGCCCGAGTCTCCGTGTGGATGATGGTATAATGTGGCCTGGCAATTGTCAAAGTGATGGCTTGTCTCCGGAGAGGTGCCAGAGTGGTTGAATGGGACGGTCTCGAAAACCGTTGTGGTCCTTGTGGCCACCGTGGGTTCGAATCCCACCCTCTCCGCTACCGTTGGGGATGACTCGAGAAGAGCAGCCTTTTGTGTTCCTCGCGATGACTCTTCGTCGTCTGTTCGTTCTCGTTCTCTTCCTGGGCGTGCTGGCTATGGCGCTGCGACCCATAGCCGACGCGGACTTCTGGTGGCATCTGCGCGCCGGTCAGTGGATGGTGGAACAGCGCGTGATCCTGCGGGAGGATGTTTTTTCCTTCACCAAAGCCGGTCAGGAGTGGATTACGCATGAGTGGCTGGCGGAGGTGCTGCTCTATGTCTTGTATCGCCTGGGGGGATTTGGACTGCTCATCCTGGTCTTTGCCCTGCTGATTGCCGCGACGTTTGCGTTGCTCTATCTACGCAGCGCAGGGAAACCCTATCTAGCTGGCTTTGGGGTAGTATTGGGCTTTCTGGCCGCGGCGCCGGTCCTGGGCGTCCGACCGCAGATGTTTACGTTCTTCTTGAGCAGCCTGTACTGGTATCTCCTGGAGCGTTATCGGGAAAAGGGCATATTCGGCTGGCTGATCCCCTTGCCACTGCTGATGGTGCTCTGGGTGAATCTCCATGGTGGTTATGCCATGGGCCTGTTTCTCCTGGCGGTCTTTGGCCTGGAGGCACTGGTCGAGGCCATGCGCGGGCGGGTAGCCTATAGCGACCGCGTTCTCCCCTTGGGAGTGACCTTCCTCCTTTCGGCCGCCGCCGTGATGGCGAATCCCCATGGGGCGCGCATGTATCGCTATCCTTTCGAGACCCTGACCAGCCCTAGCATGCAGGCCAACATTCAGGAGTGGTTCTCGCCAGATTTCCATGCGACCTATTGGCAGTTCCTGGCGATTTTGCTGATTGGGGTATTGCTGATCGGCTTCTTTGCCCACCTGCGCCTTTCCCTTGCCGAAGCCCTCTTGCTTGCGTTCTTCTGTTATAGTACGTTGCGCTCCGGGCGACATGTGCCGTTCTTCGTGCTAGCCGCGGTACCCGTCCTGACAGCCGGCTGTGAAAACCTGTTCGGCGGATTCCTGGTAACCTCCGCACCAAAGGCGCGTCGCCCTCTGCAGGACTTGCTCCATGTTGCCCTCATGGGCTTTTGCCTGCTAGCCCTGGCCGGGCGCTTCTGGAACGTCGTGCGCGAACAGAGGACGAGTGAGCAGGAACATTTTCCGGCGCGCGCGGTCGCGTGGATAGAAGAAAACCACCCCGCGCCCAATCTGTATAATACGTATGGTTGGGGTGGTTATCTCATCTGGCGACTTTACCCACAATATCCGGTCTTCCTTGATGGACGGGCCGATCTTTACGGCGATGACTTCATCTACGCGTTTCTGCGCATTTACGAAGCCGAGCCAGGCTGGGAAACCGAACTGGAACGGTATCGCGTCAACACCGTGTTGGTTGAACCGTTCGCCCCATTGGCCAAAGTGCTGTCCTATTCGCCCGAATGGACGAAAGCCTACGGCGACGAGCAGGCGGTCGTCTTCGTCCGTCGCTGAGGTGACTTAGACCAGGGCGCGCACGGCCGCCAGTACCTCGGCACTATGTTCGGCTGGCTTGACGTTCTCGAAGACCCTGGCGATCACTCCTTGCGAGTCAATCACGAAGGTAGTGCGCAGCACACCCTCGTAGGCGCGGCCCATGAATCGCTTCTGGCCCCACACGCCGTATTGTTCACAGACTGTATGGTCTTCATCGGCCAGGAGCGAAAAGGGCAGGTGGTATTTCTGCTTGAAGCGGGCGTGCGAGGCCGGCGAATCCGGGCTGATACCCAGCAGGCGGACGCCGGCTTTGACGTATTCCTCATAACTATCGCGAAACCCACAGGCCTCGGTAGTACACCCAGGGGTATCGTCTTTGGGGTAGAAGTAGAGCACCAGGGGTTGACCGCGCAAGTCGGAGAGACGGCGCGGCGTGCCATTCTCGTCAGGCAGGGTAAAGTCGGGGGCTGGCGTTCCAGGTTTCAGGGGCATGTTTCCTCCGTTTAAAGTTCCCAATTTTGATGATATATATCATAATTATATCTCCTATTCCGATAGTTTACAAGAGCGAAAGGTGCACTCTTTTCCACGCTGGCAGGTTCTACGGTACAATTGGCCTAGTACACCCGCACGAATGGCCCTGGGAGATTGTCTCATGGGCTTGATCTCATTCATAGATTAGGAGAGACACACATGAAGAAAGACCTGGAGACCCGTGTGGAGGAACTTCTTGCCCAGATGACGCTGGCGGAAAAAGTGGCCTTGCTCT
>FWWL01010233.1_pt1 | contig 10934 bp, 19 predicted proteins | sample 2228331 | NCBI WGS metagenome assembly FWWL01 (sample SAMEA103939775, study PRJEB20133) | metagenome
CCTAAGCCACCCCGGTTCTCGGGACCCGGGGGTTGCCTTCAGGATTGGCGGGCCCGGAGGGATTCGAACCCCCGACCTACCGCTTAGAAGGAGCGTACCGGCCCCTCCCCTACATTCCCCCTCTTGGCAGAATGCCCTTGTTTACGGGATTTTTCTTCTCCCTCCTTCTCATACCCTTCCCCCCTGGTTCACCCCATAAGCTAACCATTCGCTAACACCCCGTTGCCCTCCTTCTCTCCCCCGGGTGGGGGTAGATTGAAGGACGGGTGAAGGAGTATGCATTCCTCCGAGTGGAGCTTTCTCGTCTACCAGGAGAGGCAGGGCCTTTTAGGCGCGGCTTGCCTTCTCCATCCAGGCCCTTTTGAAGCTCTGAAGGACTTCACCTACGACCTTCCTGATGCCTTGCTAGAGGCGCTAGGGGCCTTGGCTTACGATGTTGCCCCCCCCGCAGAGCTGGAAGAGGTCATGAAAGCGCTGGAGCAAAGGCCTCTGAGGGGGAAAAGCGCCTATTGGGCCCTCGAGGAGTGGCGGAAAAGGGCCTGGTTCGCGAAGGCCCGTTTCCCTCAGGCGTGGCGAGGGTGGGCCTACCCCATCCTGGCCAACGTGGCCCTGGAGGCGCGTGAGGCGGGGACTTCGCCGGCCAAGGGGCTGGAAGCCGCCTTTTTCTTCCGAGTGGAGGGCTGGGCGGAAGAGCCCTACCCCCCTCCGGATGATCCGCGCCTCGAGCCCTGGGTAGGGGAGTCTAAGAGTTCTTTCCTCGAGCGAGCGGGGCGCTACTACGACGAATACCAGGAGCGGCTAAGGGCAGTTCCCCACGAAGCGGCCCCATCCTGGACTACCCGACAGCGGGACCTCCTCTTGGTGGCCTTGAGGGAGCTGGAAGGGCTGAGCTACGCCAAGCTCCTTGAGCGGGTAGACGAGCTCATGGAGAACCCCACCCTCGCGAAGTACCTCAGCCAGAGGGGGGCAAGCCCCTCCTCGGAAGACGGGCCCAACTTGAACCTGGAAGTCGTCATCAAGGCCATAAAGGGGACCAAGCGCCGGCTTGGCCTCGGGTGAGGGCCTTCTTTTGGGCGCTGTCCTCAGAGCGTGAGCGAAAACCGCAACGCTACGCCCGGCGGAAGTAAAGGGAGGGGGTATATCGCGGATCCCGGGAGGCCTCCTGCGCCAAGGCACAAGGGGTTTTTCCCCTTCCGGAGGGCGCTTCCAGAAGCGAAGGCAGAGAGGGGGCTCAGAATACCCCTCCCCCGCACCCTGAGGACCGGGCCTCACTCCTCCTCGTACTCCAGGAGGTCCTGGACCCCATAGGGCTTGCCCGTGAGCTTCCGTAGCCCCCAGATGACCCAGGCGAGGGCCTCGAGGTCGGGGCGCTTCTTCTCCCCACGGGCCAGCCCGTAAACCGTATTGCGCCCCACCTTTCCTGCTAGTACCTGGGCCAGGGCATAAGCGCTGACCCCCTCCCGGTCTAAAACGCTCCTGAGCTTGAGCCGGATATGCGGGCCGTTCATGGCCTAAGCTTACCAAAGTTGAGGACCATAACTATTGACATAGTGCCCATATTTGGGTACTATAAGGGCACCTAGGGGGCGACCCGCCAAGACCGACCCCCTAGGGCTCACCAGAGGAGGTAAGCATGACCAAGCCTATCAGCAACCCCACCAAGCGGCAAGAGGCCCCCAAGTTCCCCGCCACGCCCCGGAGGAAGGCCCTGCTGGCCCGGGTGCACGCCCTGGCCAAGGAGCTGGGCCTCGAGGGGGACGCCTACCGCCTGGTCCTCCGGGCCCTCACCGGGAAGCCTTCCTGCGCCCTCATGACGGAGGAGGAGCTTCTTGAGGCGGCCCGGGGCCTCGAGGCCCTCCGCCGGGAGGGGGAGGACAACAGCGCCGAGGCCCTGCGCCGGGAGTTCGGCTGGATGTAGGGCGGAAGGGGGCGGGGACTTCCCCGCCCCTCCCCTTCACCAGGAGGGCGAAGCGTGCTCAGGGCTTGGGGGTTTACCCTTTTCCTTGCCTGGCTCTGGTTCCGGTCCACCGGGGACGTGGAGGCCGCCCTCTTCGCGGCCTCCCTGGGGCTGAGCGCGTCCCTGGTGGCGTGGCTTGCGGTGAAGGAGGGAGAACATGGACGCGCTGACGGCTAAGCGAGAGGCCCTTTGGCACTTCCTCGAGGCCCGCCTCGGGGAGATAGCGGAAAGTTTGGACCTCCCCGTCCTGGAGGAGCCCCGGCTGATGGAGGCCCTCGAGGCCGGCTACCTGGCCGCCCTCGAGGACTTCGCCCCGGCCCTCCACCGGTGGGTAGGGGGGGTGGAACGAAACGATTTGGCTTCGTTCCTTCCCCTACTGGATAGGGGAGCGCACCATCAGGCTTATGGGAGAGAAGAAGCGGCTTTACACCGTGAGGGAGCTTCGGGAGGCCGTGGGCCACGACCTTATCGGGACGCACCTGGCCTACGGCCTGGCCAGGGTGCACGGCTTCCGCTTGGGGAAGCGCCTGGTGGTGCCGGCCCACGTGGTGGAGGCCCTTCTGGAGGGGAAGCTGGACCTCGAGGCGGCGCTCCTCGAGGCCCGGAGGAGGAGGGGGCGGGCATGACCCTGGAGCAGGCCCTTTTGGCCTTGAAGCGGATTAGGGAGGCCTACCGGGCCTGGGACGCGGGCCGGCTCGAGGCGGAGGAGGCCCTGGTGGAGGTGGGGGAGGCCCTCGAGGGCCTCTTCCCTGACCGGGGGGAGGACGAGGAGCCATGAGGGGCGGGTGCTGGGACGCCTCCGCCTTCGCGGAGGAGGTTCAGGAGGTGCTCAGGGACTGGCGCAAGGGGCTCCTCACGGACCGGGAGGCCCTCGAGGCCGTCCTCGAGGCCGCCTACGCCAACAACTTCGGGGACGGGTTGGAGGATGGCGGTGAGGACGAATAGGGCGGTAGCCGCGCCCGGCGCGTGCCCGCTATGCGGGGGAACGGGGCGCGTGAAGGTCCGGGTCCGGGGCGGGGAGGTGGAGGCCGCTTGCCCCGAGTGCCTGGAAGAGGAGGAGGGCCTTTGGTGCTTTCTCTGCGGGGCCCCCATCACGGAGGAGGGCCACGCCCTCTATGTGGAGCCCGGCGTGGTGGAGCCCGTCTGCGGAGAGTGCCGAGGATGGGACGGCTAGAGGGAGGTGGACCGTGATTGAGCCTAAGGAAAAGGCCTTGACCTTAGACCCCCAAGAGGTGGCGGCGTTGGCCTGGGAACGCCTCTTCGCCGGAGTGCCGGACGAGGACGTGAAGCTGGCCCTGGCCATCTGCGGGCGCTACGGGCTTGACCCCCTTCTGCGCCACGTGGTCTTGGTGCCGGGGGGGAAGAGCGGGCGGCACAGCGTCTACATCACCCGGGACGGCCTTCTGCACGTGGCCCACGCCTCAGGACGGGCGTGGAGCCTCGAGGTGGGGGAACCGGAGCGGCGGCAGAACCCTTATAGCGGCAAGGAGGACATCTACCTGCGGGGGCGCCTGCGGGTGGCGGACCAGGAGGGGCGGGAGCAGGTCTTCGAGGGGGGCGTGTGGTTCAGCGAGTACGCCCAGAAGGGCGGGGCCTGGAGCACGCACCCTGCGGCCATGCACCAGAAGGTCCTGGAGGTCTACCTCCTCCGCCGGGCCTTTGACGTGGCCCTGACACCCCTGGAGGAGGTGGGAGGAAGCGTGGAGGCCTTAGAGGCACGCCCCTCGCTCCCGGAAGGTCCTTCAGGGAAGCCCCTTCCCGCCCCCTCTGGGGCCCAGCGGGTGAAGGAGCTCCTTGGCGTCCTCGGCCTGGAGCGGGAGGAGGCCAGGAGGCTGGTCTCCCGCATCGTGGAGCGGGAGGTGCGGAGCTTCCGGGACTTGGAGGCCCTCGAGGTGGACCTGGCCCTGGAGGAGCTGGAGCGCCTGGCCGCCCTTCCCCCTGAGAAGCGGGAGGAGGCCCTGAGGGCCTACCTGGCCCAAGAGGAGGTGGAGCTGTGAAAAAGGCTTCAGGCCGCCCCGCCCAAGGAACGGCCTGCCTGGGTGAAGGAGTTGCTAGGCCCAGCTTAGCACAGCGAGCGGCCACGCGCTACGCCGCTTTAGGCTACGCTGTTCTCCCCCTCCTCCCCGGGGAGAAGCGCCCCCATCCGGGGCTGGTTCCCCACGGGCTCAAAGACGCTACCGGGGACCCGGCCACCCTCGAGGCTTGGTGGCGCGCCTGCCCCGAGGCCGGGGTGGGGCTCTTGGCCCCGGAGGGGGTCTTGGTCCTTGACGTGGACCAGGGGGAGGCCTGGGAGGCGCTACGCCGGGACTTCCCGGCCCTCGAGGCCACCCCCCGGCAAAGGACCCCCAAGGGAGGGGTACACCTTTTCTTCCGGCTTCCTGAAGGGGTGAGGCTTTCCGCCAGCGTGCGGGCCCTCGAGGGGGTGGACCTCCGGGGCATGGGGCGGGCCTACGTGGTGGCCGCGCCTACCCGGCTCAAGGACGGGAGGGGGTACGAGTGGGAGGTGCCCCTGGTGAGGCCGGAGGCGCTTCCCCCGGTGCCCCAGGCCCTCCTTCTGAAGCTCCTGCCCCCGCCGCCTCCTCCGAGGCCCGCTTGGACCCCGGTGGAAGGGGCCAGCCCGGCCCGCCTTCGGGCCCTCCTCGAGGCCTACGCTGACCGGGTGGGGCGGGCCCCCGAGGGGACGCGGCACCTGACCCTGCTCAGGTACGCCCTGGCCGCCTACGGCCTGGTGGGCCACGGCCTCTCCCCCGAGGAGGCGGAAGCCGCCCTTCTGGGGGCCGCCCTGGCCTCGGGCCTGCCGGAGAGGGAGGCTCGGGAGGTGTTGCGCTGGGCCAGGGAGGTGGGGGAGGCTAAGCCCCTCCCCCTGGACCCCCCAGGGTTTTCCGCAAACGGGGGGGTCTTCCGCAAGGCCGTTTGCGGAAAACCTGAGCCGTCCCCATCGCAAAAATCGGTTTTCCGCAAAGCCGCAATCTATCGTATAGGGGGCCTGCGGAAAAGAAGGGGGGTGGTCTGAGTGTTCCGGGTCATCCCCGCCCACCAGCTTCCCCCCAGGCTGGAGGTCTCCTGGCTCTGGGAGGGGGTGGTGGCCCAAGGGACCCTGGCCCTCCTCGGGGGGCCGGGAGGGGTGGGCAAAAGCACCCTGGTCGCGGCCCTCGAGGTGGCCGTGGCCGCCGGGGTGCCCTTCCTGGAGCGGGAGGTGGCCCAGGGGGAGGTCCTGCACGTGGACTACGACACGGACCCCCGCCTGCAAGGGCCCTGGTACCCCAAGGTGGCCGCCGGGCTGGGGGTGGACGGGGAGGCCCTGGGGCGCATCCGCTACCTGGAGCCCCAGGAGGCCACCAAGGGGCTGGGGGAGGAAGGCTTGAAGGCCCTCCTGGAGATGGCGCGGCAAGGCCCCGCCCTCATCGTGATTGACTCCTGGAGCGCCGCCTTCCCCTTCGTGGACTCCCGCCGTTCCGACCACGTGGCGGAGGTGATGAGCTACCTGAAGGAAATCGCCAAAGCGGGGCCCGCCGTCCTCCTCCTGGACCACACCCCCAAGCCCGTCCAGGGGCTCACCGCCCTGGAGCGGGGGGTGGCGGGGAGCTTCTACAAGCTGGCCGGGGCCCGGAGCGCCTTCCTCCTCACCCGGGTTCCCCCCAAGCTCACCGGGGGACGGGACGTGCTCAAGCTGGATGCCCTCAAGAACAACCTGGCCTCCCTCATGGACCCCCTGGGGATTGAGCGCGTCTGGGGGCCGGACACCCTGGAGTTCGCCCTGACCGACCTCCCCGAGGAGGAGGCCCGCCCCTCCAAGCTGGAGCAGGCCAAGCGGGCCGTCCTCGAGGTGCTGGAGGAGGGGCCCAAGCCCCGCAAGGAGGTTATCCGCCTGGTCGCGGAGCGGGTGAACGCCGGGGAGAGGACCACGGAGGAGGCCCTTCGCGCCCTGGTCAAGGCCGGGGCGGTGGAGCGCCTGGCGCTTGGGGGGCAAGGGGGGGCGGTGGCCTACAGGTTGGCGGGTTTGCCGCAAACCCCCTTACGTGATAGTGCGGCTTTGCGGAAAACGGATTTTGCCGATGAGGATGGGCAAAAGTTTTCCGCAAACCCCCTTGCGGAAGACCAGGACTTTGCGGAAAACCCTGGAGGCGAAGCCCCCCCTGCCCTCGAGGGCCCGGAGGTGGAGATATGAACGCCTGGCAGGCCCTCCGCCCCCACCTCCCCGCCCTCGTGGCCAAGCTTCGGGCCCTCAAGCCCCCCCGCCTCCGGGTGGTGGTGGAGGGCGAGGTGGCCTACTGGGGCCTCCTCCTGCCCCCCGAGGAGGACCTTCGGGCCCACGCCCGGGCCTGGGGCGGGGTCTCCTCTTGGGAGGAGTGGCTTCTGGAGAGGCTGGGCTTCCTCGAGGAAGCCTTCCCCCAGGCCGTGGAGGTGGAGCTTTGGGGGGTTTGGGCAGGGAACCCGCCCCGGTTGGAGCGCCTGGCCCGGGTGTGGGACCGGGCGAGGCGGGAGGTGAGGAATGCCTGAGCTGGGAAGGCTTTTAGAGGCCATCGCCGCGCGCGGAGGGGTCTTGCGGGTGGAGGGGGGCCGCCTCCTGCTCCTCCTGCCCGAGGAGGACCCGGCCCTCGAGGCCTGGGCCTGGGGCTGGGGGGAGGCCCTGGCCCTCCTGGCCCTCGAGGCCCCCAAGGGGGAGCTTCCCCCGGGGCTTGCGGCGGTGGTGGCGGAGGCGGTGAGGCGTTGGGGCCTTCCGGGCGGGCTTCTCCTGCTGGAGAAGGTGCGCCTGGGGCTGGGAGGAGGGGCGAGGCCGGAGGCCTGAGCCCCGGAGGTTGACCGGGAGGAGAGCGTGGAAGCGAAGCCGAAAGCGCGGAAGGTGTGGATTGAAGCCCACCCCTTGGCCCCGGACGGGGCGGAGGTGGTGGTGTTGGCGGAAGGGGAGGGCCCGGCGTGGGGCCTCGAGGGCCTCCGCAAGGCGGGGGTGCGCGGGGTGAGGCCCCTGGGGGGCGGCCGGCTGGCCTTCCTCCTGGAGGACCGGCGCAAGGCCGGGCTCGTGGTCATGGCCCTGGCCATCGTGGCCTTGCGGGAGGGCCTCGAGGTGGAGGCGGGCCTTCTGGCCCGGGAGGAAACCCGGGTGAGGCTTCCGGAGGAGCGGCCATGAGGCGAAAGCGGGGTCTTTCCGAGAAAGAGCGGCTGGCCCTGCGGGACGAGCTCTTCAAGGCCTTCCGGGAGCTCAGCGCGGTGCTCCACCTCTCCCCGGACTACGGCCTGAAGGTGAAGGCGGGAGCGGCCCTGGCGGACCTGGCCATCGCCTACTTCCTCGCCTCCCTCGAGGACGAGGACCGGGAAACCCTCATCGCCATCGCCGGGCATGCCAGGGGGAAGCTTCCCCCTGAGGGGGACGGGAAGGAGAAGCGGCGTTGAGGAAGCGAGAGAAGTACGGCACCAGAAAAAGCTTGGTGCGGCGGCTCTGGGCGGCCATCCGCAAGACCTCGAAGCTCTTGGACTCGGACGACCCCCAAACGGTCCTCAAGGCCACCCACGCCCTGGCCACCATCGCCGCCGCCTACCGGGCGGCCTACGCGGAGATGGAGGCGGAGGAGACCGCCAAGGGGGGGCCTCGAGGCAAGCCCCTGCCTCCCCAGATAGACCCCTACCTGCTCTGGCTCGTCAAGCGGGACGTGTACGGCCTGGACGAGCCTCCTCCCCCGCCCCCAGAGGACCCCCGGGAGTACGCCCGGGTGAGGGGCATCTACGAGGTGGCCCGCCCCACCCGCCCCGAGGACGCCCCTCACCCCGCCCTGCCCAAGGGGGAGGAGGATGGGGAGGCTTGAGCTCCACCAGGGGGACGCCCTCGAGGCCCTCGCCCGCCTCAAGACGGGGAGCGTGGACGCGGTCATCACCGACCCCCCCTACGGCACCGGGGGCTGGAAGCGCCCGGAGCCGGGCCAGGGGACGAGCCCCTACGCCCGCAAGGTGGTGGAGCCCTGGGACGCCTTCAGCCTGGCCTGGCTTCCCGAGGCCCTGAGGGTGGCCAGGGGCCCCGTGGTCTTCTTCCTTCCCCAAAGCCGCCTCGAGGAGGCCCTGGCCTTCGCCCGGGAGCGGGGGCTTCCCTGGAGGCTCCTCGTCTGGGGGAAGCCGGACCCCAGGCCCAGGCCCACGGGGCCCGCCTACGCCTTTGAGCCCGTCCTGGCCCTCCGCCCCCTGCCCGGGCGGGGGAAGGACCTCCATCTGGCTTCCTCCCCCCGCCCGGGGCGGGACGGGGAGGCCACGGGCCACCCCCACCAGAAGCCGGTGGGCGTGATGGCCTGGCTGGTGGAGCTGGCCTCGAGGCCGGGGGAGGTGGTCATGGACCCCTTCATGGGCTCGGGGAGCACGGGGGAGGCGGCCTTGAGGCTCGGGCGGGGGTTTATCGGGGTGGAGCGGGAGCCCTTCTGGTTTGAGGTGGCCCAGAAGCGCCTGCAAGGCGCCCTCCTTCAGGCCCCCCTCCTAAGCGCCCCCTCCGGTGGGGGGCCGGGCTAGGGGCTTCCCTCGAGGGCGGCCAGGGGGGCGAAGGGCTCCAGAAGCCCCTCCAGAAGGGCCGCGTCCTCCCCTCTCCCCTCCCTTAGGAGCGCCGCCCTCACCCCCACCCCCCGGGCCAGAAGGGCGCGGGCCACCTCCCCCGCCCCCCCGGGGTGGGTCCTGGCCGCCACCTCGAGGGGCGGAAGGAGGTCCTGGAAGGGGCGTTCCCAGAGCCCCGGGGACGGCCTCACGTGGGCCAGGTACTCCCAGGCGAAGGCGGCCCGCCTCCGGGCCACCAGGAGGGGGTGGTAGGGGTAGAGGAGGCGGCCTTCCCCCTGAAGCCAAACGCGGAAGCTCGGGGGCAGGGGCCAGGGCCAGCGCCTCCCGGCCACCTCCCGCCCCAGGGCCAGGGCGGCCTCCGCCCCCTCCGGGTGGAGATAGAGGCCCAGGAGGGTGGCCAGGCCCCCGTAGAAGTCCACCTCCGCCTCCGGGACGGGGGCCTTGGCCAGCTTCCTCCAGAAGGCCTCGAGGTCCCGAACCCGGGGCAGGGGCGGGGGGAGTCCTCGCCCCTCCGGGACCTTTAGGGGCACGACCCGGGGGGCCCGCTTGCCCATGTGCACCAGCAGGTTGGCCCGGGCCTCGGGGGCCACCTCCTTCCCGTGGGCCTCCGCGTGGAGGAAGAAGGCCTCCATCCAGGCGGGCCAATACTCCACGTCCCGGAGGAAGGGCGGGTAGGTCAGGGCCTCCTCGAGGAAGCGGCGCGCCTCCTCCCACCCGCACCCCTTGCGCCAAGCGGCCTCCAGGAGGTTGAAGAGGCTAAGCCAGTCATCGCACCAGAACTCCAGAAGCGCCTCCTCCCGGTCCTCCCGGGTCTCGCCCTCCTCGAGGGGCCTCTCGTAAAGCCCCCTGTAGTAGCCCCACAGGCCCCAAAGCCACTTTAGGGTGGTGGGGCAGTCCTGTTCCCAAAGACGGGAGCGGTGAAAGTACCAAGGGATGCCCACCGCGCACCTCCCACCACCGCCCCCCGAAGCGCCAAGGAAGCGCCTCAGGCCTCGAGGGGTATTCGCTTGTGGGCCATGAGGCCAGGGTAGCAGGCCCCTGCCCTGGGGGCAAGAGGGGGAGCATAATGGGAAGGCGCGGGAGGAGGGGAGGATGGCCAGGCGTTCCACCAAGGGCACCGGCACGGTCTTCTTCCACAAGGGGCGGAAGCGCTGGGTGGCCCAAATCACCGTGGGCCACGACCCGGCCACGGGGAAGCCCCGCAAGCTCACCCGGTCCTTCCCCACCAAGAAGGAGGCGGAGGCGTGGCGGGCGGAGATGGCCCTGAAGCACTTCCGGGGCCTCCTCGCCCCCCCGGAGAGCATCACCCTGCGGGACTGGGCGGAAAGGTGGCTTCAGGGAAAGGCGCGGGAGGTACGCCCCAGGACCGTGGCCCTTTACCGCCAGGAGCTGGCCTACGCCCTCCCTTCCCTCAAGGACCCCTCCGCCAAGGACCCCCTCGGCCTCCTCCGGCTCGGGGGCGTCCAGCCCGCCCACGTCCGGGCGGTGGTGGACGCCCTTTTGGAGCGGGGGCTTTCCCCCCGCACCGTGCGGAAGGTGCGGGAGAAGCTTCACGCCCTCTTTGAGGAGGCCTTGAGCCTCGAGCTGGTGCCCCGCAACCCTGTGGCCCCGGTGAAGGTGCGGGTGCCCCGAGGGGAGGCGCGGGAGAAGGCGGGCAGGACCCTGGAGCGGGAGGAGGCCGCACGCCTCCTCGAGGCCCTGGACGCCCACCCCGACCCCCGCACCGCCCTGGCCCTGCGCCTCTGCCTGGCCTGCGGCCTGCGCAAGGGAGAGGTCCTGGCCCTGCGGTGGGGGGACGTGGACCTCGAGGCCGGCCTCCTCCACGTGCGCCGCACCTGGGTCTCCGATGGGAAGAGGGCGGTCCTCTCCCAGCCCAAGACCGCCTCGGGGCGGCGGGCCGTCCCCATCCCCCACGCCACCCTGGCCCGCCTGCGGGAGTACCGGGCCTGGTGGGAGGCCCACCTTGGGGGGCCCCTCTCCCCGGAGGACTGGGTCTTTCCCGGCAACGCGGGGGACAGGCCCCTGGACCTGAACGCCCTGAACCACACCCTCCGCCGCATCACGACCCGCCTCGGCCTCCCCCCGGTGCGGGTCCACGACCTGAGGCACACCTACGGGAGCTTCCTCCTGGCCAACGGCGCCCCTCTAGAGCTGGTGGCGGAGCGCATGGGGCACGCCAACCCCAACATCACCCTGGGGATTTACCGCCACCTCCTCAAGGAGGAGCGGCAGGGATGGGTCCTTGACCCGGAAGACATGGTGGGGCTCGAGGGGAGGCCTGAGGCATAAGCTAACCATTCGCTAACACCCCCCTCGAGGCCCCTCGCTTTCCTGAAGGAAAGCATTGCCTTCAGAAGGTGGCGGGCCCGGAGGGATTCGAACCCCCGACCTACCGCTTAGAAGGCGGCTGCTCTGTCCACTGAGCTACGGGCCCTAAAGCTTGGCCGGG
>FWWL01010234.1_pt1 | contig 10930 bp, 5 predicted proteins | sample 2228331 | NCBI WGS metagenome assembly FWWL01 (sample SAMEA103939775, study PRJEB20133) | metagenome
TGGCGATCCACGACCCGACGCATGTGCGGGACATGCTGCGGGCGCTGCCGGGGCGGGCGGAGGAGGCGTGGATCCGGGAATGGCTGGCGAGTGTGAGCGACGCGCTGGTGCCGCAAGGGGTGCGGGAGCAGCGCGTGTAGTGGAAGTTGGGAGTTGGGAGTTGGGAGTTGGGAGTTGGGAGTTGGGAGTTGGGAGTTGGGAGATAGGGGTCAGGTGGCGCCGCAGATGAATGTGTAGGCTGCTTCGGCGGCGCGGGCGGCCGTGGACTGGAAGGTCGTGAGCAGCATGGCGGCCACCATCAGGGAGATGATGGCCGCGAGTGCTGCGCGATGGGTGCGGGTGCCGGGTTCAGGCCGCACGGCGGTCGAGCCGGTGGAGCGGGGTCGGGTCGGCGGGGGCGGCGCCGCGGAATGCGCTGATGCTGCGAGCAAGGGCATCGGCGACCTCGCGGAGGCCGGCGGCTTCGCGGTCGAGGGCCGCGGCGCGCTCGCTGAGCGTGGCCGTGGAAGCGTGGAGCTCCTGGACGGTGGCAGCAGTTTCGGCCGTGCTCTGAGCGACACGTTCGACGGCGGAGCGGACGTGGGCGGTGGCACCGGCGATCTCGTCGGCACCGACGCCGGCCTCCTGGGCGACCGCGACAAGGCTATCGGAGGCGTGGACGACGGCGCCTGCGCTTTCGGCCAGGGACGAGAGCCGGGCGACGATGTCGTCGACGCGCTGACCGGTGCGGGCGACGTTCTCGATGATCGCGGCGAGCGAGGCATCGACGCGGGCGGTGACTTCGCGGCCCTGGCGCACGTCGGTGACGCCGGTCTCCATCGCGGCAACGGCCTCGGTGGTGCGCTCCTGGATGCGGGCGATGAGGTCGGCGATTTCGCGGGTACTGGCGCTGGAGCGTTCGGCGAGCTGGCGAACGTTTTCGGCGACGACGGCGAAGCCGCGGCCCTGCTCGCCGGCACGGGCGGCTTCAATGGCGGCGTTGAGGGCGAGGAGGTTGGTTTGGGCGGCAATTTCGTCGATGACGGTGACGATGTTGCCGATTTGTTCGCCGTAGGCACCGAGCTCGTTGACGGTAGAAGCGGCGCGCTCGACGGCACCGGCGATGGCTTCCATGGAGGCGACTGCCTGGCGGACGGCTTCCTGGCCGGAGCGGGCAGCTTCGCTGCTGTGGCGGGTCACGGTGCTGACGTCGTGTGCGAGTTCGCTCATCTCGGTGAGCCGCTGGTGGATGGTCGTGATCTCGCTGCGGGCTTCGGCGGCGTTCGCGGCGGTGGTGCGCGCCGCCCCGGCGACGTGGCCGGCCTCACCAGCGGCGCGGCTGATGTTGGTATCGGCGGCCGAGGCGACGTCGGCGAGCCGGGCGGTGAGGTCGCCGATATCGGCGGAGGCCCTGGCGATCTGGTTGGCCGCGCCGGCGACTTCGGCCGCGGCGGATTCGACCACCGTCGCGGCCTGGAGCACCTGGCCGCCATGGGCGGCGACATCGCGAACCAGGTGGGCGAGGCTGGCATTCATGCGCGTGGCGGCATCGGCGATGGACGCGAGGCCGGACTGGAGGTTGTTGAAGGAGCCGGCCATGGCGCCGATTTCGTCGGACGAGGATGCCTGGACGGGCACGGGGGTAAAGGCGAAGGTGCGGGAGAGGTCGCCGCGGGCAGCGGCCTCGAAGGCCGCCTGCATCGCGGGGAGCTGCTCGGCGACGAGGCGGTTGGCTGCCGCGCCCATTGCGGCAGTGCTGCGACGGACCCGCTCGGCCACGTAGATGGTGACCGCGGACTGGAGAACGACGAAGGCGGCGTGCTTGATGACCACGGCGAGCGATGCCCCCGTTTCGAAGGCGTAGGCCGGGAAGAGGTAGTTGGCCGCGAGGTGGTGGACAGCGATGACGACCGCCGCGACGAGGATGGGGAGGGCATCGTAGTAGATGACGAGGAAGCTGAGGACAACGAAGACGTGGAAGTGGACGGCGATGTCGCCGGCGGAGGCCGCGATGAGCATACCGGACATGGCCATGAGGCCGGCCGCCGCGACGACGCGGTAGGCACGCTGCCCGGCGGCGAGCCAGTAGCCAGCGGCGGCAGCGGCGGCGATGGCTCCTGCCCCGCCGATGGCGGTGAGCAATCCGAGCTGGCCGACGATGGCGGCGACGAGTGCCACGATCGGAACGTGCGCAACGATGACCCAGAGCATGAGGCGATCGCGGGCCGTTGAGGTGGCGGTGGGCATGAACAACCCCCAGGCGGAAGTGTGCTGCTGGCTGAGATGGTCGGGTGGGCCAGCCTCCGCGCATATCGGGAATGTGCCTGAGCGCGGGCTAAGTTCCGGGTTTTGCCCTAGGGGCGGGAGCCGTGGCGGGCGGGGAAGCGCAGGACCGGGTAGGCTGGAGACACTTGAGGAGGTGCTGCACGTGGCCAAGCAGTATTCGCGCCCGCCGGAGATGGTGATCGACCCGGAAAAGAGCTACCGGGCGACCATCGAGACGACTGCCGGGACGATGACGGCGGAGTTTTTCCCGGGGGAAGCGCCGAAGACGGTCAACAACTTCGTCTTCCTCGCGCGGGAGGGGTTCTACGATGGGGTGATTTTTCACCGTGTGATTCGTGGGTTCGTGATCCAGGGGGGCGACCCGACGGGCACGGGAAGGGGTGGCCCGGGGTACCGCTTTGAGGATGAGCCGGTGACGCGGCCGTACCTGCGCGGCACGATTGCGATGGCGAACGCGGGCCCGAACACGAACGGGAGCCAATTCTTCATCATGCACGCGGACTACCCGCTGCCGCCCAACTACACGATTTTTGGGCGGCTGACGGGCGGCGAGGAGGTGCTCGATGCGATCGCCACGGCGCCGACGGGTCCGCAGGACCGGCCGCTTGAACCGGTCAGCATCACGCGCGTGACCATCGAGGAGGCGTAGCACCGGGACGAGCGGGTAGGATGGCGGCCATGGAGGGAGGTGCCACAGGAGCGCGCTGGCCGGGCCTCGTGCGCGCGGTGGTCCCGGCAGCGCTGGGGCTGGTAGTGGCGGGGAGCCTGGTGGGCATCATCCTGGCGGCGCGCGAGGCGGGAAGCGGCGGACAGGCGCCGCCCACCCCGGGGCCGATGGTGATGCCGCGGACGGCCGGGTTCGCGGTGCTCACGGTGGAGCGTGTCGAGGGCGATCGGCTGGTTGTCGCGGGCGGGCCGACCACGACGCTCGTGGTCCCGGCCGGGACGCCGGCCTGGCGAATCGAGCCGGTGACCGTCGAGGAGGTACGGCCGGGGATGCGGATCGCGGTGGTGGGCGTGCCGAACGAGGTACGGAACGCGACGATCCGCCTGATTGTGGTGGCCGAGGCCGGTGAGGCGGACGGCGATGGTACCCTGGCAGGTCCGTTTGGCGGACATGAGACCCTGGGCGAGACGATGGCACAACCGCTCATCCGGGGTGTCGTGACGGAGGTGCGCGACGGGCAACTCACGGTCGAGACATCGAGATCGGAAGCGACGGTGTGGACGGACGAGGGGGCGCCGCTTGCGGCGGCCCGGCGGGCTCACGCGGGCGGCGTGCGGCCAGGAGACCGGCTGGCGGTGCTGCTGGATGCGGCGGGGAACCCGGACGCGGCACGTGGCGTGCTGCTGATGGCGGGCGAGTGACGGGGCTACTCGGTCCGGAGGGCCTGGGCGTCGCTGGTCCGTGAGATGAGGCGCGCGGCGAGCAGGAGGGCGAGGACGAAAGCAGCGGCGACGACGAGGAATGCCGCGGAGACCGTGAGCCAATCGGTGCGGAGGAGGAACGAAGGTTCGGCGGGCCGGCCGGCGTCATCGACGTTGAGGAAGGAGAGCATGAGCCAATCGGTGCGGAGGAGGAACGAAGGTTCGGCGGGCCGGCCGGCGTCATCGACGTTGAGGAAGGAGAGCATGCGCGAGGCGACGCCGCGGCCGAGCCACGCACCGGTGACGGCGCCGACGAGCCCGACGACCACGTATTCGACAGCGAGGACGCCGGCGATGGCCGGCCGGGAGAGGCCGAGCGAGCGGAGGACGGCGAATTCGGTGCGGCGCCGACGAACGACCATCCAGAGTGAGACGAGGAGGGCGACGGCGACGAGGAGCAGCACGGCGCCAAATGCGAGGTAGAGGATGCCAGCGCCGCCGGCCGAGAGGAGCGGGTTGCGCTCGAGGCGCGCGAGCTCGCGGTCGCGGTCGGTGACGAAGCCGAAATTGAAGGGCTCCTCGCGAAGCACCTGCTCGATGGCGGCGGTATCGGCCCCGGGCGGGGGTTCGAGCCAGGCTTCGTTGAAGCCGCGGGTGACCGAGGTGCCGGCGAGGCTGAGCCAGGAGATGAGGTGGTCGCGGTTGAAGATGACCCCCGGGCCGCTCGCTGCCGGGAGCGTGGGGAAGGCCGAGACAGCGGCGACGATGCGAATGGGGACCGTAACGGTGGCGACGGTGATGTGCCCCGTGGCGCCCGGCGCGAGGCCGGTTGCGGCGAGCAATGATTCGGTGGCGATGACCGGCAGCGGGACGTTGGACTGGGCGAGGAGGATGCCCCACGTTTCGGTGCTCTGGCCGGGCGCGCGGGTGATGCGGCCGGCCTGCCCGGCGAGGGCGCCGTCGCGGGTGAGCTCGAAGCGGTCGGGAAGGTTGAGCCGTGCCGGGAGCGGCACCCAGCGGGGCTCGGGACCGTCGAAGCTTTCGAGGGTGGTCGCTGCACCGGCGGCCGTTCGGGCGATGAGGTTATCGAGGTCGATGGTGAGCTCGAGGGTGTTGAAGCGATTGGCAGGCTCGGTGATGACGAGGGCCACCAGCGTGAGGGGCTCGGGGAGCTGGCCCGCGTAGATGCGGTTGATGGGGGCTTCGAGGGTGCGCCATTCGCCCGGTTCGATGGTGCCGAACTCGATGAGCTGGTGGACGCCGGTGGCATCGCGCAGGCGCGCCCAGAGCGTCATCTGGTTGGGGCTGGAGGAGGCACGGACGCTGATGGCGAGCGTCGTTGTGCCGGGGGGAAGCGTGATGCCGCGCAGGGGTTCGGGGGCACCGAGGCCAGCGGCGAGGTCGTGCAGGGGCTCGGCGGCGAAGTCGTCGCGGAAGTAGGCGAGGAGGGGCAGGGCATCGGGGTTGACGCCGAGAGCCTGGAAGGTTCGGCCGGTGGCGCCGGCGGCCGCGGGGGCCGCGGGAAGGCGCAGGAGGGCTGAGGCAAGCGGGACGCCGGTTCGTTCGCGGAGGAGCGCATCGGCGGCGGGGCCGTCGACGCCGAGATCGGCGCTGCCGGTAGAGACGGCACGGATGCCGGCGCCAGCCTGGAAGCGGGCACGCTCCTCGTAGGCCGCGGACGCGGTGGCGGCGTAGCTGGCGGCGAACGTCCCGACCGCGATGGCGAGCGCGAGGAGCAGGGCGAGACGGGCAGAGTGCGCCGGGCTGCGGGCAACCTGGAGCAGGCCAAGGGCGACCGGCGGGGAGGCCTCGCGGGCGAAGACGGCGGCCGCGACGCGGACGGCGATGGGGTAGAAGCGGAGCAGGAGTGCAGCGACCGCCGCTACGAGGATGGCCGGTGAGGCGAGGAGGAGGGGATCGGAGGTGACGCCGCCGGTAACCGAGGGCTGGAAGACGCTGCCGCGCTCGCGGACTTCCCAGAGGAGCAGGAGGGCGAGGCCAGCGAAGGCGACATCGAGGTAGTAGCGCTGGACCAAGGGTCGGCCGGGGCGCGCCTGCTCGCGGCGGCGGGCGACGGCCGAGGCGCGTGCGGCCAGGAGGGCGGGGGTGAGGACCGCCACGATGGAGATGGCGACGCCAGCGGCAGCGTAGGCAAAGGCAACCGGCGGGAGAGAGACGGAGAGGAGGCGACCATCGTTGACGGGGGCGAAGGTTGGCGTGAGGCCGAGCAGGGCGGTGCCGGCGGCGGCCAGCAGCGGCGCGACGAGCACCACCGGCGCACCGACGAGCAGGGCCTCGGCGAGGGTGATGGCGCCGACCTGTGCGATGGTGGCGCCTCGACCGCGAAGGAGGGCGATCTCGTCGGCGTAGCGCTCCGTGAGGACGAGGGACACGAGGATGACGTAGAAGAGCGCCACGGCGGCGACCTGGAGGAGGAGGATGGTGAGGGGGGTTTGCTGGTAGCTCTCGGCGCGGCCGTACTCGCGGAGGACGTTGCCGAGCGGTGAGAAGCTGGCGCCGCCGAGGGGCTCGAGGTCGTAGTAGAGGGCGGTGAGATCGGCCCGGGCCCGGTCGAAGGTGTCGCGGGAGAGAGATTCGGGACGGGCGAAGGTATGCCAGGCCGTGGCGGCGCCGTAGCCGGGGAGGTCGGCGGCGAGTGTTTCGAGCAAGGTGCCGGCGGGCACGAAGAGGGGGACGACGGGGCCGTTCTCGGGGAGGAGGCGGTAGGGGGCAAAGAAGCGATCGACCGGGAGCACCCAGAACGGGTCATCGGCGAGCAGGGGCTCGATGATGGCCGTGATCGTCGCGGCCCTGGTGAAGGTGACGCCGGCGGTGGGGGTGCAGGGCGGCGGCGGGGGACGGTCCTCGCGGGGGATTTCGCGGGCGCAGGTATCGAAGTCCTCGACGAGGGTGAGCTGCTGGCCGACGGAGAGCCGTGCGGCGCGTGCGGCGTCGCGGGAGACGGCAACTTCGAGCGGGCCGCCGGGAGCGGCGACACCCGGGAGGTGGCCTTCGAGGACGGCGACGTGCTCCTCGTAGCCGGTGAGGGCCTGGAGCTGGCCGATGGGGGCCTGGGTGGGTAGGGATTCGCCGGGCGGTGCAAGGAAGAAGCGTGGGCCGACGAGGACGAGGGATTCGCCGGCGGCGAACCAGCCGATGCGCTCGTCGATGCGGCGGTCGACGGCATCGCGGAGGGCCATGCCCTCGGCGGTGCCGAGCGGAATCCAAGGGAAGCTGACCCGGTTGCCGGGCGCCTCGCCGAGGCGGTCGCGGACGGTGAAGGTGAGGCCGAGATCGGCCATGGTGCGGGCGTAGATTGGGGAGGCTGCGAGGAGTGCGGCGGCCATGAGCATCCCAAGCGCGAGGACGGCGAGGAGCTGCCAGTTTCGGCCGCTGCGCCGGGCGAAGAGGCGCCAGATGGTGATTGCTGACCGCATCGGGGGAACTGTACACGAGGGCGGGGGAGGATGGGCTTTGCCGGGCGGCGCGCGGTCGGGTAGGTTTCGCGCGAATGCGAACGGCCTTCGTGGTGCTGCGGATGGTGGTGCGGCGCAGCCTGGCGCACGGGCGGGTGCTGGCCACGATTGTCGTCGGCGTGGTGATGGCCGCCGCGCTGATGTCCAGCGTGGTGCTGTACGCCGATGCCGTGCGGGACCTCGGGCTGCGGTATGCGCTGCGTACGGCGGAGCCAACGGAGCGAAACATCCGCGTCGTGACCTCCGGGCGGCCGGCGCTCGATGACTACCGACAGCGGCGGGAGACGATCGACCGGCTGCTCGACGACTACGCCGGTGGGGTGATCGACGAGGTCGTGCGATTTGGGAGGACCGCGACGTTCTACCTGGCCGAGCCGGGGGGAAGCGTCCCGACCGGGGAGGGCCGGCCACGCGCGCACTTCCAGTTTGCGGACCGAGTCCGGGACCACGTCGAGCTGGTGGAGGGCCGATGGCCGGCGGCTGATGGGGACGACGGGCGGGTCCTCGAGGTGGCGATTGGGCTGGAAGCTGCCGAGCGGAACGGCGTCCGGGTGGGGGATGCCTACGACCTGTACCCATTCTGGCGGGAGGACGCCGAGCCGGTGCGGGTGGTGGTGACGGCGATCATCGCGCCGCGGGACCTGGGCGAGCCCTACTGGTTTGGACGGACGGATCGCTTCGCGCTGGAGACGAGCTGGAAGACGTACCCGTTCTGGGTGGACGAGGCGACGGTGACCGCGACGCTGGCGGGCTGGCTGCCTGAGATGGACAGCACGCTTGAGGTGCTGGCGTTCGTGGAGACGGGGGCTATCGATGCGCGGAATGCGGGTGAGGTGGAGGCTGGTCTGCGGGCGCTGGCGATTGCGATGCGGGAGGCGGTGCCGAACGTGCTGTTCGAGACGCGGTTGGCGGAGATCATCGCGAGTTACCAGACGAAGCTGTTTTTCACGCGGCTGCCGCTTTTCGCGCTGTTGCTGCAGGTGGTGGGAATAGCGCTGTACTACCTGGTGATGGTCTCGGCGATGCTGGTGGAGCGGCAGCACGGGGAGATTGCGCTGCTGCGCTCGCGCGGGGCGAGCCCGGGGCAGGTGCTCGCGGTGTACGGCATCGAAGCCGGGCTGATTTGCGGGGCGGGGGCCCTGGCTGGCCCATTCCTGGCAGCGGCGGGGATCAGCGTCCTGGGGTACACGCCGCCATTTGCTGCGCTGAGCGGGAATGCGGCGCTGGACGTGCCGATCTCAGCGTCGGCGTTCGCGGCGTCGGTAGGGGGCGCTGCGCTCGCGCTGGCGGCGATGCTGATCCCTGCGTGGCGGGCGACGCGTTCGACGACGGTCGATTACAAGCAGAGCCTCGCGCGGCCACAGGTGCAGCCGCTGTTCCTGCGGTATTACCTGGACCTGGCGCTGGTGGCGGTTGGGGCGTTCCTGTTCTATCAGCTTCGCGAGCGGGGGTCGCTGGTGACGGAGCGGCTGTTCGGCGACCTCTCGGCAGACCCGCTGCTCCTGCTTTCGCCCACGCTGTTCATGCTGATGGTGGCGCTTGTGTTCCTGCGGCTGTTCCCGCTGGTGCTTGCGGGGCTGGCGCGCGCGGGTCGGCGGTGGGAGGGCGCGACCGTGGCGCTGGGGCTGACGCGCATGACGCGTGCGCCGATGCAGTACAACCGGCTGATCCTGCTGCTGTTGCTGACGACCGCGGTCGGGATGTTCGCCGCGGGCTACCGGGCGACCCTGGAGCGGGGGTACGACGACCGTGCGGCGTACGAGGCGGGCGCGGAGGCGCGGCTGGCCGACATCCGGAACCCGGCCGGGGCCCCGAACGAGCAGTTCATCGAGCGGGTGGCGGCGGCAACGGGCGCGGAGGTGGTGATGCCGGCGAGCCGGCAGGCCGGTTCGTTCGGCGTATCGGCGTTCCAGGGAGTGGGGATCGAGGTGCTTGGGGTGGTGCCTGGCGAGTTCGAACGGGTGGCGTTCTGGCGGGGAGATTTCGCGGAGGCGGGGCTGGAAGAGCTGCTGGCGAGATTGCCGGTGGACCTTGATGGCAGGGAGCGCGGGGTGGCGATTCCGCTGGGGGCGCGGTGGCTGGGGATGTGGGCGCGCTTCCCCTACGGTCCGAACCAGGCACGGCTCGCGGTGCGGCTGCGAGATGAGCGCGGGCTGTACTGGGACTACACGCTGGTGGCGACGGAACCGGAGCCGAGCAGCGGGTGGCGGTTCTTCGTGGCAGACCTGGCGCAGCCGGCGCAGGCGCGATTTGCGCAAGGGGCGGGCTTCAGCCTGGCGACGGCGAAGGAGCTGGATGCGGTGTACGTGCGGATGGCGGGGTCGGCGCCGCAGGTGGCGGAGCGGGCGATCGTGCTGGTGGACGAGATCCAGGTGAGCGACGCGGCGACCTTCGGGCTGGCGCCGGGCGGCGGTTTGGCCGGGGGCGTGGTGATCGAGCCGTTCGAGAGCTTCGGGCGGTATCAGCTCATCACCGGCCAGGCGCAGGCGGACCCGGGTGCGGTGTCGTTCGCGCCGGCGGCCGGGGTGGATGGGGGCGACGCGGCGCGGATCGCGTTCACGCGCGGCCAGGGGCAGGGGCCGCTGTTCGGGTTCAGGGTGGCTCGCCCGGGTGTGGCGCTGCCGGTGCTGGCGGAGGAGCGGTTCCTTGAGGTTGCGGGGCTGGGGCGGGGCGACGAGCTGACGGTGTACGTCAACCGGCAGTATGTGCGGGCGCAGATTGTGGGCGGTTTCCGCTACTTCCCGGGGCATGTGCCGCAGGAGAGCACGTACCTGCTGGTGGCGGACCTGGTGGCGCTGCAGGAGCTGGCGAGCGTCGTGCCGGGGCTCGCGGACGGCATCACGCCGAATGAGGCGTGGCTCGCAGGCGCCGCTCCGGGCGTGATGGGGCGGGAGGCGCTGCTCGCGCGGGGTGTGCACGCGGAGGCGATATTCGAGCGGTCGGCGATCCGTGCCGCCCAGGCGGCGGACCCGCTGGTGGCGGCGAGCTGGGAGGGGATCCTGTTCCTGTCGTTCGGTGCGGTGCTGGTGCTGACGGGGCTCGGGTTTGCGGTGCACGCGGCGCTGGCGGCGCGGGCGCGGGCGCTGGAGTTCGCAATTCTGCGAACGATGGGGTATTCGAGCCGGCAGGTGCTGGGGCTGGTGAGCTTCGAGCAGGCGTTTGTGGTGCTGGCCGGCGTTGCGGTGGGGACGTTCCTGGGCTTTCCGCTGGGCCGGCTGATGATCGGGTATCTTGGCATCACGGAAACCGGGACGGAGCCTGTACCGCCGCTGGTGGCGCAGGTGAGCTGGCCGGCGGTGGTGACGGTGTACCTTTCGCTCGCGGTGGTGTTCGCGGCCACCATTACCGGGCTGGCCACGGTGTATACGCGGCTGGCCGTGCACCGGGCGCTGCGGATTGGAGAGCTGTGAGATGAGTGACGGTGCCGGCTGGGAGCAGGCTGCGGGGGAGGAGGAGTTCTACATCCGCTGCGAGGACCTGTTCAAGATTTACAAGGCGGCGAACCTGGAAGTGGTGGCGCTGCGCGGGCTGGACCTGAAGGTTCGGCGCGGTGAGTTCATGGCCATCGTGGGGGCTTCGGGATCGGGGAAGTCGACGCTGTTGAACATCCTGGCGGGGCTGGATACGCCCTCGGCCGGCAGGTGTTACGTGGGCGGCCAGGACCTGCTGACGATGACGCCGCGGGAGATGGTGCGTTACCGGCGTGAGCGCGTTGGGTTCGTGTGGCAGCAGACGGGGCGGAACCTGGTGCCGTACCTGGACGCGCTGCAGAACGTTGAGGTGCCGATGGTGCTGGCCGGGGTGGCGCCGGGCGAAGCGCG
>FWWL01010236.1_pt1 | contig 10930 bp, 8 predicted proteins | sample 2228331 | NCBI WGS metagenome assembly FWWL01 (sample SAMEA103939775, study PRJEB20133) | metagenome
TAGACGTGTTCCGCGACCTCGGAATTGCGTTCGGAGTCGCCGTCTTTGGCATTTACATCCTTCTCGTCTACAACACAGGTTCTTATCTCCTGCCTGTCATCCTCTTGCTGGCGATTCCCCTCACGATCATTGGAATCATGCCGGGGTTCTGGATGCTCAATCTCATAGCTGGCAAAGAGATAGGGGGATACCAAGATCCTGTCTTCTTCACGGCTACGGCCATGATCGGCATGATCGCCCTTGCGGGAATTGTCGTGCGCAATTCCATTATTCTCGTTGATTTTATCCATCTGCGGCTCGCCGAGCAAGAGCCTCTGTGGCGCGCCATTGTTGACAGTGTGGCTGTCCGTATCCGCCCAATCTTCCTCACAGCTGTGACGGCGATGCTGGGGGCTTGGCCTATTACTTTGGATCCGATTTTCAGCGGCCTGGCCTGGTCTCTCATCTTTGGTCTCTTTGTCTCGACGGCGTTTACTTTGGTGGTCATTCCTGTTGTCTACTGGGCTATCTACGCGAAACGCGCAGACCATTTGGCTCTGCTCCATCGCCTTTGAGCTTGGGGGCGAATAAGCTGCCCTCGCACGAATTCTTTTTTTGACATTGAAGTTCAGTGGCAGCGTGGTGAAGGACCAGCATGAGTCGATTCCGAACAGCCATCATTGCTCTTGCGTGCGCCTTAGTTTTTTCGGCGTGCCGGCAAAAGTCGCATGTCCGCGATTTAGATGAGATCCGTGCTGTTGGCACAATCCGATGGGGCAGCGATGAAGCGGGCGGAGCCCCCTATGAGTTCCGGGACCCCAAAAATCCCTCGCAACGGATCGGCTTCGAGGTCGAGCTCGCCGAGGAGATCGCTCGCAGGCTGGGAGTGAAACTTGAGTTTGTGCAAACCGATTGGGCTGTTCTCATTCCCGCTCTGCAGCGAGGGGATTTCGACTTTGCAATGTCGGGAATTGAAATCACCCCCGATCGCCAGAAGGTCGTAGACTTTGTCGGCCCCTACTATATCTACCTTCAGCAGTTGGTAGTCCGTGCCGATGACTCCAAGACGTCATCTCTTCAGGACCTTGTAGGCAGAAAGGTCGGCACGCTCAACAATACAGCTGCCGAGCGCATTCTGCTTGCCACCCCTGGCATTGAGGTCGTCAGCTACGATGACAACGTCCGTCCCTACGATGACCTCGCGATTGGCCGCATCGACGGCGTTCTGCTCGATCTCCCCATCGCCCTCTACTATGCGCGCCCCAACCCCAAACTTCGTTTTGCCGGGGAACCTTTTGGCGAGGGATTCTATGGCATCGCCGTCAACAAACAGTGTGCTCAGCTCCGCGAAGCATTGCAAAACGCCATCGAGGAAATGATTCGCGATGGGACCCTGCGACGCATTCTTGAAAAGTGGGAGCTTTGGAACGATACCCAGCAAAAACTTTCTGATGCGAGGGCTCTCCTCAAGTGAAGGACAAGAGTGGGGCGCACTGTGCGCAGTCTGACCCAAGACACCAAGGCCGGCGGCGAGCACTGCTGACGATCATTTTGTCTCTGTGCGTGTGTTTTGCGTTGGCGGCGCCCGCGGCCCAGGCTGAAGGCATCCCCATCACCACCCTTTTGAAGAATTTCGCCCCTCTTTTTGCTAAAGGGACTTGGCTCACTGTCGAAATCAGCGTCCTCTCCATGGCGCTAGCGACAGTCCTTGGCCTCATCTTCGCGCTTGGCAGGCTTTATGGCCCGCGCTGGCTCGCCTCGTGTGTTGTGGGGTACGTTGAATTCATGCGCGGAACCCCCCTCCTCGTTCAGCTTTTCTTCATTTATTATGGTTTGCCGCAGATCCCCTACATCGGAATAGAGCTGTCTCCCCTCACTGCTGCCATCATGGGCGTGGGGCTGAACTACGCTGCGTACGAAGCTGAAATCTATCGCAGCGGCATCATGGCTGTGCCCCGCCAGCAGCTCGAGGCCGCCCTGGCACTCGGTCTCACCCGCAAGCAGGCCATACGATATGTTGTTTTGCCTCAAGCGTTGCGTCTGGTCATCCCGCCGGTGACTAACGATTTCGTCGCCCTGTTCAAGGACACTTCGATCGTCTCGATCCTGGCGATTTCTGAACTCACCATGACCTTCCGTTCTGCTTCGATGGCCACGGGACGCTATCTTGAGTTTGCCATCCTGACGGCCTTGATTTACTTTGGTCTGGCGTATCCACTTTCAAAATTGGCTCGCCATCTCGAGAAAAAGGTCCATCCGCACCATGATTTCGGTACGCAACATTAGCAAAAGTTTCGCCGGCCACATGATCCTCAACGGTGTTTCTTTGGAAGTGGGGCGCGGCGAGACGGTCGTGTTGCTCGGCCCTTCCGGCAGTGGCAAATCAACACTGCTCCGCTGCATCGTGGGGTTTGAAACCATCGATACAGGCCAAATTGAGGTCGATGGCATCGTCGTAGATCACACAATGGCCCGCAAAGAGCGCGAGCGTCGCTTCCATGAGATTCGATTGCGCTGTGGCATTCTCTTTCAACAGTTTCACCTCTTCCCGCACCTGACCGTCCTGCAAAATCTCACGCTGGCACCCATCCACGTGCGCCAAATGTCACCGGAAGAAGCCAGAACGGAAGCGATGGCTCTTCTGGAGAAGCTTGGGCTCGCTTCCAAGGCTCACATGCGCCCCGGCAAGCTTTCAGGGGGCGAGCAACAGCGTGTGGCAATTGCTCGCGCGCTCGCGATGAAACCGGATTACCTTCTTTACGATGAGCCAACTTCCTCACTGGACCGAGAAAGAGCGTTCGAAATTTGGCAGCTTATGGGAAATCTCGCGAAAGAGGGGCAGGCTCAGCTCGTCGTGACGCACCAATACGAGCTGGCGGAGGCTTTACCTTGTCGCGTTGTGCGTATCAGCGAGGGGAAAATCCTCGCTCCTGGCCATGCGTTAGTCTAGCCGACGCAGCGGAACAAGCTCGAGGTTTGTGTCCGAGAGGAGTTCGACTTTCCCTTTTTCCCACTTCCACATTCCCTTGGAGTTGCGGCCAAAAATTTCGATCCAGTACGTCCCTTTAGCAGGAGGCTGAATCTCAAACCGCCCATGTTCCGCCACATGCGTGCGGCGGACGTTTACATCCTGTGAAACAAAAACGGTCACAATCTCTCGGGGCATCTCTCCTTCGGGGACGTAAAGAACCCCGCTTAGCTTCGGTGGTCTTTCTTTCGTCACGCTGAAGTCTTCCGCCGTAACGGGCATGACAGCGAGCTGATAGAGCCGCTTCCCTTCCTCGATCGTGACAGGGGTGTTGATGTACCGGCCTGGTTCTGCGCGCAAGACGAGCCTGTACGAGCCAGAAGCGAGCGTCGCAGTCGTTTGGAACGTATTGCGGTCGACGTACTTCAACTTGAGCGGGGGACGGTTTTCTTCCGACGCCGGGTAAAGCAGCATGGCAGAGATGTACTCCGTCGGCCCTTCCACGACGAAAGCCGTCACCCCCTTGGGCGGCCCAACTTTGCATCCGGCAAAAAAGAGCGTTACCACAAGCCCAGCAGCATAAAACCTTGCTCGACGCTTCAGCAACGTGGTCGCGATGCTAGACATAACTTACCTTTCCGTTTCGGGCTTGGGGGTGTTTGTCTCGCTGCCGCTCGCATCCCCACGCAAGAGCTTGTCTACGAACGCTAGCACCTGCGACGGCAGAAAGGGCTTGGTGATATAACCATCGCATCCTGCAAATCCCTGCCAAAAAGCATCTGGCAGCTCGCGATCTTTGGTAATAGCCGTCACCAGCACGACGGGGGTGTCGGGCTTATAGGACTGAAGTTTGATCTTTTTAACAAGATCAAGGCCATTGATGCGCGGCATGACAACATCGCTGATGACAAGATCGGGCTCGTAAGCGTTGAAAAGCTCCCAGGCTTCCTCGCCGTTGCGCGCTGCCAGAACGTCGTACTTCTTTTGCAAGATCATCCGCATGAGATCGCGGATTTCTTTCATATCATCAGCAATCAGAATGAGCGGTTTCTCTCGCCTCACTCCAGCACCTCAAACTTGGCATATCGCGCCATGAGTTTGACCCGCGTTCCCTCATCCGTTTCGACTAGGTACCACTTCGAACGCCCCTGTCCACCCATATCGACGATCACTCCCTCTCCGACAAGCGGATGGCGGACTCGCTTGCCCATCAGCGAGTCTCCCCCCGCCGATAGGCTCTGCCGCGGTGGAGCTTTGGACGGCGCCTCTTCTTGGGCCGTGTCGGCCACAGCTTTCTTTGACTTGCGGCGTGATTGACTACGCGCAATTTCGTGGGCAAGTCGCGCGAAATCGCAAGCCGCTGCATCGACACGCTGCACGACATGTCCCGGAATTTCGCCGAGGAAAGGAGAGGGGCCTTGGTACATCGTTTGGCCATAATGCACCCGCCAATAAGAGTAAGAAAGTACGAGGATCTGCCGTGCTCGAGTCATCCCAACGTAGAAAAGCCGCCGTTCCTCCTCGAGGCGATCTTCGTCGATGGAACGCGCATGGGGCAAAAGCTCTTCGTTGCAGCCCACGACGAACACACAAGGATACTCCAAACCCTTGGCCATATGTAGTGTCATGAGCGTTACGGCATCTTGGTCCTTACTCAACTCGTCAGTGGGACTCAGTAGGCTGACGTTCTCAAGAAACCCTTCGAGAGTTGGTTCGTAATGCTCGCTTTCATAGGCCACCAGACTGCTGAGAAGCTCATCGAGGTTCTCAATGCGGCTACGGACCTCCAGCTCGTCCGGGTTGCCCAAGTACTCGTCATAGCCGACTTCCTCGCGGATGCGCAAGAAGACTTTTGATGGAGGCTCGCTCTTGCTGGCTCGATGCCACTCGCGAATCTGTTCCGCCAGCGCCAGGACTGTTTCCCGCGCGGCGGGTTTCAGCTCAGGGATTTGTCTGGCCCGTTCCATCACTGCCACCAATGATGACCCACTCCGCCGCGCCTCAGAAAGGAGAGTTTCCAGTGTCTTTTCACCAAGGCCGCGTTTGGGAACATTAATGATCCGCAAAAGGGCGAGCGTGTTATCCGGGTTGTGGGCGACCTGGAGATAGGCGAGCATGTCTTTGATTTCCATGCGGTCGTAAAACCGCACTCCGCCCACTACCCGATAGGGAATGTCGTAGGCGCGGAGATTCTCCTCGTAAATGCGGCTCAAAGCCCCAGTGCGATAAAAAATGGCAATGTCCGAAAAGCGCAAGCGACACCGTTGCGAAAGTTGCAAAATGAGTTTCGCCACACCTTCGGCCTCTTCACGATCGCTTTCCGCGCTCAGACGGATCACGGGAGCTCCAGGGGCCGCTTCCGTGAAAAGTGTCTTATGAAAGCGTTCTTGGTTATGCGAAATGACCCCGCCCGCCGCTGTCAGGATATTGGCCGTGGATCGGTAGTTTTGCTCAAGGTGTACGAGGAGACGCTCGGGGTAGTACTTCTCGAAATCTAGAATATGACGGATGTTGGCGCCGCGCCAGGTGTAGATCGTCTGGTCCTCATCACCAACCACGGTCACCCGATGATGAGCCCCCGTCAGGAGACGCACCAACGCAAACTGGCTATCATTGATGTCCTGAAACTCGTCCACCATCACGTGGCGAAAACGCTCCTGATAGCGGGAGAGAACCTCCGGACACTCTGTGAAAAGCTGCACTGTGACGAGGATGAGGTCCTCAAAATCAAGGGCGCTGCTCCTGCGCAGATAGTCACGGTAGGCTCGGAAAATCTCGGCTAATTGCTCCTCGTAACGTGATTTGATGATCTCGCCGACATCCTCCGGTTCGAGCATCCGGATCTTGCATTGATTGATGATCTGCTGGGTGAATTGGGGCTTTATTTCCTTATCGCTGATGCCAAGCTCCTTCATCACATGCTTGATGGCAGAGAGCTGGTCGTGTTCGTCGGCGATGGTAAAGTTCGAAGGCCAGCCGAGGTGCTCAATCTCGTACCGGAGAATGCGCGCGCAAAGCGAATGAAAAGTGGCGATGGCCAAGTCCTTCTTCGGCACGTGGGGGAGAAGCTGGACCACCCGCCGCTTCATTTCGTCGGCTGCCTTGTTGGTAAAGGTCGCTGCGAAAATCTGCCAAGGGTGATAGCCGCGTTCCCGTATCAGGAAGGCAATGCGCCGAGTAATCACGCGCGTTTTCCCGCTCCCAGCACCAGCTACGATAAGCACCGGCACGTCGGGGGCTGTGACGGCTTCAAATTGTTGATGATTGAGGCCAGAGAAAATAGGGTCAGCGGTAGTCATTCACACATGATTTCTCCTTGTCTGTTGCTTGCATGCGTGTCACGCAGGGATATCACTTGGGGACCATGAGTCGTGGAGCAAAGATAAACTTGTCGGGAACTGGAACCCCCCAGAGAATTTCCCCATTGTGGCGAAGGAGTATACAATGGACGCGAGCTTGTCTGCAACAGTAATTTCTCGAGCGATGAGACAAAATCAGCGCCTTCGCAATTTTACATTGCTTGGGATCCTCGCAGCTGTCCTGAGTTCTGCTGTCGTCTATCCGTTCCGCCTGCCAAATACCCTTCTGGGAGCTCTCGACTTCCTCGCCGACGCCAACAGGAAGACGTGGGGTAACGTGTATTTCGGCCAACTTCGGTCGATTGTGGCCTTCAACCACGCCCCACTGACGCTCAAAGAATGCGTATCGAGTGCATATCTTATCATCATCTTATGTTTCTTTACGCTGTATAAAGTGCGTTCAATAAGCTTACAATGGGTAAACGCATATCCGACTAATCGTGTTTTGACATTTCGGAAGCCATTCTCCGGTTTGCTGCGCCAACCTCTTGCCTGGGCAGGGATCTTTCTCCTCTACGCCGCCGTCTCGGCTCTCCTGTGGTCACCGACCCCTTATACGTCTCTCTGGACCCTCACGCAGTGTGCAATCGGCTTTGCTGCGTTTGCCATGGTGGTCACCCTTCGTCCTTCTTGGCAGGAGATCGTCAAGTTCATGGTGGCGGTAGCCTTGGTGGGGGGCCTAATTTCTTTTGTCTCATTTCTACAACACATCGGGGAGGCTTGGTGGTTCTTGCCCCGCTTCGACGATCCACGCAATCGAGTCGGATCGCTGATCGGTCACAACACCGGTCTCTCGGCGTATTTGCTCTTTCCCATCTCGTTTGCTTGCGGTCTCTGGTTTGTCGCGAAACGCCGGATCACGCGCGTGCTTATCGCTCTCGGATTGCTCCTCATGCTTTTTGTGATTGTGGCTGCCCAGAGCCGGGCTATTTGGCCCATCGGGAGTCTCATGGTCATTGCTGAGGTTGTCCTCATCGCGCGCGCATTGGGGCGACGTCTCCCGGTAAGGCGCGTGGTTCTCATCTTTTTAGCCCTCTTCCTAGCCCTGGCTGCTTTACAAAGTGTGGCCCCAGAGAAAAATCCCCTCGCCCGCCATAGTGTGCGCATCGCTGAGCGGATTCGCCGCGATCTCAGTCCAAAACAGCTCATCAAAGAAACTCGTTTGCGTATCCTTATCGTTTCCCTGCCCCTTATCGCGGAGTCGCCCATCGTCGGCCACGGCCTAGGTTCCTTCCAATACGTCTATCCCCCTGCGCACGGGAAGTACTTCCTCAAGCACCCGGATTCGCGATTGGGCACGACAGTGAGGCGCACCGACGTCGCCCACAACGATTATCTCCAGCTGCTCGTGGAGTTGGGAGTTGTTGGGGGGCTCCTCTTGGCTACGGCTCTGATTCTTTTGGGAAGACGCCTCTCGCGAGCTTGGCGGTCGCCCATGTCTAGCGTAGCGCGGATCCTCATGATTGCGTTGTTGGCACCGGTAGCGGCCATTGCTGCTCACGCCGCGGTGGATTTTCCCTTCCACGTCCACCCGATCGCCATCACCTCTGTTTTTGCCTTATCGTTGGCCTACTCCGGCGCCGCTCGTATTCTCCAGGAAAGCTCTCCGGAGGTCAATGCCTCTTCAGCTGCTCGAGACGATGGGTCTAACTTATCCAGTGCGCCCGCCCCCGCATCTCCTCATGCGTTCCGCCTGCCACTGGTCGCGGCCACGATTGCCGTAGCTGCTGCATGGTTAGCCTCACCCCTCGCTTTTGAGTTTTTCCTCCGCACTTTCATCTCCGACGCTCTCGCGCGCGACGCTGATAATTGGGTCGCCACAGCGCGTCAATTCTCCCAAAGCCCTGGACAAGCCAAGTTCGTGGCTCTCGAGAATGCGAAAGAACTTTATAGGCGGGCAATAAAGATCCACGTTTTCAATGGTGCAGCCATGGAGGGGCTTGCAGCAGCTCACCTCCTTGCTGGTACCTTCGATTACGTTCTTTGGCAGCAGCTTTCGGCCGAAGTGCTCAACCCTAAAGCTATCGAGGCTGCTAAGCAGACTGCTATCAGAGACCTGACCTCTGCTGTCACCTACGCGAAATTGGCTGCCGAGAAGGGCGAGTTAAGGTACCATTACATCTACTACGTCATTGGCCAGTCCTACCATCTCCTCGCCAAACTTTCACCGGATAAGAAGCAGGAGCATTTGACCTCGGCGCGGCGAGCTTTTGAAGAGGCCGTGGCTTTCAACAATGCGGACGTGGCGTCTCTGCAGGAGCTGGCTGAGGTGTACGAGCAGCTGGATCCTCCTGACATAAGCCGGGCCCAAGCCATGCGTCGCCGCATTTTCGAGGTAGATCCTGAGTTTGGAACCCAGCGCTACTTGGCTCCCATCGATCAGCTCGCCCAGCGTGGCCAATTCGCTCAGGCTTGGCGAGCGATGAACAAAATCCTCGATGCCGTGGGGGATCACTGGGCTGTTCTTTTCGCTAAAGCGCGTCTCTACCTCCGAGAAGCTTTGTGGCCGCCGCCGCCACTCGACGTCGCTCCCGAATCTCCAGATGCAAAGCGTTGGTTCTCCACGCGTTACGCCCTCGCAAAAGAGATTGCTTCTAGGCTTACCCCCCAGATGGATGACAATCCTCTCTTCAAGCACTTTCGGCTGCAACTCCTTGCCGCAGGGGGAGAAACGACTCAAGCGTTGGAGTTAGCTGACAAGCTGCTTGCCGAATCGCGCGTGGAAGATCCAGAGCTGGACATGCTTCGCTACGAGCTGGCCCAGCGGGCGGGCCTCAAGCGTGAGCTCCGGTGGCTGACCCCCAACGGCGGCCGTTTTTGGTATTACCGCCAACGTCTCCGTGTCCTCCTCCTGGGTCCAGTGGCCTTGGGAAGTGGCCAGCTGGCCAACATCGCGCGCTCTCCGCAAGGGATCCAGATTCAGCTCGCCGAGGGACTCCGGGCCGCGGCCTATCTTTCAGCAGCTGGCCAGTGGGACCTCGTCCTCGTTCTCGCAGAATACCTAGCTGAGAAATATCCGGATGATCCCGATGTTCAAAAACTACGCGAAACAGCGCAAGCTAAAACACAATCTCACAAGTAACGAGATTGCTGCTGGTTTAGGGGGTCTCATCCGACAGATTTGTGGGATTGACATCCTGAGGCAAAGAAGGAGCGGGGTGAATGAAGGACCAATAAGCTCGCATCGCGGCCTGATTCTCCGCGATCTTCTTACGGTGGCCTGAACCCCGACCACAAATTCGGCCGTTCACTTTGACCACAACTTCGAATACCTTGTCATGGTCGGGACCGGTTTCCGAAACAAGTTCATACTCTGGAACAGTCTGGAAAGTTTTCTGCACGTACTCCTGGAGCTGAGATTTGAAATCGCTGAATTCTTCAGTATGCGAGAGCTCCCGCCCCGGCTCAAAAACCTCTTTCACCAACCAGGGCTTAATGCGGGGAATGCCGAGCTCCAAATAAAGCGCTCCCACCACGGCTTCGAGCGCTGATCCCAAGAGCACGGGCCGCATTCGGCCTCCCGTGTTCTCCTCGCCACGGCCAAGCAACAGGAGTTCCCCAATGCCCATTTCCTGTGCCCGTTTTCCTAGGACAGGACGGCTGATGATAGCTGCTTTTTGCTTAGATAGGACTCCCTCCGAAGCCCGCGGGAATTCCCGGAAAAGGTACTCGCTCACGACCAGGCCAAGCACTGCATCGCCGAGGAACTCCAGGCGCTCGTTGTCGTAAGGGAGATGGTGCTCAAAGGCATAGCTGGCATGAGTCAAGGCCTGATCGAGGAGGTCCAGATTTTGCATGGGCAGATTGTAGCGGGTGAGAAACCGCATCAACTGTTCTGCTCTTTCTGGACGAATGAGTCTCACACAGAGCCCTCGTTCAGTTGAATGACGAAGTTTAACATCAGAAGCATTTTCAATTCGCGCCAGGGGGGCAAGGCAAGTCCGAAGTGACAAGGGGATAGAAGACTTCGAACTGATCGAGCAAAATCTCTCCCTTGGCCTTCAGAGCTTCCTGATCCTGAGCAAGAACGAGCTCTGTTATCCGAAGGGGATAGCTGGGTTTCGTGGAAAGAGCTGCGTTGATAGGCACAAAGTCTCTCGGAGTGATCTGAGCTCGCTGCCACTTTTTGTTCCAGGTAATACCCTCGCTGCCATTGGTAAAATCGAGCAGAAACTGCTGACCTTTTGCATCGACGGCCATCGCTCGGAGCCACGCCTCTTTCCCATCACCGAAGATCCACACCCCCAATTTCGCTGGGCGGCGCTCGATCACAAAATCCACAGGCAGGACGATTCGGCTTGGCCCACCACGCTTCATCGCATATTGCCAGGAAAGACATCCGTTGCCTTCTCGCGGACGTCGGCGGTCCACTCTGACGCGCGTCTTTCGGCGATCGAAACCAGCCCCCGAGAGATGGCTTTTTATCGTCTCATCAAAATTGCATAACACATGTGTTGTGAGTTGGTCGACAAAGTACGGGACGATGGCGACATGATTTCCTACCCTGACCTCAAGGCACCCCTTGCCAGGTTGCAGGGCCCTGACACGGAGGAGAGTCGCAGTGACGGCGCTGTCATCGGCGCGGATCGCCACCTGCTCAGGCTTGAGGGGGACTCCTCCCGAC
>FWWL01010237.1_pt1 | contig 10928 bp, 10 predicted proteins | sample 2228331 | NCBI WGS metagenome assembly FWWL01 (sample SAMEA103939775, study PRJEB20133) | metagenome
TTTTTGGAATGAGAGAAAACGATGGAAGTAGGCACGGTTTTCCCGGTAGATATTGATGAACAGATGCGCTCGGCGTATCTGGATTACGCAATGAGCGTGATCGTAGCCCGGGCATTGCCCGATGCGCGCGACGGTCTCAAGCCGGTGCATCGGCGCATTCTTTATGCCATGCACGAATTGGGTTTGCGCTCGAACGCTCCCTATAAGAAGTCTGCGCGCATTGTGGGTGAAGTCTTGGGTAAGTATCACCCCCACGGGGATATGGCCGTTTACGATGCCATGGCGCGCATGGCACAGGATTTTTCCATGCGCTACCCACTGGTGGATGGGCAGGGCAACTTCGGTTCGGTTGATGGCGACGCCCCTGCGGCCATGCGTTACACGGAAGCCCGCCTGAATGCCCTGGCTGAGGAAATGCTGGCGGACATTGACAAAGACACTGTGGATTTTACCGATAACTTTGATGGCTCACTCAAAGAGCCGGTTGTCCTGCCTGCCCGCTTGCCCAACCTGCTGCTCAATGGTGCTTCGGGAATTGCGGTTGGTATGGCAACGAACATCCCGCCGCATAACCTGAACGAACTTAGCGCCGCCATCGCGTATGTCATTGATCACTACGATCAGATTGATGAGATAACCGTAGATGACCTGATGAAATTCCTGCCCGGCCCGGATTTTCCCACCGGGGGGGTGATTGTGGGGCAAGAGGCCATTCGTCAGATGTATTCCACCGGGCGAGCCCGTCTGACGGTGCGTGGGCAAGCGCACATTGAAGAGATCCGAGGTGGGCGCTTTGCCATTATCATCACCGAAATACCCTTCCAGGTCAATAAAGCCAGTTTGATTGAGCGGATTGCCGAACTGGTGCGTGAGGGGCGCATTGACACCATCTCCGATTTGCGAGACGAATCGGATCGGCGCGGTATGAGCATTGTGATCGAACTTAAGCGCGGCGCGCAACCGCGGAAAGTGCTCAACCAGTTATATAAATTCACGCCCTTGCAGATCACCTTCGGGGCGCATTTGCTGGCCCTGGTGGAGAATGAACCGCGCGTACTCTCGCTAAAACGTGCTCTGCAAATCTACATCGAGCACCGGCGTGAAGTTATTGTCCGCCGCTCACGCTTTGAACTGGAAAAGGCGCGTCAGCGTGCGCATATCCTCGAGGGTTTGCTCATTGCTCTGGCCAACCTGGATGAGGTGATTCAACTCATTCGCCAATCCTCGGATGCGGATGTGGCGCGCAAGCGTTTGATGGCGCGATTTAAACTCAGCGAAGCCCAGGCACAGGCTATCCTGGAAATGCCCTTGCGCCGCCTGGCAGCCCTAGAGCGTAAGAAGATTGAGGAGGAGCACAAAGCCCTGCTTAAGCAGATTGCCGCGCTGGAGGAATTGCTGGCCTCACCCAAGAAGGTGCTCAAAGCAATCAAAGCCGATTTGCAGGAATTAACGGAGAAATACGGGGATCAGCGCCGTACGCGCATCGTGGTTGGTGAGAAAGAGGATTTTGAAGAGGAAGATTTGGTCCAGGATGAGCCTGTGTTGATCATCCTAACGCAGAAGAACTACATAAAACGTGTCTCTCCCCTGGCCTTCCGCACTCAAAATCGGGGTGGGCGAGGCGTTACCGGCCAGGCCCTGAAGGAAGAAGACGAAACCTTGATGCTTCTAGCGGCCCGCACGTTGCACACTGTGCTTTTCTTCTCCGATCGGGGCAAGGTGTATGCTGAAAAGGTGTACCAGATCCCAGATGCCGGGCGTACCGACCGCGGTTTGCCAATTACCAACGTGATCTCGCTGGAGAGCGGTGAGCGCATCACCGCTGCTGTGGCGGTGCCGGACTTCTCGGCTGCTCAGTACTGCACAATGACCACGGTGCGCGGCAAGATCAAGCGGGTAGCGCTGGATGAATTTACCAATGTGAGGGCTTCTGGATTGATTGCCATTACGCTGGAAGAGGGGGATGAACTGGGGTGGGTCCATTTGACCAGCGGGAAGGACGAACTCGTCATCCTCACGGCTCAGGGTCAGGCTCTGCGTTTTCGAGAGGAAGAAGTGCGTCCGATGGGTCGTCCAGCGGCGGGCGTGATTGCCATTAAACTGCAACCCGGTGATCGCGTGGCCTCTATGGACGTAGTACGCCCAGATGCCGACCTGCTCATTGTGACCGAAAAGGGCTTTGGAAAGCGTACTGCACTCAAGGATTTTCCGCGTCACTCGCGAGCCAAATCGGGGGTGGCTGCATTGCCTTCAGCCTCAATGAAGACCAGTGGTCCTGTGGCTGCTGCCCGGGTGGTGCAGGAAGAGGATGAAGTTACCTTGATCTCTGCTGGCGGGGTGATGCTGCGGTTGAAGGTTAAGGACATCCGCCGAATGACGCGTACCGCGCGCGGAGTGCGTCTGATGGAGTTGGATAAAGGCGATACCGTGGCCTCCCTGGCCCGAATTGCGGCTGCCGATTTGCGCGCGGGCGGATGATCAGAATAACATCATCCGCCCGGTGACCACCAGACACAGCATGCCCAGCACCACAGTCATCAGGAAAAGCAGGAGCGAAAGGACAAAGCGCTGGGCAGCCGTCATTCCTAAGAACTGGCCTCTGCGCCGCCGGCGGCGCGTGGAAGGGGGAGTGGGTTCCTCTTCTTCAGAAAACGAAAAGTCAATCGAACTGCGTAAATCGTCAAGCATCCTCACCTCCTGAGGATTCGGCGAATGATGACTCGAGTGGACGAATCTCACCAGCGGTCACCCAGTGATCACGCCCATCTTCCAGGTGCAGGTGCAGGTGTCCGGCGTGGCTCAATCCTACCAGGCGCCCGATCAGCGGTGGGTTCAGCCCATCCTCAATCTGCACCCACTCATTCCGAAATGCCAACCGGTTTTCCCAGGCGGTCATAAATTCGGGGGAAGCCACATGTGCGCGCCAGGCAAGGTAAGCCTCGAGTACCTGGCGTAGTACCTCCCAGCGCGAAATCGGACGCCCCAGGCTTTCTTCCAGGCTGGTGGCAGGGTAGCGGAGCAAATGGCCAGGTGGGACGGCTGCACGTCCTACATTGATCCCAATCCCCAAAACGGCCCCCTGCCAGCGGTCATCGGCCCAGGCCAGTTCAACCAGAATGCCGCAGACCTTACGTCCGGTAATCAGGACGTCATTGGGCCATTTGATTTGCGCATTCAAACCGTACCCGCTTTCAAGGGCTTGAACCACTGCCAGGGCTCCCAAGGCCGTCAGACGCTCCGGTGGCAGGGGAGATCCTGCGTCAGGGCGTAAGATCAAGGTAAATGCCAGCCCTGCTTCAGGGACGGTGACCCAGGTGCGCCCCAGACGGCCCCGTCCCTGCGTCTGAGAACCCGCGATCACCACTGCCCCATCCGGCGCACCGCCTTCCAACCAGGCCAGAGCAACATCATTGGTGGACCCTACTTCTTCATAGTATTGCCAGGCGGGCAGGTTGAGATCTGCAAGCATTTGCTGAATTATGGGATCTTCCATATGAGTAATTATATACCCTTTGCGTTTGAGATCGGCCTTGCTGGCTGAGCAGGGGAATGTATGGCGGGTTGTCAGGATAACCAGGAGACATCTTGACATTATTACGTAATACTGTTATAATGTAACCAGCATGGAAAACCCGTCTCTCACTTCAAAAAAGCGTTATCTGATTCACGAACTGGCGGAAATTAGTGGGGTGACTCCGCGCACCATTCGTTACTACACCGATGTGGGGTTATTGCCTCCACCTTATACAGAAGGGCGCTATGCCCTCTATGGCGAAGAACATCTGGAACGTTTGGAAGTGATACGACGGTTAAAGGAGGCCTTTCTTCCACTGCGCGAAATTCACGTACTGCTGAATACCCTCAACGCCGAGCAACTGCGTGAATTTCTTGACCAGATTGAACAAACCCGACAGGAGACTCCATCAAAACCGGGAGAGAGCGCACTTCGCTACATTGATGCGATTCGAAAGGGGGAGGTGCCTATCGAGGAGCCTGCAGAAGAACCGTTTTATGACCCAAGGGATAAGATTCGTGTTCAACGTCTACTGTCCCGCCTGCGGGAGGAGACCAGCGAACCGGATACAGCCTCGCCGAATCGTTGGGAGCGCATTGTGGTGACCCCCGATGTCGAGGTCCACATCCGGGTAGGGAGTGATCCACTGCTAAGGAGCAAGGTTAATCGGCTGATCGAGTTCATTCACCGTCTGTTCAGATCCTAAGTCTTGTAAATTTTCATAAGGAGGTGTCGCATGAGTGCTTCTGCGCTGCACCTGCGCGTAGCAGGTGATGGGTATCGTATTGCCCGTGAGGCTCCTACTCAACGCATCCTTGAAATCGAGATCACGGCGCCTGCATCATCAGCCGCAAAGGACGAACGTCCAGCGCTCAATTTGACCCTGGTTATTGACCGCAGCGGTTCGATGAGCGGTGCGAAGTTAGCATATGTCAAACGTACGGTTATCAATCTGCTGGATTTGCTAAAGCCTACGGATCGTCTCGGGCTGGTGATTTACGATGACGAGGTTGAGACTCTTAGCAAGAACGAACTCCTCACCGATCGCCACCGCCTTTTCCTGGGCGAGCAGATCCGCAGAATCACGAGCGGGGGAATGACCAATCTGGCTGGTGGATGGCTGACGGGGTGCGAGCGTGTTGCCGAGGCAGCCAGTGACAATACCATCAATCGTGTGCTACTGTTGACCGATGGTCTGGCCAATGTGGGGATGACCGATCCTGAGGAACTTGCCCATCACGCGGCTCAGTTGGCGCAACGGGGGGTATCCACGTCTACCTTTGGAGTTGGCGAGGATTTTAACGAGCACCTCCTGGAACGCATGGCCACACAGGGAGACGGGAACTTTTATTACATTGACTCCCCCGAAAATACTCAGAAGATATTTGAACAAGAATTTGGTGAGTTGCTGACCATCACAGCCAAGAGCCTCGCCTTTCAGATGACTTTGCCCAAAGAGGTTACCTTTAAGGTCTTGGGAGGATGGCGCCTTTACGAAGAGCAAGATGGCTATCGGCTTGCCTTGGGCAATCTGGCGGCAGAGCGCTCACTGCGGTTGTATGTGCAGTTGCAATTTCCACCGGCCGGGAATGAAACTGCACTTGCGATGTCGTTTAAAGTGCATGCCACCTCCTGGGACGATCGGCCCCTCGAATCAGCAGCGGGTTTAACGTTCTACTATGCGAGCCAGGCGGAGGTGGCCGCAGACCCGATTGATCGGGAATTGATGGAGCGCTATGCTCGTGTCCGCTTGGCAGACGTCAGTCTGGAGGCGTTAGCACTGGAACGAGATGGCAGGTACGAAGAAGCGAGCCGCTTACTAACAGGAGTATATCAGGAACTGGCGAAATACCTGCCGGCTGAGGAGAGACCCCACTACGAACACCTTATCCAGCGCATGTCTCGCGGAATGCAGTCGGTGGAACGAAAAGTGCTTGCCCAGGAAGCCAATCTCTATCGCCGCTCTCGTGAAGACCTCTTCAACAAATGAGAGATGGTTTAGAGGTGCTTGTTTCCTTGTCTGATATCCGCTGTGCCGGCGTTTAGGGGGAAGCCGTTGCATTGTGCCCGACGGGGTAAGGTTCAGGCAATGACCTTGCCCCGTCGGGCGATTTTTCTCTGCGGATCCGGTGTTACTTTGTCATTAAGATCGGTAGTCTGTCTCCATCGTAAGTTGGAATCCTTCTGCGTCGAAGCCTCGAATTAATAAAATAAACTCCCACACTTATGTGGGAGTCAGGAGGGGAGGGTTATCGGCTCACAACTTTAATCGTACGTGGGCGGGCAGCTGCTGCTTTGGGCACGCGTAGTGTCAGCACCCCATCTTTGAGGCTGGCTTCAGCAGAGGCAGCATCCAGTTCATCCGGCAGGTGGATCACTCGCATGAAGCGACCTTGAGGGCGTTCCCGCAGGATGTAAGTCGCTTTTTCGTCGGCTCCGGTCTTGAGCTCACCCTGTAACGTGACCGCATTATCCTGAATCTGGATTTGGATGTCTTCGGCTTTCACGCCGGGTAGGAGAACGGTGATCTCATAACCGTTATCATCTGCACGCACATCCACCGGCACCCATACCGTTGGGGATTCCTCAGGCCATTCCTCGTTCAAAGCACGATCTAGCCAGCGCCGCATCATCCAGCGACCATAAGGCATGCGCATGTACATCATCATAATCTACCTCCTCTTATGCTGTTTCCTGTTGACTTATCGGGCTTATTTCTGTGCCCAATCACGCTTTGATCATAGGGGAGAACTGTTGGAATTTGGCTAATGAAACATAAACGTTCTATATGAATCCTCTGGATAACCGAAAACGCCCGCTTGGGCTACCGGGCGTTCGGCAATTTGATTTTTATGTAGGGATCAGGCCTCGCTAATAATCCAGCAGGCATGTGGGGGAAAGTTGATTATGACCTGATCACCGGGGCGAGGCAAAGCCAATTGGCGCTCATTGAATAAATCAGCCAGAACTTCGCGTCCTTGTAGGTCTACCCGTACCCGCACAATGGCGCCCAGGAACATGACATCCAACACCCGGCCCTCAACGTGATTACGCCCCTCGATATGTCCCAGATTCATCTCTTCTGGGCGCAGTGCCAGGGTCACGGTTTGCCCGCGATTCAGGTGAGGGGCGGGATCAACCTGGAGGAGCGAATTGCCAAAGCGAACCAGCCCGCGCTGGGGATCTTCGACAGTAACCGGGATGAGATTGAGTTGCCCGATAAACGAGGCCACAAAGCGGGTCTGGGGGTAGTTATAGACCTCAAAGGGTGTTCCTACCTGCTCAATTTTGCCTTCGTACATGACGACAATGCGATCCGAAAGCGAGAGAGCCTCTTCCTGGTCGTGGGTCACGTAGATGGCGGTGATTCCCAGCGTCTGTTGAATGCGACGGATCTCCGAGCGCAATTCCACCCGGATTTTGGCATCCAGGGCCGAAAGCGGCTCATCCAGCAGTAGCACCCGTGGGTGGATGGCTAGCGCCCGCGCCAGCGCCACCCGTTGCTGTTGCCCACCCGAAAGTTGGTAGGGATAGCGATTTTCAAAGCCGCTCAAGCGAATCAGGTCGAGCATCTCCCCCACCGTTTTGCGGATCTCCTCCGGGGGGCGCTTGGCGACCTTTAGTCCAAAGGCGATGTTATCGGCTACGGTCAGGTTGGGGAAAAGCGCATAAGATTGAAAGACCATGCCGATGTGGCGGCGGTTCGGGGGTAGGAAAGTGATGTCCACGCCGTCCAGAATGATGCTGCCACTGCTGGGCGTTTCAAAGCCGGCAATCATCCGCAAGGTGGTGGTCTTACCGCAACCGCTGGGGCCGAGGAAAGAGACAAATTCTCCCCGCTCGACCTCCAGGTTGAAATCCCGGACGGCCAGGGTTTGACCGAAGCGTTTGGAGAGATTGCGAATGCTCAGATATGCCATGTCCCTTCACCGCAAAAGGATTTAACGTGCGCCAAAGGCCTGGTCGCCACCCAGAGCACGCCGGCCCACGAACTGGAAAAGCATGGTAAACGCCCAGGTGAGGGCGAAACTGATCACTGCCAGCGCCGCGCCTTCGTAGGCGCGATTTTGCCCAACCTGGGACATATACGGCCCAAAGGCTCTCAACCCAACCAGGAAACTGGCCATGGTTAATTCGCCCATCACAATGGTAATGGTCAGGAAGGCACCGCTGAGGATGGCGCTGCGCAGGTTGGGGAAGATGATCTGGGTGATGATCACCCACCAGCCGGCACCCAGGCTCTGCGCGGCTTCGGTCAGGGTGCGGATGTCAATAGCTTGCAGGCCCGTATCTACGGCTCGGTAGAGGTATGGCAGCACCAACACCACGTACCCGGCTACCAGCAAAATCTGTGTGCCGGTGAAGGAGTTAGTGAGCAGCAGAGGGGGGCGGCTAAAGACGCGTATCAAGCCGAAGACCAGCACAATCGCCGGCACGACAAACGGCATCAGGGTGATGAATTCCACTATCGGGCGCAGTTGGGGCAGGCGCAGGCGAATCCAATACGCAGTGGGCACCACAAGGATTACACCCACCACCACCGTCAGCAATGCCATTTCCAGCGAGAACGTAAATGCGCTGGCAAAGCGGGGATCACTGAGCACACGCTGGTAAGCCAGAGCGCTGAGCACGCCTTTACGTGCCCGCAATGAGAAATCAATGGTGGCAATGAGCGGTACAAAGAAGTAAAGACCACCTAAGAAGAGGATGAACCATGAAACCAGACGCTGGCGCAAGGGGGCACGCTGATTTTGATCCATAGAAGCCTCCTAATCCCTCATCAGCGGCGCAGCCAGCGCTCGCTTCGCCGACGTAAGACGTAATAAATGGCCATGTTGATCGCCATGATCACAATCATTCCGAAGGACAACGCATAGCCCAGCCCAGGGTTGTAAAGCACATCTCCCATGATTTGCGCACCAATGAGGATGGTGATCAAGTTAATGAGTCCGCCAGTCAATGAGAGGGCTGTGGCGTAAGCACCAAATGCATTACCGAAGAGCAGAATGATAGCCCCAAGGATGGAGGGGGTGAGGATGGGCAGGGCGACCATACGCCAGTAATCCCAGGTGCTGGCTCCCAGGTTCTCTGCCGCTTCGCGCCATTCGCGTTTTAGCCCTTCCAGGGCAGGGGCAATGATGAGCACCATAAGCGGAAATTGAAAGTACATATAGGTAAGGCTTAGGCCCCAGAAGGAGTACAGGTTGAAACCAATCTCATAGATATCCACCCCCAGCGTTTTGAGCAGTACGGTGACCATTCCCAGGCGGCCCAGCGTGGCCACAAACGCAAAAGCCAGGGGCACGCCGGCAAAGTTCGAAGCCACCCCGGAAAAGGTGAGCAGGGCATCACGTGCCCAACGGGGTAGCCCGCCCAGAGTAACCGCATAGGCCAGGAGAAAACCAAATAGCCCGCCTCCCAGCGCGGTGGTCAGGCTAATGCGAATGCTGATCGAGTAGGCGCTCAAAATGGAGGGGGTGAACAGACTGCGGATGTTATCCAGGGTGAAGTGTCCCTGGGTGTCGCGGAAAGAGCCTACCAGAAGCGAGAAAGAGGGCAGTAGCATGAACAGGGCGGCGAAGATGAAGAAAGGGGCTACCCCTATCCACACCATTAGCCCGCTGCCGGGGCGGGGGCGGGGTGGAGAGGATTCTGGGGAGGGCTGCACAGTGGCAGCCCTCCCTCCGGAAGACGTTGGGACAGCAGGGGATGAAGGCGAGAGACCACTCATGGTGGCTTAATTTTACTTCACTTCGGCCCCAACAACCTTGTCCCAATTTTCAGCAATGTAGGCCTTCGCCGCATTCAGTTGCTCGATGGTGGGGAATACGGCTTTGGCATATAACTCGGCAGGTGGGAGCTCCGCTAGAAGATCCGCCGGGATGACATTGCGCTTGAGCATGTCGTCAAAGCGGATGGGGTGGCAGCCACCTTTGAGCCAGATCAATTGACCCTCATCTGAGTAGAGGAACTCCATCCACAATTTCGCGGCATTCGGATGCGGGGCGTAAGCGCTGATGGCCTGGATGTAAACGCCAGCAATGACACCGCTCTGAGGAATGACGACCTCAATTTCGGGGTTGCCTTCCAGGGCTTTCTTATCGGCCAGGGCGTTGTAATCCCAGCGGAAAACTACCGGAGTCTCGCCTTTGGCGATGGTGGACTGTTTGGCAATCACCGGGACAAAGTTGCCCACTTCGTTTAACTTCTTGAAATATTCCAAACCGGGCTGGACGTTATCCAGTGAACCCCCATTGGCCAGGGCGGCAGCATAAACGCTCATCTGCGCCTGAGCCGAGAGGCGTGGATCCCCTGCCAGCGCCACCTGATTCTTGTACTCTGGCTTCAGCAGATCTGCCCAATCCTGGGGGACATTCTTGACCACATCTTTGTTGACCTCGAAGGCCATCACGCCGTAGTAATCACCGTACCAGTAACCATCGGGGTGCTTGAGATTCTCGGGGATGGTGTCCCAGGTTGAGACCTTGTAGGGCATGGCCAGTTGTTCGTCCACTAACTGGGGGCCGAAGGCATAACCGACATCAATGACATCCGGGGCTTGAGGACCTTTGCTCTCTTTATTGGCCTTAATGGCTTCAATTTCCTCGGCCGAACTGGCATCGGGGTTCAATTCATTTACTTGAATGCCGTACTTGTTCTTGAAGGTTTCGATGGCTTCGCCGTAGTTGCACCAATCGTGCGGCAGGGCAATGGTGGTGAGCATGCCTTCCTTTTTCGCTGCAGCGACCAAGTCGGCCAAGGGACCGCTCTCACCACCAGTGGCTGGGGGTTGGGTTGGAGCGGCGGTCGGCGTACCCGCGCAGGCGGCCAGGAAGGCCACCAGGACGAGGAGGCTCACCCAGCGGAAGAGACGAGACAGCATGGGGGCTTTCATATTCTTTTCCTCCTTTTTGGGGTTTTGGAAATGGGGAGTACACTTATTTTATACCAGATTGTGTGGCTAGATTTTAGACATACCTGGTCAAATCTCGGTTAAGATTGGTTAAAAGGTGGTTGTTAGGTTGTTAAAGTTCCTGAAATCCAGGTTTGGGATAGCCTGCATACTACCTGAGAGGCTATGCTATAATCGCCTCGATCTCAATTCTGGGATTTGGTCATGTGCTTTGACTTTTCTTCTTTTTCCCTACCCTCTGAACCCGACCCATGTCGGGGGGACTTGCACCCTCAAGCCCGCTTGGGGCTAGACTACTTTGATGCGGGGCAGTACTTTGAGGCTCATGAGGCTTTAGAGACAGCCTGGCGCGAAACACCAGGCCCACAGCGCACCCTTTATCAGGGAATTTTGCAGGTGGGAGTGGCTTATTACCACATCTTGAATGGGAATTTTCCTGGAGCGCTCAAAATGCTGGCCCGTGCCCAGGAAAGCCTGGAGCCTTTTAGTGGTCCCTGCCTG
>FWWL01010238.1_pt1 | contig 10928 bp, 10 predicted proteins | sample 2228331 | NCBI WGS metagenome assembly FWWL01 (sample SAMEA103939775, study PRJEB20133) | metagenome
TTGAGCATCATCGCACTGCCTTGCGCCACCAACACGCGCAATAACTCCCCCCCCACTTCGATGGACTGGATGCCGCGGCGACGATCGTTGCTTTCCTCGTGGCTTTCGGCATCGCTGCCCAGCGGCCAGGTGGAGGCAAATGCTTCGGCATCCACTGTTTGAGCCGACCCGGGCGCCTCTGGCGCAATCACGGCTTCCTGCATGTCTTTTATCCCTTGCGCCACTTTCGGCGCGATATTCGGATTCTATTATAAGAGGACAACAGTCTGGAATGTGCTGCAATTCATCATTATCGAAACGATTGACAAATAGCAAATCTCGTCCTATACTTGCTTCATCGCTCCTTAGCCGAGCGCTGCGCAGGAGTCATTCATGTCTACCAAAGCCTTCGCTTCCGTCGCCGACCTGGAGGAAAAAAAAGTCAGTTTCGTTCAACTGTCGGAGCATGCTTGGGCTTACACCGCCGAAGGCGACCCGAATACCGGCGTGGTCATCGGCGACGATGCGGTGATGATCATCGACGCCACCGCCACCCCAGTGATGGCCCAGGACGTGATCCGCAAAGTGCGGGAAGTCACCGACAAACCAATCCAATACGTGACGCTGACGCACTACCATGCGGTTCGGGTATTGGGCGCCTCCGGTTACCGCAGCGAGGGGTTAAAACACATCATCGCCAGTTACCCCACCTATGAGCTCATCTGCGAGCGTGGCGAAGCGGACATGCATTCGGAAATCGGCCGCTTTCCGCGGCTGTTTCGCGCGGTGGAGAGCATCCCAGGACTGACCTGGCCCACCCTAATCTTTAAAGACGAAATCACGCTGTGGCTGGGCAAACTCGAAGTGCGCATCTGGCATCCGGGGCGCGGACACACCAAAGGCGACACCGTGGTGTGGCTGCCGCAAGAAAAGGTGCTGTTTTCCGGAGACCTCGTCGAGGCAGAGGCCGCGTGTTACACCGGTGATGCGTATCTGCGCGACTGGCCAAGCACGCTGGATAAGCTTGCGGCCTTGCAACCGCAAAAACTCGTCCCCGGACGCGGCCCGGCGATGATGACTCCCGAAGACGCGCAGCGGGCGCTCGCCTATACGCGCGATTTCGTCACCACCCTTTATGCTGCCGCCGAGGACGCCGTCCGGCAAGGTCGCGACCTCAAAGGGGCGATGCAACTGGCACGCGAACGCATGGACCCGAAATTCGGTCATGTGTTCATCTACGAGCACTGCCTGCCGTTTGATGTCACGCGCGCCTACGACGAAGCCAGTGGGATGACTGACCCGCGCATCTGGACCGCCGAGCGCGACCGCGAGATGTGGCATGCGCTGCAGGAGGCATGAGCTCAAGGGTCGCTCAGTGGGGGTGAGCATCCCGCGTGCGGCAACACCCCCTAAACCACCAGGGAGCTAAAACCGGGCGGCAGACCAAGCGCTAGACAAAGTAAAGACCGCCGACCAACGCGATTCCAGCACATAACGAGCGCGGCAAACAAACCATGGGCGCCAAGGGAAACCCCGCAGACGAGACGAAGCGGTTTTTTCCCACCACCAAAGGAGGTAGCGATGCTCAAGACGTACCAATATCCCAAGTTTCCGTTCCGGCGCCCGCCGGAGCTGGATCGCCCCGACGAGGTTCGGCACGTGCCGATCGTCATCGTCGGCGCCGGTCCGGTAGGCATGTGCGCGGCGATCGACCTGGTGCAGCACGGCAAACCGGTGCTGTTGCTGGACGATGACGACACCGTTTCGATCGGCTCACGCGGCGTGTGTTACGCCAAACGCGCGCTGGAGATCCTCGACCGGCTGGGGGTGGGCGAAGCGGTGGTGCAAAAGGGCGTGTCGTGGAACGTCGGGCGGACGTTTTTCCGCAACGAGGAGGTATTTCACTTCAACCTCGTCCCCGAACCGGATCACCATCGCCCCGGGATGGTCAATCTGCAGCAATACTACCTGGAAGAATACCTGGTGGCGCGCTGCAACGCCCTGCCTGGGCTAGAGCTGCGCTGGAAAAACAAAGTCATTGCGGTCACCCCGGAAAAAGACCAGGTGACGCTGCGCGTCGAAACACCGGAAGGTGCTTATACGCTCAGCTGCGATTGGCTCATCGTTGCCGACGGCGCCCGTAGCCCCATCCGCCACATGCTGGGGCTGGACATCGAGGGCAAGGTGTTCTACGACCGCTTCCTCATCTGCGACATCGTGATGAAAGCGGACTTTCCGGCCGAGCGCTGGTTCTGGTTCGATCCGCCGTTTCACCCCGGGCAGTCGGTGCTGCTGCACAAACAGGCCGACAACGTCTGGCGCATCGACTTTCAGCTCGGCTGGAACGTCGATCCGGAAGAGGAGAAAAAACCGGAGCGGGTGATCCCGCGGGTGCGCGCCATGCTCGGTGATGACCGCGAGTTCGAGCTGGAGTGGGTGAGCGTCTACACGTTCCAATGCCGGCGCATGACCCGTTTCAACCACGGGCGGCTGCTCTTTGTGGGCGATGCGGCGCATCAGGTATCCCCGTTTGGCGCACGCGGCGCCAACTCCGGCATTCAGGATGCCGACAATCTGGCGTGGAAGCTCGCTCTTGTGATCGACGGCAAGGCGCCACCCAGCCTGCTCGACACCTATACCGAGGAGCGCACCTACGCGGCGGACGAAAACATCCGCAACTCGACCCGTTCGACCGATTTCATCACCCCGAAAAGCAACGTCAGCAAAACCTTTCGCAGCGCGGTGCTGACGTTGGCGCGGCAGTATCCTTTCGCGCGCAAACTGGTCAACTCCGGTCGGTTGTCGGTGCCGAGCTTTTACGTCCATAGCTCCCTGAACACCCCGGACCGCGACACTTTTTCGGGACGCATGGTGCCAGGAGCGCCGATGGACGACGCGCCGGTACGCACCAAACAAGGCCAAGAAGAATGGTTGCTGCAGCAGGTGGGCAATCAGTTCATGCTGATGTATTACGTCACCGATACGGCCGAGGTCAGCGCCGAGCGCGCTGCTGAGCTCACCCGCTGGGCGATCGCGCCGGTGCCGATCGTGCCGCTGGTAGTGGCGCAACGCGGGGCGCCGGTGGAAGGAATCGCCACCTTGTACGACGTGCGCGACCGCGTGCGGCAGCGCTACGACCTCACTTCGGGAAGTTGCTACCTGTTGCGACCCGACCAGCACGTGGCGGCGCGCTGGCGTCAGTTCGATCCCGCCGCCGTCGAAGCGGCCCTGGCGCGCGCCACCTACCGCGACCGCTGGCATGGTTGAAAAAAGGAGACGACGATGGCGCTGAATCTGCAACCGAATTTTCATCAGCACGATGCGCGTTTTTTTTACGACTACGAACCAGGAGACGCGTTTTACGAGATGCTCATCGAAGCGCACCGTGAGCTGACGGACGAACAAAGCGCGCTGGTCAATGCGCGGTTGATTCTGCTGTTGGCCAACCACATCGGTGACCTCAATGTGCTGCGCGAGGCGATCGCCATCGCACGCGAGGGGGTTGCGCAATAAGAGGGTAAAACCACACCGTGCCAAATCGAGTGGGCGAGACGGCGCTGGCGGTGCTCGCCCGATCGTCTCGCTCCGGCATCGTGGATCACAGGAGGTAGCAAAATGAGCCTGATCAAGAAAATCCACCACGTCGCTTACCGCTGCAAAGACGCGATGGAAACCGCGCGTTGGTATGAAAAGCACCTAGGCATGAAACTGATCCTGTCGATTGCCGAAGACCAGGTGCCTTCCACCAAAGAGCCCGACCCGTACATGCACATTTTCCTCGACGCCGGAGGCGGCAACGTGTTGGCGTTTTTCGAGCTTCCCACTCGTCCGCCGATGGGACGCGACCCCAACACGCCGGCCTGGACGCAGCACATTGCCTTCGAAGTGGGGTCGCTCGAGGAGTTGCTGGCCACCAAAGCGCGTCTGGAAGCGGAAGGGATCGAGGTGGTGGGGCCTACCGACCATGCGCTATTTCAATCCATCTACTTCTTCGACCCCAACGGGCACCGCATCGAGCTCGCCGCCAATACCCCCCGCCCGGGGATGCTCGAGGCGCTGGACAAAGTCAAGTGGGAAATGCTGGAGGAATGGAGCCGCACCAAACAAGCCCCCAAGCACGCGCGCTGGATGCACGATGGCTCGTATAAGACGATGTTTCCGGAGGCGTAACATCCCAGTGGGATCGCGCCGCTGATCGATGTGCTCCCAGCGGCAGATCCCTCGTGCCGCAGTGCTGCCACGGCGCTGCGGCAACCGGCCGAAGAAGCCCACAGCGCACCCACCCTTCCCTGAGACGAAATCGGCCGAGAACCACGACAGGTATACGGTGCACGGTGACGGCATCGTTAAAGAGAAAGGACAAACCGCAATGAAACTTGCCACCCTAAAGCGCGGCGGTCGCGACGGGACCTTGGTGGTCGTGTCGCGTGATTTGACCTGGATGCAACCGGTGCCACAGATTGCCCCGACGCTTCAGCGCGCGCTCGATGATTGGTCTGCCACGGCGCCGCGGTTGGCGGAAGTGTATGACGCGCTCAACGCCGGTGCCGCACGTCATGCCGAACCGTTCGATCCGCGCTCGTGCGCTTCACCCTTACCGCGCGCGTTTCAATGGGCCGATGGCTCGGCGTACCTCAACCACGTCGAGCTGGTGCGCAAGGCGCGCGGTGCGGAAATGCCGCCGTCCTTTTATACTGACCCCCTGATGTACCAGGGGGGCTCCGATAGCTTTATCGGCCCGTGGGACGAGATCGTCGCCAAAGCGTCTTGGGGGATCGACCTGGAGGCGGAAGTCGCGGTGATTACCGACGACGTGCCAATGGGCATCACACCGCAGGAGGCGCTCGAGAAAATCCGCCTAGTGATGCTGGTCAACGACGTCAGCCTGCGGCACCTGATTCCGGCGGAGCTGGCCAAAGGGTTTGGGTTTTTCCAGTCCAAACCGGCAAGCAGCTTTTCGCCGATCGCCCTCACCCCGGATGAGCTGGGCGCGGCATGGCACGGCGGCAAGGTGCATCTGCCGCTGCGGGTGGCGATCAACGGCCGGCCGTTTGGTCAGCCCAACGCCGGGGTGGATATGCAGTTTCATTTCGGCGAGCTGATCGCGCATGCGGCCAAGACGCGCGAGCTCGAGGCCGGTTCGATCATCGGCTCCGGCACTGTTTCCAACAAACAAGGCGGGTTGTACGGTTCCAAAATCGAAAACGGCGGCGTGGGCTACTGCTGCATTGCCGAGGTGCGGATGCTCGAGACCATCGAAACGGGCAGCGCACAAACGCCGTTTTTGCGCGACGGCGATGTCGTCGAGATCTGGATGGAAGACGCGCACGGCAACGACCTGTTTGGGCGGATCCGCAACCGGGTCAAAGCGTTGCCCGAGTAGCGACACCAGCCGTCAGGGTTTGTTCGTCACCGTGGATGGGGCTTGCGCAGCGACTTTTTCGATGACGGGGGCATGATGCGACATGGCGCTTCTGTAAAACCACTTGGAACGACGATCCTGTACAAAATCAATCTGATCTGGTGAGGCTCTGAGGTACGACCGCCATGAAACTTTATTCCTACTTTCGCAGTTCCGCCGCTTATCGCGTACGCATTGCGCTGAACCTCAAGGGGCTCAGCTACGAGATCGTTCCGGTGCATCTGCTGCGCGGCGAGCAAAAAAGTCCGGAACACCGTCAGCGCCATCCCATGGGGCTGGTGCCGGTTCTGGAACTTGCCGACGGTACGACGCTGACCCAGTCGCTGGCGATTTTGGAGTACCTCGAAGAAGCCTACCCCAGCCCACCGCTGTTGCCAGCCGAGCCGCTAGCGCGCGCGCAGGTGCGCGCCATTGCCGCCACCATCGCCTGCGACATCCATCCGATCAACAACCTACGCGTGTTGCAGTATCTGACCGGCACGCTCGGCCTGAGCGAAGAGGCCAAACTCACCTGGTATCGCCACTGGGTCATGGAAGGGCTGACAGCGGTGGAGCGGCTGGTGGCGGCAAGCGCCGGGCGGTTTTGTCTGGGCGATGCGCCCACCCTTGCCGATTGCTGCCTCGTCCCGCAGCTTTACAACGCTCGCCGGTTTGACTGCGACCTCAGCGGCTTTCCTCGTCTGAGCGTTTCGCGCCGCCGCACCGGAACGGCAACCCGACGGGCGGCTAGAGTAACAATCCAAGAGCAGTTGACGCCGCATTTTTCGAGTGATAGCATTTGCTAATATTACTATGGGAGGGCAGAACGATGAAATTAACCACGCGCTTGATGTTGTTTTTCGTTGCCACTGGGATTGCGCTGGCCTTGCTATTCTCCGCATTCACGTATTGGCGCGGTCAAGCCCAGACTCAGACATCCATCGAACAAGAAGCACAGAGTCTGGCAAAACGCTCTGCCAACATGTTCATGGTTTCGACAGTCAAATTCTTCGAACAAGTTTCAGCCGCAACCTCCCAGGAAGAAAAAAACAAGATTCATGCCAAATGGTTTGAAACCATCATCGCTGTCGACGATGCCGTTATCGCCGATTTTGGCAAAGAAATGGCAAGGATTCGTCTCATAGGCAGTCAAGAAATCACTGGCGTTCGTCCCCTGGGAGGGAAAAATACTGAAATCAACATCGAGTTTGAACGCTCCGCTCTGACACAGATGATGACTAAAGCGGAGCCGGTTGCGCGTTATGAACCAGGGTTTTACCGTTTGGCAGTCCCGCTGACCGCTGGAATCCATCCGGGTTGCGCAACCTGTCATGCGATGGCTAACCAAGTGGCAAGCCTTGCTCCGGAAAAAGTGCTCGGCTCTCTCAACATTTATGTTCCTACAGATCAACTATTCCAACAATCGTTGCGCAATTCCCTCGTCGAGGCAGTCATTCTTACTTTCGTCTTCATACTCATGTCCGTCGTGCTCGGTTCATGGGTAGTGAAACATGTCGTGAAACCGCTGGGGGGCGAACCGAAGGAAGCCACCAATGCGATTGAACGAGTTGCTGAAGGCAATTTAGAGTCATCCCCCCTTCCCGCTTCAGTTCCCTCTCAAAGCCTGCTCGGCCAAGTTGAAGAAATGAAATCCCGCTTGCGTGATATTATCGGAGCCGTCCGCGATTCCGCCAAGAAAGTCTTTGAAGCCGCTTCTTCCATCGCTCGGGTCAGTGCAGAAATCGACCAAAGCGCTGATCAAGTCGAACGCAACACATTAGAGATGCAAAATCGTTTTGTACAATTTGAAAAAGCTACCTCAGATGTTTTAGTCGAAGCGGCTAACACCAACGAACGAATTGAACAAACTTCCAAACAGATCCATCAAACCATCAGTAAAATTCAAGACATCTCTGAACAAGTCAAAGCACTTGCTTTAGCCATTGACCAATCGAGCGACAAGATCCGGGATTTAGCAGAAAGCTCGCGCGATATCAGTGGCATCGTGCAAACGATTCGTGACATCGCCGATCAGACTAACCTCTTGGCGCTGAACGCCGCCATCGAAGCAGCACGAGCGGGAGAACAGGGAAGGGGCTTTGCGGTCGTTGCCGATGAAGTACGCAAACTGGCGGAAAACACCAGCAAAGCCACTAGCGAAATAGCTGCGTTGATCACCAAAATCAATCAAGAAATCGAGGTTGCTGTTGAGCAAATCCACCAGGCAACGCAAGCGGCATCACAATCGAGTGAATCAGTTGCCCAATCTTCCGCTTCGCTCAGTGAAATCTTGGTTGATGTTGCCTCTGTCACGCAAGCGTTCCAACGCATGACTGCTGAATTGGATGAACAGCGACAAGCTGTACACGCTGCTTCTGACAGCATAGAGGAACTGACCAAATTGGCTCACAAGAACAAAGAATCCGCAAATTTAGCCAACAGCGAACTACAACAGCTTCGCTCTTTGGCTAATCAACTATCGGAATTGACCTCTCGTTTTCGTACCTAAAAAGCACATGCCAATGCCGCTTGGAGTACAGCAACGATGAGCCAAACCGACATCAGTCGTTTTTCCGTACCGAAACTGGAAGAGCTTCCCGCCGACATTCGCGAGCGCATCGAGGCGGTGGCACAAAAAAGCGGCTTTATCCCCAACGTGTTCCTACTGCTTGCGCGCCGGCCCGATGAGTTTCGCGCCTTTTTTGCCTATCACGACGCGCTGATGGAACGGCCCTCGGGCCTGAGCAAAGCGGAAAAAGAGATGATCGTCGTCGCTACTTCCGCCGCCAATGACTGCTTGTACTGCGTGATCGCCCACGGAGCGATTCTGCGCGTGCGCAGCAAAAACCCGCGCCTGGCGGATCAGATCGCGACCAACTACCGCCGCGCCGAAATCACGCCGCGGCAAATGGCGATTTTGGACTACGCGCTCAAAGTGGCCACCGACTCGGCGCACATCACGCCCAAGGACTGGGAGCCGCTCTTTGAGCACGGTTTATCGCCCGAGGACATCTGGGACATCGGCGCGATCGCGGCGTTTTTTGCCATGAGCAATCGCCTGGCAAACATGAGCGCGCTGCGCCCCAACGATGAGTTTTACTCGCTGGGCCGAAGTTGAATCGCAACGCGGCGCGCATCACCAGTCCAACGACGAATTTGGCGTTTTATTCGTTCGCTCGAAGTTGAGCAGCCAAACGGACCGCGGTGGCATTTATGTGCGCCGTGAGGCCGAGCGTCGGTTCGGTTTAGCGTCTTGAAACGTTTGTTTGATCGCGCGAGCGCACCACCCGCTCAAGGATTGCCACCAGCGCGTCCAGCCCGTCGGTGAGCGCCGCCGGCCCAGGCTGCAGAATCCACGAGGATTTGATCTCATACACGTGCCCGGCGCGTACCGCCGGGATCGCCTCCCACCCTGGGCGCGCTGCGACGCGCTCGGGGCGAAATTTTTTGCCACACCAGGAACCGATGATCACCTCGGGGGCGCGGCGCACCACTTCAGCGGGATCGGCAATGATGCGATCGCGTGCCAGTTTCGCCCGCGCCCGCTCGGAAAAAATGTCCTCGCCGCCGGCGATCGCGATGAGCTCTGACACCCAATGGATGCCGCTGATCATCGGTTCGTCCCATTCTTCGAAATACACCCGCGGCCGCCACGGCCACGCGGCGGTTCGCGCCGCGATCGCCGCAAGGCGCGCTTGCAGTTGCTGCACCCATGCGGCCGCCGCTTCGCTCTGCCCCACCCAAGCTCCGAGCCGCCGGAGGTACGCGAGGATCCCGGCGACCGAGCGGTGGTTGCTGACCCACACTTCCACCCCGGCGCGGATGAGTGCGGCGGCGATCTCGGCCTGCATGTCGGAAAAACCGATCACCAAATCGGGTTCTAACGCCACGATCTCGTCGATTTTGGCGGAAGTAAACGCCGAGACTTTGGGCTTTTCTCGCCGCGCCTGCGCCGGCCGCACGGTAAAGCCGGAAATGCCGACGATGCGGTGCTGTTGCCCGAGCGCGTAAAGCGCTTCGGTGCTTTCCTCGGTCAGACAAACAATGCGCTGCGGCCAGGGGTCGGAGCAGGCAGCGGCGCTTGCGGAGGCAATCACCGGCGCCGCGATCCCCAAAGGACGGTTGGGCAAAGCCGAAGCGTCATTTCTTGCGGTACTCACGGTGGCAATCCTGGCAGGTCTGATATACCCGTTCGTAGGGCGCGCGCAGCGCGTCTGCCGAGACCGACGACTCCGCCAACACCGCCTCCAGCGCCGCCACCGCTTCGCGAAACGCTTCGGCACGACGCTGCAGGCCTTTTAGGTCTGAACACGCCGCCGGCGTCACTTTCGCAGGCGGGTAGCAGGTATCTTCGGCAAAATGCGGCCAGGGTTTGTCGACGGTGGAACGGAACCGGGCAAAGTGTTCGCGAAAACGCGCTTCATCGAACGGCCCCTGACGCAACATCACGCCCATCGGTTCAAACGTGCGCACCATCTCTTTGAACGCCGCCTGCCGGGTTGCCACCGGCTGCCCCGGGCGCGTGTCCTGCGGCGTTTCGGAACAGGCGCTCAGCGTGGCAAGAGCCATGCTCAGGAAAAAAGCTCGAAAGAGATACCGACCAGACATTCGCACCTCGTTTGATCACTTTGGTTGCTCGGCTATGCTGAGGGGAGTTTTGTCGCCGACCAATACCCAGGCGCAACCGATCGGCGCTGCTCACCTCATCCCCGGAAAACCTGTTATCGGTGAATGCGCCGTACCAGAATGCGTACCCTTGCGTCCTCGCTGCGGGCGATGATCCAAATCGTCCAGATACGCCGGATCGCTTCCCGGGCGTAGAAGGTCTTGGTGCGCCCCGTAGCTCACGCCAGCGCCTCGAGGCGGTTTTCTACATCAGCAGGCAAACCAATAGCCAGCATCTTCGTTTTCCCAGCTCGTATTACCGCTGTACAATGTATGGCATTCTAAGCCGACTGTCGCTCGGAGAGCGCCCGCTTCAAGCGCAGCGAGTTGAGCACGACGAGCACGCTCGAAACGCTCATCGCTGCTGCCGCCAGCATTGGGTTGAGCCAAACCCCGGCAATCGGATACCAAACGCCAGCCGCCAGTGGGATCAACGCCACGTTATACCCATACGCCCAGGCAAAGTTCCCGTAAATGATTCGCCGCGTGCGCCGTGCCAGCTGCAACGCCTGCGCAACCAGCCGCACGTCATCGCGCAGCAGCACCACGTCGGCCGCTTCGATCGCGATGTCGCTGCCTTTGGCCACCGCGACGCCAACGTCGGCTTGCGCCAGCGCCGGCGCGTCGTTGATCCCATCGCCCACAAACGCTACTACCTCCCCTTGCGCCTGCCACGCTTTGACCGTTTCGGCTTTTTGTGGCGGCAGGACTTCGGCGCGCCATTCTCCTATGCCCACCTGCGCTGCGATCGCCGCCACCGCTGCCTGAGTGTCGCCACTGATGAGCGCCAGACGTACCCCTTGCGCCTTGAGTGCCCCGATCGCTTCGGCCGCATCAGCACGAACCGGATCGGCAATCGCGATCGCCGCAACGATCTCCTGCC
>FWWL01003052.1_pt1 | contig 10927 bp, 10 predicted proteins | sample 2228331 | NCBI WGS metagenome assembly FWWL01 (sample SAMEA103939775, study PRJEB20133) | metagenome
CTTGTGCCGCCGACGCTTGAGACATTCTTCGGAAGGGTTTGGCGAAAGTTGACGCGTGTCGTTGGTTGCGCGCAAGAATCCGACGCGAAAACGCACCATAGTCAGACGCGGCCCTTCGGGGAGCGTAGAGGCGTGATGTGTTTGACGGACAAGGCCTCTTCCTGCCGTCCCACGCAACAAGGGGGAGTGGTCTTCGGGCAAAAGAAGGCGGCGCGGCGCGGGCGCGAGCCCGCTTTCTTCTGCGCTAAACGCCGCAGGGAGCTTGGTTTTCTTTCCAACGGCGTTTGAGCTTCCGTTTCTGGGGCATAAGCGAAGTAGTTGGACAGAGCAAACTCTTTTTCGCTGCGGTCGTGACGCAATTTTAATATCGCTTAGCGGCGGCTTTGCCGCCTGAAGCTCCTGTCTCGAAGGGCACCTGTTCGGACGGTGTGCCGCCCTTGCGGCGCGAGCGGGCAGATTGGAGAAGGGCGAGCCTCTGGGAGATCACTTCTAGACGCATCGCCGCGAGAGCCCGGCCTTCTGAGCGGCCCGCTGCGGGCGCATGCAAAGGCCCTGGCGCCCGACCTCTTGCCGCAGGCGCGCATAACTTGTCTTGAAGCGAGCGAATATGTCCTGGGGTGTATGGGGGCAAGAAAGTCATGCCTTCACCCGCGCGTGGCGCGCTCGGCGCCTAGGCAGTCGCACCCCACGCCGCACACGCGCCTTTCCCCCGCGCGTGGCGCGCTCGGGCAACGGCGCCCCGCCCGCGTTCTGGCGCGTCTGCCTATCCCTTGCGCGCGGCGCGCTCGGAAAAGCTGCGCTTTTTCAAAAAAACAGCCATGATTTTCCCCCTCCCCCGGGTGGACCCCGGCCGTGAGGAGGGGAGAAGATAATTTCTCCTTTCATTTATCTCCTTTCGATTATGACGGCACGAACGGGCGCTTGTGTGGCGTGCGCCTCGGCGGGATCTTGGGGGTGCTGCGAACGAATCGGTGGCAAGCGTTCCACACTGCAGCGCTCACGAAGGCGTTGTCTTGCCTGCGTCCGGCCTGGGCCCGCCTCGGATCGAAGCGGCCTTAGGCCAAGAGGTTAGGGCAGCAAGCTCATCCACCCCCAGGTGGTAACGATGCTTGCGGTTGTGCCGACGAGAACGCTTGCCGCCGCAACGCGCCTGGCCCGGCCATACATGTCGGCAAAGAGATAGGCGTTGATGCCAGGGGGCATCGCCGCAGTGATCACGGCCGAGCGAAAAGGCTCCACCGCAAGGCCCAAAAAGCTCGCAAGCGTCCAGGTCACCCCTGGATGGACGAGGAGCGAAATGAGACAACACCAGCCGATCAGCCGCATGTCGCCCTCGGGCCGATATCGATAAAGAACGCCGCCAAGCCCAAAAAGCGCCGTTGGCAAGCCTGTGCGGGCGATAAGCTCGAGCGCCTCGACAAGAGGCTTGGGAAGCGCAAGCGCAAAAAAATTGACCGCGATTCCAGCGATGATTGCCATCACAAGCGCATTCTGGACAAGGCCGCGCAAGACCGCGCGCAACCCCGCCCAAAGCCCTGCCCCAGCGGCGCGGGCAATTTCCATGGCGGTGATCCCGATTGTGTAGCAAAAGGGCGCATGCAGGGCCACGATGGCAAGATTGGGCCCAAGGGCCGCTGTGCCGTAGGCGCGTTCAGTGATCGGCAGGCCCAAGAGCAAGGAATTTGAGAACAAACAGACAAAGCCAATTGCCACCGCATCTTCCGCGCTGCGGCCAAACAAAAACCGCGCGCCGAGAAAGCCAAGGGCGAAGCCGATGATCGCGCCAAGATAAAAAGCGCCCAAAAGCGGAGGCTCGAAGACTGCGGCAAGCTCAAGCCGCGCCATCCCCAAAAACAAAAGGCAGGGGATCGCGAACCCTTGTGCAAAGCGCATCAACGCTGCAACCGAGGCTTCCGGCAAAAACCCCCGCCAGGCGGCCACGTAACCGGCACCGACCACCAGGAACACGGGCAAGATCACCCCAATCAGAGCCGCCATCGACGTTTTGTTTCCTTTGGCATCGGTCAGAGCGCCATCCTCACGCAGACACCTCGACAACCATGCCGTCATAGGCTGGCTCAACATTTTCGGGTGTGTGGGCAGCAACCCAATCGTAGTCGAGATCAATGTGCATATTGGTTAGGATGGCACGTCTTGGCTTTGCGCGCGCAATCCACTCGAGCGTAAGCGCCAGATGCGCATGGGTTGGATGGGGCTTGAGCCGCAGCGCATCGACAATCCAGACGTCGAGATTTTCCAAAACCGGCCAGCTTTCTTCAGGAATGGCGACAGCATCGGGCAAATAGGCAAGGCCACCGACGCGAAAGCCCAGAACATCGACCCCCCCGTGGTCAGCCCGGAACGGAACAAACCCGATGGGGCCACCTGCCCCATCAACGCGAAACGGGCCCTCGATGGCGTTGAGCTCAAGGATCGGGGGGTAAAGAGACCCTTTCGGTTGCACGAAGGCATAGCCAAAGCGGTTGATCAGTGCCTCTTGGGTGGCCGCATCGGCCCAAACCGGCAAGCGGCGACGGATGTTGAAGACAACCATCCGAAGATCATCGATGCCGTGCACATGATCGGCATGAGCGTGGGTGTAAAGCACGGCATCAAGTGCCCCCACGCCCGCGTCAAGAAGCTGTTGGCGCATATCGGGCGAGGTGTCGATGAGCACCCGGGTTGCGCCCTCAACGCCTGGGCGCTCGATCAAAAGCGAGCAGCGCCGGCGGCGGTTTTTGGGGTTCTTCGGATTGCACGCGCCCCACTCCCCGCCGGCCCCAGGAGGCCCCCCAAGGCGCGGCACGCCGCCCGACGAGCCACATCCGAGGATTGTTGCGCGCAAGAGCTCGCTCATCCTTGCGTGACCCTCATCCTTGCGCCCGACACCTTTTGCCGTGAACGAGGCCGTAAGCTCCTAAGCAAGGGCGCGGCCGGCAGCAGCTTTTCTGAACAATCGGTCAAAATTGGCTGAGGTCTGACGGGCGAAGCGCTCCAAGTCCATCCCCCACAGGGGCGCAATGGCTGCCGCAGTCTTGGCCACAAAGGCAGGCTCATTGCGCTTGCCGCGGAAGGGGACCGGGGCCAGATAGGGGGCATCGGTTTCAACAAGCACTCGTTCAATGGGAGCCGCGGCAAAGATGTCTCTCAGCTCTTGGGCTTTGGGAAAGGTGAGAATTCCCGAGGCCGACAAGTAAAACCCAAGCGTAAGCGCGCATTCGGCCAGCGCCTTTCCTGAACTGAAACAATGCATCACACAGGTAAAAGGTTCGACCTTATATTCTTCGCTCAAAATCCGCGCAACATCATCGTCAGCCGCGCGGGCATGGACAATTAGCGGCAGGCCCGTGCGGCGCGCAGCCTCGATATGGATGCGAAAACTTTCCTGTTGCAGTTTGGCGCTTTCCGGGGTGTAATGATAATCAAGCCCCGTCTCGCCAATGCCAACACATTTTGGGTGCTGCGCCAAGGCCAGCAAGGCCTCGACGCTGGCGAGCGGCTCTTCGGCAACGTGCAAAGGGTGGTTCCCGACCGCCCAGAACACGCTTGGGAAACGCTCGGCCAGTGCTTGAACGCGCGTCGCGTGCCGCAGGCGGGTGCAGATGGTCACCATGCGCGTGACACCTGCCTGCGCGGCGCGGGCGACAATGGCCTCTTCCTCTCCGGCGAAGTCTGGAAAATCGAGGTGGGTGTGGCTGTCGACGAGCTCAATCAAGGCACGCTCAGGCGCGCACGGATCAGTGTCTCGGAGGCTTTGGTGTCTTTGCATGAGTGGTGCGTATTATGGATGGTGTCAGAGCCCGCGCTCCGCGCCTTGGGCTTCCGCGGTTTTCGTAGCCGCCTGAAGGCCGATCAGCATATCGATCACGATCGCAGCGGGGTCAATATTGAGCGCGCGCGCGTTTCGGGCCCGAGCTGGCAACAGCGCTGCGTGTTCTGCCCAGAACGCGGGCGAAAGGCCAAGGCGCCGCGCTAAAGCGGCCTCCCCAGGCGCAGCCTCGGCCGGCAAAGACCCGGTTGCTGCCGCATGGGCCAGCCGTGCAAGGAGCGTTTCGAACAACCGGATTCCAAGCTCGAGCCGGCGGTCGGCTGCGCGTTCGGTGAGAACGGTGGCAAGCTCGTGCACCGCCCGCCGGTCGAGCGTGGGCAGCTCTGCCACAAGCTGCACAAGCCGCGCATATAGGCCAAGGCCATCGTCAACCACAAGCCGCACCGCCTCGCCCACCGATCCTGCGGCAAGCGCGGCCAGCGCCTCGGGATTTTCCGGGGGAGTCGCGAGCGCCTGCGCGACGGCCTGCGACAAGGCTGCAGCGCCGAGCGGACCAAGGCGCAACAGCCGACAACGCGAGCGAATGGTTGGCAAAAGCGCCTGCGGGCGATGCGCGACAAGCAGCAACAGCGCCCCTTCCGGCGGTTCTTCAAGAAGCTTCAAAAGCGCATTCGCCGCGGCCGTAGTCATCTCGTCGGCTGCATCGATTATCACCACGCGACGACCTCCATCGGGCGCGCTCAGCGCGAAAAACTCGCGCAGCCGGCGTACCTCGTCGATGGTGATCTGGGTCCGAGGGCGCCCGCTGCGCTCGTCGATCCCGCGGCGGATCAAGGCCAAGCTCGGCTCGGAGAGCGCTGCAACCCGCCGCACAACCGGGTGATCCGCGGGCAGATCAAGCGAGCGCGGGCTTTCCCCACCAGGCGGGAAGGCGAGCGCGGCGCGGGCAAAGCGCCAGGCGAGCGTCGCCTTGCCCACCCCGCGCGGGCCCGCCAGAAGCCAGCCATGCGGCATGCGACCCGACGCAAAAGCGGCAAGGATCTCGGCCTCGGCGGCCTCATGGCCGAAAAGGCGCAGCGTGTGCCGGGGGTGGGGGACCCCTTCGAGCTGGTCGGTCTCAAGAAAATCTTGCGCTTCAAGGCCCATGTGCCGCGCGCTCGTTCTTGAAAGCCTCGACGAGAGTGAAGAGCTCCGCTGCGATCACCTCGGGGGCCCGATCAGCATCGACAACACGCACGCGCTTTGGGAATTCCTGGGCCAAAGCGCGAAATCCTTCCGCGAGGCGGGCTTGAAAAGCAAGCCCAAAGCGTTCGAACCGGTCTTGGGCCGGGCCAGGCGCTCGCGCACGTGTGGCATGGCGCCGCAGAGCGGCTTCAGGTGGCATATCGAGCACGAAGGTGAGATCAGGTTCGAGCCCGATAAAGAGCTCGTGTAAGAGATCGACCGCTTTTCGCAACTCAGCGCGCACCGTGCCTTGGTAAACGCGCGTTGAATCAGCGAAGCGGTCGCAGACGATTGTCTCGCCCGCCAAAAGAGCGGGGCGGATCACGCGCTCGACATGATCCCGCCTTGCCGCGGTAAACAAAAGGCATTCCGTTTCAGGCGACCACCTTCCCGGCTGCCCCTCCACCAAAAGCGCGCGAATATCTTCCGCCCCCGGCGACCCACCAGGTTCGCGCGTAAGCCGCGCCCCAAGCCGGGCGGCTAAAAGCCTCGCCTGCGTTGATTTGCCCGAGCCATCGATCCCCTCGAGCGTGATGAACAAACCCGGCTTGTTCATGGACAAGCGCTCAAAGGGAAAAAAGGCCAAGCCGCTCGCCAAGGATCAGCGCAGCTGCGCGCAAGCGGGTATAAAAGCCGCCCTCAGGCACCGAATGCGCCGCTTGCAGGGGAAAGACAAGCGCGCCGCCTTGGGGAAGCGTTACCACAAGCCGCGCCACCTCTTGCCCCACGACAACGGGTGCGGGAATCGGGCCCTCATACTCAATGCGCGCGCTGAGCTGAGCCTGCGGCGCCAGGTGTGGCACCAACACCCGAACCGGCGTTGCTGCAACCAGATCGACCTGCCGCTGCGCCCCAAGCCAAACCTCGGCCTGGCCAATCACCGCGCCTGGCTCAAATAAGCGGCGCTCGGTGAAGGATCGAAAATACCAGTTGATGATCTGCTCGGCCTCCTGTGCCCGCTCTTGTGCGCTTTCAAGCCCTGAGAAAACAAAAATGACGCGCCGATCCCCTTGAACGGCCGAGCCGGTCAGCCCATAGCCCGCTTCCGAAGTATGGCCGGTTTTGAGACCGTCAACCCCAAGCCCCGCGTCGATAAGCGGCAGCCGGTTTTGCTGCGTAATCCCGTTCCAGGTGAAGCTCGGCTCGCTGAGGTAGCGATAATACTGGGGGAAGGTGTCGATCATGTAGCGGGCAAGGGTGGCAAGATCGCGCAAGCTCATGCGATGCTCGGGGTGCGGCCAGCCCGAGGCATTGGCGATGGTCGTGCTCACCAAGCCCATGGTACGCATGCGCTCGGTCGCAGCGCGCGCAAAGGCTTCTTCCGATCCAAACAGCCCTTCGGCGACAACAACCGCAGCATCGTTGCCCGACAAAACCGCAATGCCGCGGATCAGATCTTCCGTCGTTGGGCGGTCGCGCAGCTCGAGAAACATCCGCGAGCCGCCCATGCGATAGGCGCGCTCGGAAACGCGCCAGCGTGTGTCCATGCCGACGCGTCCCTGCTCGAGCGCTTCGAAAAGCATCTCGAGCGTCACAAGCTTTGACATCGACGCTGGCGGCAGCGGCACATCGGCGTTGCGCTCAAACAAAACCTGGCCGGTGCCATAGTCGATCACAAGCGCGTGTGGGGCGCGACCACCCCATGGATTTTGCGCCGCCGCCTTACTGCCCAGAACGGCCATAAGAACAAGGGCCATCAAAGTGCCTAAAGAAACGATGCGCAAAGACGCAAGCCGCGGCAAAGGCTGAAGGCGGAAGAGACTCATCAGGATCAGATGCCCAAAGAAGAGTGCGCACCGCTATCCTGCCCAAGAAGCACGCGATTTTCAAACCCCTTGCGGAACGCAGGTGTTCAGCAAACTGAGATCAGGAGAGGAGGTCAGCAAAGCTGAGCTTCCCCTTGCGCGGGATGCCGGGCCCTAAGCGCTGCTTGCGCCCTCGCGGCCGAGACCCAAGGCACAGGAGGGGGATCATCACCACATTTTCACGAACCGGCGGCTGACTCGGCGCGCCCCGAACACGGCGCGCGGGGCGACCCTCCGCGCACAGCCTTTTAAGACAACACAGGCGCAAACGTAAGTGAGCCCCGCGCGGAGGGGGGCTTACTCAGATCGGCAGATCATTCTCTCAAGGCCGCGCGCCGGTGAAAGCCCCGCGCTCACTCCTGGCTGCGTGCCCAGGCAATAAAGGATTGCGCTGTGAAGCACGGGGCGCGGCGAAAGGCGCGCGCAAGGGGCCAATCACCTGGCCGGTCTGATAGGCCGCGGGGATCGCGCGAAAATCCCTCCGCGAAAAACCCCGTATCGATGACCCTGCGTTGATCACCGCCGTTCCGACTGTGGTCAGGCGAACGCGTGTTGCGCCCTTCGTGCCGCACTCTCGGCTCTTGCGGCGGTGTCAGAACACGCGACTTATCCCCTTAGGCTGCGGAGGAAGGCCACAAAGCGGTTGAGAAACCCGGGCTCTGTGGCCTTCTCGGGTTCTGAGGGAGCAGCTATGAGCAACTCGGGGTCGCTTGCAACCGGGATGAGCGTCGGCGTCTCGTCTGCCCTTTGGCGCAGGCCCGGCGGGAAGAACGCCGCCAGGGAAAAGCCTGGTTCTGGTGGGCGGGTCTCATGTCCTTCGCTCCACGCTTCTGCCTCAACGCCGCCATGCCTTGGACCTTGAGCGTTCGGGTCAGCGCGGCGTTCGCTCAGCGTCTCACGGGACCAAAATTGCCACCAAGGCGCCTTTGACGTACTGTTCTCGCGCGCGTCACCAGGAGGACGCACGTGTGCGGGGTCTTCTGCGGCGGGAGTGGTTTCAACCGGGGTGACTGGCTCTCTGCGCAGGGCGATGACCTCAATTTCCGTCGGCTGCCCGGCCAAGATGCCCAAATGCGCCGCCGCCTCGGACGAAATCTGAAACGGCGGGCCCGGATTGTAGCGTTCGCGCCTGAACACAGCGCCCCTCACTTCGGCTCCCGTTTTTAGATGCCGGATCAAAACGCGTTCGGGCGCGCGCACCTCAGGATGCGCAACCCAAATTCCACCAAGCGAGGGCCGGCCATCCCATAGGCCCATGTCGATCAGGGAAAAAACCTCAGGGGCGGGAATTTCGCGCTCGCTGAGGTCCGCACCCGCAGCCCAGGCAGGCGCGGGGAGGGCGTCCACTGCCCGTGACGAGGGGTTCGGTTTTTTGCTACAGCCGGCAAGGAGAAGACCCCCGGCGAGACTGGCCGCCACCAAAGCGCGCCACCAAAACCCAAACGCTGCTGCGCGCACCTCTTGCCCCCTGATGATTTTCCTGCCTCAGCCCCGCCTGCTTTGGGCGAGAGTAATTTTTAGCGTTTTTTATATCGCAAATCTGCAGAAATGAAAAGCGCTCGATGCCTCAGAAGCGCCGGGCGCAAGGACAGCGCGCTGCATGCGAAAGTCGCCATCCCGCGCTCAGGCCCGGAATTTGGCGCTGGTGACGGAAGGCCGCCCTTCGCGGCAGACGCGCGCTCCCGCGGCCGGAGGGGACAGGGCAGCCATGCCGCGATGTTCTCCGCGACCTTTCCGCTTCCGGTGCGGCTAGACTTCGGCGGGGTTCAAAGCGGCCTCAATCTCATGCGCGAGCTGATCAAGCACGGCATCCATGAGCGCCGCGTCTTCGCATTCTGCCATCAGTCGCAGCACAGGCTCGGTTCCTGATTTGCGCACCACAAGCCGGCCCCGCCCCTCCAAAGCCTTGGTTGCTGTGGCGATGGCGGATTTGACGCGCGCATGGTTGAGCACGCTTGCCGCCACAAGCGGCGGATCAGCCGGCAGACGCAGATTCCGCAACCGTTGCGGGATGGGGTCGAATTGGCGCGTAATTTCGCTTGCAGCCTCCCCGGTTTCGATCATCGCGTGCAAAAGTTGCAAGGCCGCAATCAGGCCATCACCGGTTGTGGCATAATCGGTCATCACGATATGGCCAGAGGGTTCTCCGCCTAAGGAAAAGCCGCCTTCCCGCATCCTTTCCACAACATAGCGGTCGCCAACCGGGGTGCGCTCGAGCTTGAGCCCGCGCGCGGCAAGAAACCGCTCAAGACCGATGTTCGACATCACCGTGCTGACAAGCGTGCCCTCGGCAAGCCGGCCGGCTTTGGCCATTCGGCAGGCGAAAAGGGCTAAAATTTGGTCCCCATCGGCAAGCTGCCCGTGTTCGTCGACCACAACCAGACGGTCTGCGTCACCATCAAGGCAAAGGCCAATATCCGCGCCGTGGCTCAAGACGGCTTTTTGGCACGTCTCAGGTGCGGTCGAGCCAACGCCGTGATTGATGTTCAGCCCGTTGGGCGAAACGCCAATTGGGATAACCTCCGCACCGAGCTCCCACAGAACTTGCGGAGCCGCCTTGTAAGCCGCGCCGTGGGCACAATCGATGACCACTTTGAGCCCTTCAAACCGTGCTGCCCGCGGAAGCGTCGTCTTGGCATATTCGACATACCGCCCAAGACCGTCGTCGATCCGCTTAGCCCGCCCGATGTCGAGCGGGCCCGCAAGAGGCACCTTCGCATCGATCAAGGCCTCTATAGCCGCTTCCTCCGCATCGAAGAGTTTGAACCCGTCGGGCCCGAAGAATTTGATGCCGTTGTCCTCGGCTTTGTTGTGGCTCGCTGAGATCATGATGCCGAGATCGGCCCGCATCGAACGCGTAAGAAAGCCAACCGCTGGCGTGGGAACCGGGCCGAGGAGCAACACGTCCATCCCGGTTGCGGTAAGCCCGGCGGTGAGCGCCGTCTCAAGCATATAGCCCGAGAGGCGGGTATCCTTGCCGATGACGACCCGATGCCGCTCGTTGTCACGCCGCCGGAAATGGGCTCCAGCGGCCATGCCGAGCTTCAACGCCATCTCGGCGGTCATCGGCCAGCTGTTGGCTTGCCCGCGCACGCCATCGGTGCCAAAAAGTTTTCTGCTCATCCTTCTTGCCCATTTGTTTTTTGGCTTGTTCCGAGTCTTGCTGTGCCATCGGCCAAGGCCGCTTTGGGCTTGGGCTCGTGCAAGGCCTGCCACATGGCCAGGGCCTGGCGGGTTTCGGCCGCATCATGCACGCGCACAATTCTTGCCCCTTGCATTACGGCAAACAGGGCCGTGGCAAGTGAGCCCGCCACGCGGTCAGCTGGCCGTTCAACGCCCGTAATCCTGCCCACAAAGCTCTTGCGCGATGCGCCAATCAGAACCGGCAGCCCAAGCTCGACCAAAACGGGCAACGAGCGTAACAGCGCAAGGTTATGCGCGAGCGTCTTGCCGAACCCAAGGCCTGGATCAATGATGATCCGCGAGCGCGGGATGCCGGCCTCTTCGGCCGCGCGAACACGGGCAAAAAGCCAAGCGCGCACCTCGGCCACGACGTCGTCGTAATGGGGGTTGATCTGCATCGTGCGTGGATCGCCCTTCATATGCATCAGGCAGACAGGAACGCCTGCCTCGGCAATGAGCGGGGCCATTTCCGGGTCGTGGGTCAGGGCTGACACGTCGTTGACCATATTCGCGCCGGCAGCGAGCGCCGCGCGAGCGGTTTCGGCATTGCGAGTATCGATGCTGATCGGGGTTGTGATGCCTGCGTCACGAATGGCGCAAATTGCCGGCACGACGCGTCTGATTTCCTCGCCAACCGGCACAGGCTTGGCCCCTGGGCGGGTGCTCTCGCCGCCCAAGTCCAAAATGTCGGCATCTTTTGCCATGGTGGCTGCGGCATTCACGAGTGCCTGCAGCGTCTCAAACCGGCCACCGTCGGAAAAACTATCCGGGGTCAGGTTCAAGATCCCCATGACCCGCGGCGTATCCAGTGACAAGCCGCAAAGGGAAGGCTCAGCAAGATCGTCACGCATGGCAGAAACTTCAACCAAAACCGCTGCCGCAGCAAGCGTGTTCTGTTGTCAAGCTTCCCATGTTTCAATCGGCACGCGACTTCCTGCCGATGGTC
>FWWL01010239.1_pt1 | contig 10926 bp, 9 predicted proteins | sample 2228331 | NCBI WGS metagenome assembly FWWL01 (sample SAMEA103939775, study PRJEB20133) | metagenome
GGACCGAGTGGACCCGGATGCCGGTGCTGGAGGACCGGCCCGAGTCCGACACGTGGCAGGCCGACCGGCGCGGCACGGCGCCCTGGTGGGTCGGCCCGAGCCGGTCGGTTCAGGTGCGGGTCGCCGGCGCCGTACCGCGCGGGATGCGGCTGGTGCTGCTGCACCCCGCCTCCCGGCCCGAGGACGAGCTGGGCATCACGGCCGCGCGCCGCACCTCCGGCGACGACGTACGGGCTCCGCAGCCCGACATCGCCTCCCGCGCCCGGTGGGGTGCCGAGGAGTCGTGGCGCAACGGGCGGCCGACCTATGAGTCGACGATCGAGCAGGTGCACGTGCACCACACCGCCAGCGGCAACGACTACTCCCGCAACGACGTGCCGGCGCTGATCCGCGGCTTCTACCGCTACCACACCAAGAGCCTGGGCTGGTCCGACCTGGCCTACAACTTCCTGGTCGACAAGTTCGGCCGGATCTGGGAGGGCCGCGCCGGCGGCGTCGCCCGCAACGTGCGCGGCGCCCACACCTTGGGCTTCAACTCCGACTCCTGCGGCATCGCCGCGATCGGCAACTACGAGCAGGTCCAGGCACCCGACGCCGTCATCCGTGGCGTCGCCGCCGTGGCCGCCTGGAAGCTGGACCGCTACGGCCGCAAGGCCCGGGGACGTACGACGGTGCGCTCCGAGGGCTCGGACAGGTACCGCTCCGGCGCGCTGGCCACGCTGCGCGTCATCGACGGGCACCGCGACACCAACGACACCTCCTGCCCCGGCTCCAACCTCTACCGGCGGCTGCCCGACGTCCGGGCCCGCGCCCACGAGCTCATGACCGAGCCGCCGGCGCCCTCGAACGTCGTCGTGCAGCAGCCCGCCGACGTCAGCGGCGCCGCCCTCGTGGGGCGCGGGCTGAAGGCGCTCAAGGGACGCTACGACCCCGAGGGCGCCCGCTCGCGCTACCAGTGGCTGCGCGACGGCAACCCCATCCAGGGCGAGACGGCCTGGCGCTACCAGTGCAGCGAGGCCGACCTCGGCCGTCGCGTCTCGGTCCGGGTGACCACCAACGCCCCCGGCCGCGACCCGGTCCTCGAGGTCGTCGCAGCGGGCCGCGTGCAGTCCCCGGCAGAGGTCACCGTCAAGACCCGCCGCCGCGGCGGCCGCGTGCGCGCCAAGGTCGCCGTCACGAGCCCGCCCGGGATCACCGCCGACCCCACCGGCACCGTCACCCTCAGCATCGGCGACCGCGTCGTCGAGCGCCGCCTCCGCGACCTCGACAAGCCGGTCTGGTTCGGCCGCGGCCGGCCCCTGAAGGACCGGGCCACGCGCCTCGTGGTCACCTACTCCGGGGACCAGAAGTTCCGGGCGCGGGAAGTGCGGCGGACGGTCCAGCCGTAGGTCAGCTGCGGTGGGACGGGTCCGCCACCTGCCCACTCGCCCCCGTCACGTCCGGCTCTCGTCGACGAGCCACCGTGTCGACGTCGCGTCGCCGTGTCGGCGACACCGTCCGGAGCCTCAGGGACGACTCACGGTGCGATCGGGCCCTCCCGGAGCCTGGCGGACGTGGGTGACCTGCCTCACGACCAGTGAAACCAGAATTCAAATACATGTAGTTTGCTTCCGACGTGGCGGCCGATCCGGGCACGCCCACAGAACCCGAGGAGCTCATGGACATGCTCGACAGCAAGGTCGTCCTGGTGACGGGCGTCGTGACCCCTGACAGCATCGCCTTCGGTGTCGCACGTCGAGCGCTCGAGCTCGGGGCAAAGGTGGTGCTGACAGCCCTCGAACGCGACCTCGACCAGGCTCGGGCGGCTGCCGCACTGCTGGACCTCGAGGACGTCATCGCCTACGACGCGACCTGTCCCGACTCCGCAGACAGGCTGGTCGCCGTCCTGCGTCAGCGCCACGGCCGGCTCGATGCCGCGCTGCACGCGATCGCCTTCGCCCCGCGGGCCGCGCTGTCGGGACCCATGACCGGCGTCGACCCGTCGGGGCTGGAGAAGGCGTTCCGCACCAGCACGGTCTCGTACGCCGAGATCGCGCGCGTGCTCCAGCAGCTCGCGCCGCCGTCGGGCGCCAGCCTTGTCGGCCTGGACTTCGATGCCGGTGCGGCGTGGTCCGTCTACAACTGGATGGGCGTCTGCAAGGCCGCGCTGGAGGCGCTCAACCGCTACCTCGCCCGTGACCTGGGCCGGGCAGGCATCCGGTCGAACCTGGTGGCGGCCGGCCCGATCCACACCCGGGCCGCGGGCGGCATCCCGGACTTCGACGAGCTGCTCCTCGCCTGGGAGGAGCGAGCGCCGCTGACGTGGGACCCGCGGGACACCGCTCCCACCGCGGATGCCGTGTGCTTCCTGTTCTCGGACATGGCGCGGGCGGTCACCGGCGAGGTCGTGCACGTCGACGGCGGCTACCACGCGATGGCCGCGCCCCTGCGTCGCGACGTCCGCGCCGCCGACAAGCGCCAGCCCGACCCCACCGGCCACTGAGAGAGCAGGACGATCCATGGACACCAGCACGCTCGGCAACCTCACTGACCCCGTCATCCTCTTCTTCGTCGTCGGACTCACGGCGGGCGCGCTGCGCTCCAACCTCGAGGTCCCCGCGGCGGTCACGAAGTTCCTCTCGCTCTACCTGCTGATGGCGATCGGCTTCAAGGGCGGCCAGGCCCTCGCAGTCTCCGGCGTCACGGCCGACGGAGCGAAGGTGCTCGCGCTGGCGATCGGGCTCGCCGTCACCATCCCGGTGCTCGGGTACACCGCGCTGCGCCGGCGGGTCGGCGCCTTCGACGCCGCTGCGATCGCTGCGACCTACGGATCGGTCAGCGCCGTGACCTTCATCGCCGCCAGCCAATTCACGACGTCGCGGGGGGACGAGCCGGGAGGGCACATGACGGTCGCGCTCGTGCTCATGGAGACCCCAGCGATCCTCATGGCCGTGGTGCTGGCCGAGCTGGCCCGTTCCCGGGCCCGTCGCTCGGTCCTCCTGGCCCAGCCGGTCGAGGTGACCGCGGGCGGAGCACCGACCACACCGGCGCCCGTGGACGACCACGGCACGGCGTCGGGCCCGAGGGTCCGGGCGGTGCTGCGCACGGCGTTCACCGAGGGCACCTTCGTGCTGCTGGTGGGTTCGCTCGTCGTCGGCTTCGCGGCCGGCGCGGAGGGGGGGCAGGCGATGGCTCCGCTGGTGGTCGACCTCTTCAAGGGACTGCTCGCCTTCTTCCTCCTCGACCTCGGTCTGCTCGTGGCGCGGCAGCTGCGGGAGGCGCGTGGCATCGACCCGCTGCTGGTCGGCTTCGCGGTCGTGATGCCTCTGGTCGGCGCGACCATGGCCCTGCTCCTGGGCGCGTCCGCAGGCCTGACCGTCGGCGACCTGACGATGCTGACCGTGCTGGCCGCCAGCGGCAGCTACATCGTGGTGCCCGCGATCGCCCGCTACGCGATCCCCGAGGCCCAGCCCTCGCGGTACCTCACGATGGCCCTCGGGATCACCTTCCCGTTCAACATCGTGCTGGGGATCCCCCTCTACCACCTGGTGGCCGGCGCGCTCGTCTGACAGAGCACAGAACTCGGTTTCCGGCGTCGACCTTCCGACCTCAGCACGTGTGACGTCGATAGACTCCCGGAGTGGGCGAGATCGACGGTGGGTCGCGTGAGGAGCGCTCGTGGACCTTCCTCAGCAACCACGGGCACGTGCTCGTGGCGTTGAGCCGCGACCCGAGCGCTCGGCTGCGCGACATCGCCGACGCCGTCGGCATCACCGAACGCGCCACCCAGGCGATCGTGCGCGATCTCGAGTCAGCCGGCTACGTCACCAAGCTCAAGGTCGGGCGACGCAACGAGTACTGTCTCCACCCCGATAGACGCCTGCGCCACCCCGCCGAGTCCAGCACCCCGATCAAGGCGCTGCTGAGCATCTTCGACTGACGCGAACCGCGCCTGACGCGCAGCAGGCGTTGCTGGGCGCGAGACTGGGCCGGTGCCCTGGTCGGTCCGGGTCCAGGCTGTCACTGACGGCGAGGACGCCGCGGGGATCCGTGTCGTTGAGCTCCTGCGATCATCAGGGGGTCTCCTTCCGCTCCCCACCCTGCGCGCCCGGGACCTCCCGGCACCCGACCTCCGCGAGCCGCTGCGATCAGCCCGGGTCAGGCCGGGCGTGGGGCGTACATGATCACCGCGACGCCCACGAGGCAGACCAGTGCGCCGGTCACGTCGTAGCGGTCGGGCTTGAAGCCGTCGACGACCATCCCCCACAGCAGCGAGCCGGCGACGAACACCCCCCCGTACGCCGCCAGGATCCGCCCGAAGTTCGCGTCCGGCTGCAGGGTCGCGACGAAGCCGTAGATCCCGAGCGCGATCACGCCCGCGCCGATCCACAGCCAGCCGCGGTGCTCGCGCACGCCCTGCCACACCAGCCAGGCGCCGCCGATCTCGGCGAGCGCCGCCGCGACGAAGAGCACGATCGAGCGCGCGGTGTCCATGGCCCCGATCCTCCCAGGTCCGCCGTACGCCGCCAGCCGGCCCTCAGCTGACCCGCACGGTCGCACCGTCGCGGCTCGGCACCCGGTCGAGCACCACGCGCAGCACCCGGGTCTCGCCGTCCCACTCCCACCGGTTCGTACGCCGTCCGTCCAGGCTGACCCGCCGGGGCCGGTCGACGTCGTGCAGCCGCAGGTCCCAGGTGCGCGACCGCAGCGCGCCGCGGAAGTCGCCCCGGGCGCGGCCGACGGTGACGACCACGGTGTCGCCGGTGCGCCGCTGGGTGAACGAGGTGCGCGTGTGCTGGCCGCGCTCGTAGCCGTAGCCGGTCCCGGCGTCGTCGTAGACCTCCCCGCGGCCGCGGGCACCCGGGAAGGCGTCGAGCACCATCGTGTGCGACGGGTCGATCCCTGCCCGCTGGCCCGGCAGGTGGCCGGGGAGCACCGACCCGGCCCGCACCAGCACCGGCACGTGGGAGAGGCCGGCCGTGACGGTGACGAGCCGCGGACCGCGGAACCGCTCCCCCGTCGTGCGCTCGACCCACCGGCCCGGCGGCACCCACAGCTCGACGTCCACGCTGTCGCCGGGCGCGGTCACCGGCGCCACGACCAGGTCGCGGCCGAAGGTGAACTGCGTCGGGTGCTCGTAGGCGGCCTCCTGCCGCGGCCAGCGGAGGTAGAGCGGACCCGCGATCGGCAGACCCGTGTCGACCGCCCGGCGGGCGGCCGTGTAGGTGTACGGCACCAGCGTCCCGCGCAGCCGCAGCGCCTCGGCGGCGGCCTCGGCCGTCGCGCCGGCGTACTCCCACGGCAGCCGGTCGCCGTGGTTGGAGTGCAGGCGGTCCAGCGGCTGGAAGGCACCGAGCTGCAGCCAGCGCACGAACATGCCGTCGGGCACCGGCGCCTGCGCCAGCGCCGCCGCGACGGCGTTGCACTGCCCCAGCTGAGGCTCTCCGTTGAAGCTGCCGATGTCGTGGCTGACGTACGGCATGCCGATCGCCGACTCAGCCGCGGTGTGCTCGGCCTGGAAGGCGAGCATCTCCCACGTCGCGCAGGTGTCGCCGGTGAAGTGGATGGCGCTGCGGTGCTCGGCCAGCGCGCCGGTGCCGCCGACGGCCACGCCGCGGTCGCCGTAAGAGCCGTCGGGGAGGTAGGAGGCACCGATCCGCGACACCGCCGGCCAGCGGGTGCCGAGCGCGCGCTGGTAGCGGGTGTACTGGTGGTTGATCCAGGTGTCGGGGCTCAGCCCGGGCGCGTCGGCGGCGCCCTCGGCCTCGCAGCACCAGTCGAGCCAGAACGCGTCGAGACCGGTGTCGGCGAACACGTCGTGCAGGTCGAAGTAGGCGTCGAGCTGGCGCTGGTCGGTCCAGTCGAAGACGTGGCACTGACCGATGGTGTCGGCCTGGATGACCCGGCACTCCTGGTTGGCCTCCAGGCCGCCCGCCGTCTCGTCGGCGGCCGGGAACTGCGGGTCGCTGCTGCTGATCGAGGGGTGGATGTTGGCGACCAGGGCGATGTCGCGCTCGCGCATGGAGTCGACGAAGCCGTCGGGGTCGGGGAAGAGGTCGCGGTTCCAGTCCCAGCCGTTCCACGAGGCGGCGCGGCCCGGCTGGCCCACGGCGACGGAGAACAGGGCCGAGCCGATCGGGTCGTTGATCCGCTTGACGTCGGTGTCCAGCGACAGCGCGTCCAGCGGGACGCCCTCCTCCTCGAAGCGGGCGACCAGGTCCTGGAGCTCCTCCTCGGTGTAGGCGAAGTACTTCGAGAACCAGACCCCGAAGGCGTTGCGGGGCAGCAGCGGGGCGCTGCCGGTCAGGGCGCGGAGGTCGCGCAGCGCGCGGGCGTAGTCATGGCCGTAGGCGAAGGCGTACCAGTCGGCGTACCCACCGTCGCGCTCCGGCCGCACCCGGAAGTCGGCGCCGCGGTCGACCAGCAGCGCGCTCGCGCTGTCGTCGAGGACGAACCAGCCCTCGCGGGTCAGGACGCCGGGGTTGAGCGGCTCCGGCCCGTCGGAGAGGTCCAGGCCCCGGGTCCAGCCGCCGAGGAAGGAGTGGTCGAAGCCCGGCTGGGGCCGGACGGTACGCCGCTCGCGACCGTCCCGGAAGCGCAGCTCGAGGTTCCGCGGGGAGAAGTCCGTGCCGCGGCGCCACCGCAGCTCGACCCGGCTGGTCCGCACGACCCGCCACGCCCCCTCGACCGAGGTCTCCACACGGGCGCCCCCGCCGCGGGTGCCCACCGTGAGGGTCGGCCGGTCCTCGAAGCGGCCGTCGGCGGCGTGCTCCATCCGGATCAGGGAGGGCGTGACCGCCGTGAACCGTGCCGTCCCGTCGACCACCGTCGACCGTGGCGCTGAGGAGGACCGAGCGTCGTAGGCGGAGCGTGGCTCGGACGCGGCTCGGTTCTCCCCGGCGGCCGCGCCACCGGACAGCACGGGAGGCAGGGAGAGAGCTGCCGCCAGGGCGAGGGTCACGAGGGCCCGCGGGCGACCGCGTCGGGGACGGGCGTCGGGGGTACGCATGGGCGCATCCTGCCGTCCAGGACGTCGAGTGTCGCCCCACGCCCATCGGCGGCATCCGTGCCGCGGTGCTGGTCAGGTCCCCTCGGCGCAGTCGCGGCACAGGCCGGACAGCGCCACGTGGTGCGGCTCGAGGGCGAAGCCCTCGGCGTCGGCCAGCCGACGTCGTACGCCGTCGAGGATGCCGTCGGGCAGGTCGATCACCCGGCGGCAGCTGCGGCACTGCGCGTGCACGTGGTGCGCGGCGGCGGCGGAGTCAGCGGGGTCGGCCAGGTGGTAGGCGGTGCCCGCGGCGAGGTGGACGTGGGTGACGACGCCGATCTCGGCGAGGGTCTCCAAGGTCCGGTAGACCGTGGTGAGGTGCATGCCGGGCCACCGCTCGGCCACGTCGGCGGCGATCCGCTCGACGGTCGGGTGCCCATCGGCCCGGGCCAGGACGTCCACGACCGCCCGCCGCGGCATCGTGATGCGGTGGCCGTGGTCGCGCAGGTGCGCGACGACCCGCTCGATCGTGGCCGCCACGTCGGGGGCGGCCGAGCCCGGGGCGCTCACAGGACCGCCGGGGTCTCGGCGCGGCCGAGCCGGCCCGCGCCGGTCACGGTCAGGACCACGACGAAGAGGGTCGCACCGGTGAGGACGATCGTGGTCCCGGAGGGGACGTCGAGGTGGTAGATGAGGTTCATCCCGACCAGGCCGCACGCGGCGCCGATCACGGTGGAGAGCCACAGCATCGTGGCGAAGCGGTGGGTCAGCATCCGCGCGACGACCGCGGGGATGACCAGGGTCGCGGCGACGAGCGTGACGCCGATGACCGAGAGCGTGGAGAGGATCGCCAGGGAGAGCACGAGCATGAGCAGGGCGTCGGTGCGCGCGACCCGCACGCCGCTGACGTCGGCCACCTCGGGGTCGAAGGTGGCGAAGAGCAGGGCGCGGTAGCGGGTCGCGACGACGCCGACGGTGAGCACGCTGACCGCGACCAGGGTCCAGACGTCGGTGCTGGAGATGCCGAGGATGCTGCCGAAGAGCGCCGCGTCGAAGCTCGGCCCGCGGTTGCCGAAGACGGTCAGCAGGGCCACGCCGAGGGCGAAGGAGGCGGTGGTGATGACGCCGATCGCGGCGTCGGCGCCGATCCGGTGGGACCGGGAGACCCGGTTGATGGCCAGGGCCGAGGCGAACCCCCAGATGCCGGCGCCGAGGACGTAGCTGACGCCGATCACGCTGCTCGCCGCGAACCCCCCGAAGATCGCGTGCGAGAGGCCGTGGCCGATGTAGCTCATCCCGCGCAGGATCACGTAGACCCCCACCAGGCCGCAGAGCGCGCCGGCCAGGGTCGCGACGACGACGGCCTTGACGAAGAAGCTGTAGCCGAACGGCTCCAGCAGCACCTCCCACACGGTCCCGTCTCCCGCTCAGGCGCCGTGCGGGCGGCCGGGGGCGTGGCGGTCGAGGACGACCGGCATGCCCAGGTGCTGGAGCACGTCCATCGGGGCGCCGAAGGTCTGCTCGAGGACCTCGGGGGTCATCACGTCCAACGGGGCGCCGCGGCGCACGACGGTCCCGTGGAGGGCGACGAGGTCCGGCACGTGCGCGGCCACCCCGTTGAGGTCGTGGGTGGTGAGGACGATCGTCATGCCCTGGTCGTGGAGGTGGCCGAGCAGGTGCAGCATGTCGTGGCGGGTGGCGACGTCGATGCCGCTGGTCGGCTCGTCGAGCAGCAGCATCTGCGGGTCGCGCAGCAGCGCCCGGGCCAGGAACATCCGCTGCTGCTGGCCCCCCGACAGCTCACGGATGTGGCGGTCGGCGAGGTGGCCGATGCCCAGCCGCTCCAGGACCGAGGCGACGTCGGCGCGCTCGGCGCGGCTCGGCCACGGCAGCAGCCGGCCGCTGCGCGCCATCAGCACGCACTCCCCCACGGTCACGGGGAAGCTCCAGCTCACGGTCTCCAGCTGCGGCACGTAGCCGACGCGCACCCCCGGCGCCCGGCGCACCGTGCCCGTCGAGGGTCGCTGGGTGCCCAGGAGCAGGCGCAGCAGGGTCGTCTTGCCCGCACCCGACGGACCCACGATGCCCACGAAGTCGCCTGCCCGCAGGGTCAGGTCGACCCCCCCGAGCACCTGCGTGGCGCCGTACGAGACCCCGGCGCGCTCGGCGCGGACGAGCTCGGTGGCCGGGGCCAGCACGTGGACGCTCACTGGGTCTCCGTCATTGGGGGTAGGACGCGCTATCAGGGACGGCCGGGGTGACGTCGAGGGCCGACAGCGCCGGCGCCTCGCCCCCAAGGCCGGTGATCATGGTGATGTAGTTGTAGCGCATCAGCCCGAGCCAGGAGTGCTCCGGCTCCCCGGGCTCGCCGGGCAGGTCGTCGTCACGCAGGGTGTCCTCGTAGCGCGCACCGGTGGCCCGACCGATCTCCTCGAGCGCGTCGGAGGGGAAGACCTCCGAGCCGAAGATGGTGGGCACCTGCTCGGCCTCGATCTGGTCGATGATCCCCGCCACCTCCCTCGGCGTCGGGTCCTCGAAGCTGTCGGGCTGGATCGCGCCGATGACCGTCCAGTCGTAGGTCTGGGCGAAGTAGGCGTAGGCGTCGTGGTAGGTCAGCAGCTTGCGGTCCTCGGCGGGCACCGACTCCTGGTCGGCGCGGAGCGCGTCGGAGAGCGCGGTGGCCTGCGCGGTGAACGCCTCGAGGTTCTCGTCGTACGTCGCCTCCCCCTCGGGGTCCACCTCGACGAGGGTGTCGCGGACGAGCTCGGCGTAGCGGATCGCCCACGTGGGGTCGGTCCACAGGTGCGGGTTCGGCTTGCCCTCCTCCTCGGGGAAAGAGAAGTCGTAGACGTACTCCGACTCCGGCAGCACCTCGGTGCCCAGCTCCACCAGCCGCGCGCCGTCGCTCATCGTCTCCTGGGCCAGCTCCATCGTCGGGTCCTCCAGCTGCAGGCCGTTGACCAGCACCAGGTCGGCGTCCTCCAGCTGCGCGGCCGCGCTCGGCGGGGGCTCGAAGGTGTGGGAGTTGGTGCCCTCCGGCACCAGCCCCTCGATCTCGGCCCGGTCGCCCGCCACCGCCGCGGTGATGGAGGTGATCGGTGCGACCGTCGTGACGATCCGCAGCTCGCCGTCCGCAGCGACGTCGCTGCCGTCCGAGCACGCCGCCAGGGCAGGGGCGAGGGCGAGCAGGGCGAGACCGGTGATCACGGAGCGCTTCATGGTCAGGACCCTAGTCGGGACTGCTTTGCTTCTGCAAAGAGGTTGCAAGACAAGGCCCGTGCCTGCGGCAGGATGTCCCGGTGCGAGCCGTGGTCATCGACGCCGTCCGAGCCCAGCCCGAGGTGCGGGAGGTGCCGGACCCCGTGGCCCCCGACGGCGGGGTCGTCGTGCGGGTCGGGGCCACCGGCCTGTGCCGCAGCGACTGGCACGCGTGGGCCGGGCACGACGACATCGCGTGGCCGCACGTGCCCGGGCACGAGCTGGCCGGGGAGGTCGTGGCGGTCGGTGCCGGCGTACGACGCTGGGAGGCGGAGGCCCGCGTGACGGTCCCGTTCGTGTGCGGCTGCGGGCGGTGCGCGTGGTGCGCGAGCGGGGATGCCCAGGTCTGCCCGGACCAGCAGCAGCCGGGGTTCACGCACTGGGGCTCCTTCGCCGAGCTGGTGCCCCTGCACGCCGCCGACACGAACCTCGTGGCGCTGCCGGACTCCGTCGACGACACCACCGCGGCCTCGTTGGGCTGCCGGTTCGCGACCGCCTACCGCGCGCTCGTGGCCAGGGCGCGGGTGCGCCCGGGCGAGTGGGTCGTCGTGGTGGGTGCGGGCGGCGTCGGGCTGAGTGCCGTGATGGTGGCCCGGGCCCTCGGGGCCCGGGTCGTGGCCGTCGACCGCAACCGGAGGGCGCTCGACGTCGCGACCTCCCTCGGCGCCGAGCACGTGCTCCTGGCCGACGCCGGCGCCGAC
>FWWL01008111.1_pt1 | contig 10924 bp, 9 predicted proteins | sample 2228331 | NCBI WGS metagenome assembly FWWL01 (sample SAMEA103939775, study PRJEB20133) | metagenome
TTTTAAACGACTTTCCGATTATTTAAACCGACACCAGATTCGTTTTGTTCTCTGGGATGATCCAGAGTACCCGTCTTTATTAAGACAGATAGACCAACCTCCTCCGGTATTGTATTACAAAGGGGATATTCTTCCACAAGATGAGGTCGCTGTCGCGATTGTTGGTACAAGAAAAGTCACAGCCTATGGGCGGCAGATTACAGAGGAAATTGCAACATTTTTGGCAAATAATGGAATTTGTGTGGTAAGTGGGTTGGCGAGAGGGGTTGATGCCATTGCCCATGAGTCGGCATTAAAGGCTGGGGGCAGGACATTTGCAGTTCTGGGGTGCGGACTGGATCGAATTTATCCGCCTGAACATGGTAAACTTGCGGAAAAAATTACCCAACAAGGAGCGCTTATCAGCGATTACGCTCCGGGAACTCCTCCAGATGCCATCAATTTCCCTCCTCGTAATCGAATCATTTCCGGTTTGAGTTTGGCAACTGTTGTGGTAGAAGCAGGAGAAGAGAGTGGGGCTTTAATTACTTCAACGTTTGCGGTCGAACAGGGCAGAGAAGTATTTGCTGTTCCCGGAAACATCAATGCCCCTCAAAGCAAAGGTACAAATCGCCTGATTCAGCAGGGCGCTATTCCTCTCTTAAGTCCAGAAGATATTTTGGAAGACTTACATCTGAAAAATGTATCCGCAAAACAAACGGCAAAACAAATTCTCCCTGCTGACCCTATGGAAGAAAAAATTCTAAAAATTTTAGAGATTCAACCGCTGTATATCGATGAAATCAGTTCAGCCATGGATTTACCTGTTGAACAGGTTTCTGCAATTTTAACGTTCATGGAATTAAAGGGCTTGATCAGAAATTTGGGAGGAATGACGTACGCCTCGTTGTATGGGATATCATCATCAAAAAGGGGAAAGTAGAAATGGACTACTCTCATTATTTCGCTGTGATTATGGCTGGGGGAGGAGGTACCCGACTTTGGCCTCTTTCCCGGCAAAATCACCCCAAACACATGATCCGCTTAGGGAATGATCGCAGTTTTTTCCAGCAGACGGTGGATCGCCTAAACGGATTAATCTCTCCTGAACGCATTTATGTAGTCACTGTAGCGGAACAAACCCAGGAACTACAATCCCAATGCCCTGAAATCCCGGCTGAGAATTTCCTGATCGAGCCATTTCCGAAAGGAACGGCTTCCGTGGTGGGGTTGGCATCTGTGGTTATTCAGGCAATTGACCCTGATGCAACGATGATTGTATTACCATCCGATCATGTCATAAAAAATTTGGATAGATTTCAGAATTTACTGAAAAGCGCGTATTCACTTGCTCAGGAAAGGTATTTGGTTACATTAGGCATAAAACCAACTCGAGCCTCGACCGGTTATGGGTATATCCAAAAAGGGGAGATCCTGGGGTACTATGAAAACTTCCCTGCGTATCAAGTGGTTAAATTTACCGAGAAACCGGATCGAGATAAGGCTCTAGAATTTATTCAAAGCGGAAATTATGATTGGAATTCTGGCATTTTTGTCTGGAGATTGGATCAAATTCGAAATGAAATCGAAAGGTCCATGCCAGATTTGTTTAGAACGATGGAAAGATTATCATTGGCATGGAATACTGACCAATGGCAAACTTCAGTTACCCGAGAGTGGCTTAATTTGGAAACACAAACGATCGATTATGGTATTATGGAGAGAACAACCCGGGCGGTGGTATTGCCGGCAGATGGTTTGGGATGGAATGATGTCGGAACCTGGGATTCCTTCTTTGAGGTGTTTGATCAAGACGAATTCGGAAATGTCATACACGAATCCAGGCATATAGGTTTGTCCTCGGCAAACACACTGGTAATGGCTGAAAAGCCTGAAAGATTGATCGTCACGATTGGTGTAAATGACTTAATCATTGTGGACACTCCAGATGCAGTATTGGTTTGCTCAAAAGATCAGGTTCAAAGGGTGAAGGAAATCGTTGCTCTTCTCAAAGAAGGCAATAGCGAAATACTGAAAAACCTTCTGCGATATGGAGATGACCCAAAACAATACTTGTAGGCATTTTGAGGGAGATATGACGATTGAAGCCTATTGTGTAAAATGTAAAACCAAACGGGAAATTCAGGAACCGGTAGCAGAATTTACCGCGACAGGCTCGCCAGTTACCCGAGGAACCTGTCCAGTATGCGGAACCCGTATTTTCAGGTTAGGGAAGACTCCTGAACACGAACATCTCACTCCCCCAAACCCGGTCAAGAAAGAGAAAACCAGACAAAGATCAGGAAAACTGGTGATAGTAGAGTCTCCTGCAAAGGCTAAAACTGTTGGCAGATTTTTAGGGAAAGGCTATACGGTTAAAGCCTCTGTTGGGCATGTGAGAGATTTGCTTCGTTCAGAACTTTCTGTTGATGTGGAAAATGACTTTCAGCCCAAGTACCGTGTGCCCAATGAAAAAAGAGCGGTGGTTAAGGAATTAAAAGCCCTGGCGCAGGAGGCTGAGGAAATTTACCTGGCAACAGACCCTGACCGTGAAGGGGAAGCCATTGCCTGGCATCTCATGCAAGCCGCAGAAATCGATCCAAGCCTCTCCAAACGGGTCGTTTTCCATGAAATTACCAAACCAGCCATTGATGAGGCTTTTTCTCATCCAAGAGATATCAATATGGCACTGGTAGATGCCCAGCAAGCCCGCCGAGTATTGGATCGTCTGGTTGGGTATAATCTGAGCCCATTGTTATGGGAAAAGGTTCGCAGTCGGCTTTCAGCAGGTCGGGTTCAGTCTGTAGCATTAAGACTGGTGGTCGAACGTGAAAGAGAAATCCAGGCTTTCGTACCTGTCGAATACTGGACGATTCAAGCCGAACTGCGCCCTGAGGGCACCTCATCCACTTTTGTCGCGAAGTTATCCAGGATCGATGATGCCGAGCCTGAACTGCCAAACCAGGAAGTGGTCCATCAGTACCTGGTGGATTTAGAGTCAGCGCCATTTATTATCACCCGAATCAAACGCAGTGAACGCCGTCGAAAGCCATCAGCGCCATTTATCACTTCTACGCTTCAGCAAGAAGCCTCTCGTCGATTAGGATTTACCGCACGTCGCACGATGGCAATTGCACAGCAACTTTATGAAGGTTTGGATGTTGGGGAAGGCGGTACCACAGGTCTGATTACCTATATGCGTACCGACTCTACGAACATTTCAGAAGTTGCCTTGAAGGAAGTGCGCGAGTACATTAGAGACACCTACGGGAATAACTACCTGCCCGAATCTCCTCTTCAGTACAAAACTCGGGCAGCATCTGCTCAGGAAGCCCATGAAGCGATTCGCCCGACCTCGGTCTTGAGAACTCCAGAAAAGGTCAAACCCTACTTATCTCCTGAGCAATTTAAACTGTACCAGTTGGTTTGGCAGCGCTTTGTTGCCTGCCAAATGGAAGCCGCTATTTACGACACCCTCTCAGTAGAGGTTGAAGCAAGCGGACAGCAGCATCAGTACTTATTTAGGGCAAGCGGATCCACGCTTAAATTCCCAGGTTTCTTAGTAGTTTATGAAGAAACACGGGATGAGGATCAGGGTTCTGAAGATGAAAATGCCGAAACTCGCATTCCTGCGCAGATACAGGAAGGGCAAAAGCAGGAATTAATCCGTCTCATTCCCGAACAGCATTTTACTCAACCGCCACCAAGATATACAGAAGCCACTCTGGTGCAGGTGTTGGAAGAAAATGGGATTGGACGTCCTTCAACATATGCGCCAATTTTGTCCACAATCCAGGAACGAGGTTATGTGACTCGTGAGGGAAAGCGTTTGATTCCAACTGAGACTGGTGTGCTGGTGAATGATTTAATCGTTTCCCATTTCCCTGACATTGTAGATACAGGTTTCACCGCGAAAATGGAGGAAGATCTGGATCGAATTGCGGAAGGGAATGAAAAATGGGTTGAAGTGATTCGGAAGTTTTATCAGACTTTCTCTCCGCAGGTTGAGCGCGCAAGAGAACTGATGCCAGAGAGTAAATCAGAACCCGAAAAAGTGGGACGACCATGCCCTCAGTGTGGACATGAACTGATTGTCCGATGGGGACGCTTTGGCAAATTTATCTCTTGTAGTGATTTTCCCAATTGCCGCTATACCGAACCATGGCTGGAGAAAATTGGAGTTCGGTGTCCCAAAGATGGCGGTGAGATTGTCGAAAGACGCACCCGAAAAGGTCGTGTCTTTTATGGGTGTGAAAACTATCCCAATTGCGATTTCACTTCCTGGAAACGTCCCATTCCTGCCTCTTGCCCTCAGTGTGGAGGTTTGCTGGTCATCACCAATAAGCGGGAAGTGCAGTGCATTGCATGTCAGGAGGTCTTCCTGCAGGAGCAATTTATCGAAAATGTGGAAGTTAACCAATCCTGATGGCATAATCCTTGCACCATATTGGATATAGAATGGAGTTGCGCGCTTTCAATCTTTAATCTACAATGATTTTGGGGTAACTCCAGCACGAAATTATGATCAGGAGCAGAACATGGAAAAGATAAGCGAACTCTTGAAACGGCCACTGGTAATTGGAGTTGTTGCTTTCCTACTTGGCACGATTTTCGGCCTGGTGGTGCTGGGTTGGGGGTTGTGGCCTGTCCAGTGGGTGGATGCCTCAGCAAAAGAATTGCGCGAAGATTTGCGCGAAGATTATCTTCGCATGGCGATTGATTCCTATACCATAAACAAAGATGAAGCGCTTGCAAAACGGCGCTTGAATGAGTTAGGAGATAAGGCGAAAGAAACCCTGGATAAAATCAAGAAGGATAATCAAAATCAAGACCCTAACGCGATTGGCGTCTTTGATAAGGTTTTACAAGGGCAAACAGGGGAGATCCCTTCAGCAGTTACTCCTGAGGTGCAGGAGACTCCAGCAGAAGGAGCACAACAAACTACTCCTCAGGAGCAAGTAGCCACCGCTGTTCCAACTGAAGAAAAGGCTGCAGGTACACGCTCCAATTTGACGGTTGTTCTGGGTTTGTTGTGCTTGCTCACCTTGGTCGTTGGTGGCATTTTGGCATATCTTTTCCTCTTCAAAGGGCGTGGGCTCCGCTCAAGTAGTGATGCTGGAGTAACCATCCCTCGGAGTCAGCGTGTTACATCTACCGCATATGAGGAGGAAGCAGGAGAGGCTCCGCTCCATACTTTCAACTCGTATTACCATTTAGGGGCTGACCTGTATGATGACTCATTCAGTATCGACTCTGTGACAGGTGAATTTCTCGGTGAGTGTGGTGTAGGAATTTCTGAGACCATTGGGGTAGGTGATCCGAAGAAAGTCACCGCATTTGAAGTCTGGGTGTTTGATAAAAACGATATCCAAACGGTGACCAAAGTCCTGATGAGTCAACACGCCTACAATGACCCGGTGATTTCTCAACGCCTTGCCTCGAAGGGCGAAGTCATTCTGGCTGAACCCGGCAAACGACTGACGCTCGAAACAAAGACCCTCATTCTTGAGGCGCGGATTGTGAATATGGAATATGGCAAGGGCGCACTTCCTGAGAACAGTTATTTTGAAGAGTTCTCTCTTGAGTTAAGCGTGTATAGAAAACCCTCTGCCTAGAAGTTGGGTTGAAAGAAACAAGCGGCGCTTTTGCGCCGCTTGTTTTGTTTTTTATTACTCGATGGAAAGAATTTTAAAGGTGATCTTCCCTGTAGGGGTTTCAGCAATTACCACATCTCCAACCGATCGCCCAATCAGCGCTTTTCCTATGGGAGACTCGTGGGAAATACGGTTTTTCTTTGGGTCCGCTTCTTTGGGTCCCACAACTTGATAGGTTTCGGGTTCAAACCCATCTTCTTGAATGGTCACTTTTGCTCCCAGATTGACAACGTCCCTGTGGTCTCCGCTTTCATCAATCAAAACGTAATTATTGAGAATCTGTGTGAGTTCCAGTATTCTCCCTTCCAGGAAACCCTGTTCTTCCTTTGCCTGGATGTAATCGGCATTTTCCGAAAGATCTCCCTGCTGAATTGCAAAACGCAAACGTCTGGAAAGTTCTTCCCGTGCAGGTCCTTTTAAGAATTCCAGTTCTTCTTGAAGTTTTTTCAACCCATCTGCTGTGAGATAATGCACATCAGCCATATCCAACCACCTTAATCCTAAAGATGGCGGAATTTTACCTGATTTAAGAAGGTTTGACAATTTGAGTTAAGAAATTCTTATTCCTTTCAGGGCAATCGGACGGGATCGAAGAGTTTTTGATGTTCTTCGATGGCATAACGATCTGTCATCCCTGCAATGTAATCACAAATGGTTCTCTCCAGCCCCCATTTTACGATGTTCTCCTGAACATGTTTGGGCAGGATGGTGGGTTCTTCCCGGTAGGCGTTGAAAAGGTCTGAGATGATGCGTTCGGCTTTCACTGCCATTCGTACAACTCGCCAATGGCGATAGAGATTCTTGTAAAGGAAATCTTTCAATTCCCGATGACGCCGGCGCATATCCTCGCTCATGGTCACTACATTGAAAGGCAGGCGTTGGAGTTCCTCAACCGATCGCACCAAACTCTCTCTCAGTCTCTGTTCTGTGCTTTGGATAATATCGTTGACCGTCATACCGATTAGCCTGCGGATGATTTGATGCCGGATCATATCCGTTAAGACGCTGCCTTTCCAGCCAATACTTTCGCAGACAACTTCCCAGAGCGAAATTCCTTGAAGCATTTCTACAGTAATCATCCCGGAGCGTAAACCATCATCCAGGTCATGCGCCGTGTAAGTTAACTCATCGGCAATATTTGCAATTTGTGCTTCTAGGTGCCCCCGTAATTCGGGATTGAAATCTCTGGCATCGGCGATATCGTATTCCGTTTCATGTTTGACAATCCCTTCAAGAACCTCCCAGGACAGGTTTAACCCTGGAAATTCAGGGTATCGCTGTTCCAACTCCGTGACGATTCGCAAGGATTGTTTATTATGATCAAATCCTCCATAATCTTTCATCAATCGAGACAGGGTAAGTTCTCCAGAATGCCCAAAAGCAGGATGCCCTAAATCGTGAGCAAGGCATATGGCTTCGGTCAGAATTTCATTTGCTCCCAGGGCAACCGCAAGAGAGCGTCCGATTTGGGCTACTTCCAAAGTATGGGTTAATCGTGTCCGGTAATAATCTCCCTCATAATTGATAAAAACCTGGGTTTTGTATTCCAGCCTCCGAAACGCAGTGGTGTGGAGGATACGGTCTCGATCCCGTTGAAAACACGTGCGAAATTGTGGCTCGTCTTCCGGGTATTTTCGTCCTCGTGAATTCCGGCTTTTGACCGCATAAGGAGCAAGCGTTTGCTCTTCGATTTCTTCCAACCGCTCACGTGTGAATGCCATGGTTTCCTCCTCTCAGGAACTCTCGAAAAAAATCCTTGTTCCGGCGGGTTTCCCTTGTAGCGCCTTTAAGATATTCCCATTTTTTACACCGCTGAAAATCCATGCTTCTAGACCTGGCATCATCTGACACAGTGCCAGCATGGATTTGACTTTCTCCAGCATGCCACCGGTTACATCCACAGCCGAAGATCCGCTAATTTGGATTTGCTTCGACTTCAAAGTGTTTTGTGAAATTTCACTCATAAGGTTCTGGCAGGTTGGGTAATCAGCCCAAACGCCTTCCTCTACTCCGGCAAGTAATATCCGATGAGGAACAAGTTCAGGGGCAATCTCGCAAAAAACTTCTTCTGTGGATAATATCGTTCCACCCTGATCCAGATCAAAAATGACATCCCCTTGAACAACAGGAATAAGTCCTTTTTGTAGGGCAAACTGGATGAGAGTTGTCTCAAACTGAACTTTCTGATCTTTTCGAACTGCCATGGCGCTTGGAGGAAAAGCAATCACTGGAAGTCCAGCAGAAAACAACGCTTCGATTAATAGTTGATTTAATGACCGGGCGTCATACCACACATGAGCAAATCCATGCCAGTCTTCTTGAGAAAAGACTCCATCTCTGGTACGGTACTGACTGGCTGTGTTGTGTCCAAATGAACCAGATCCATGACCAATGATCAACTTTATTTCAGGATTTTCTTTTAGCGCCTGGAAAATTTCATCTGCAATTTGCCGAATAATTTTCTTCCTGGGCGTGCGAGGCTTATCCTTTACTGTAATGAGAGACCCGCCGAGTTTAAGAAAAATGAGATTGGAAACCATGGTTAAATCAATCCCTTAAATTACCGGATTTCCGTGGCAATCACCAGAGTAGCGCCCGCGTCGCGAAGGGCTTGAGTGACATTGGGGACTTTTTCGGGTTGTACCAGTGCGATCATGTTTCCCCCTTTTCCCCCTCCGCTTAACTTGGCACCCAACGCTCCGTTGTGGATTGCCGTCTCTACCAGGTGATCCAATTCATTGCAGGAAACGCCAATTTCCTGAAGAAGCCTATGATTTTCCGTAAGCAAGGGACCCATTTCACTCACATTCCCATTTTCAATGAATTCCCTTGCCTGGTACACAATTTGACTGATCTTTTCAAAAACGGAATTGTATTTTTCCGGATTTTGCTCCCGTTTTTTTTTGACTTCTGCAACGACTTCACCGGTAGGGCTGGCGATTCCGGTATTTCCAATCAAGATGACGAAGGGATTTTCAACGTTTAATAATTGATAAGGCTTTTCTTTTTGGAAGAAAATTGGTTGATTATATGTGATGACCGTATTGTCGATGCCCGATGGAGTACCGTGATAACTGTGTTCTGCTCGAAAAGCAATAGAGCAAATAGTTTCATCGGGAAGAGGATGTCCAAGAAAGTTGGATAAAGCCCTGGCTAATGCAACGCTGACGGCTGCTCCGGAACCTAACCCTGCGGCAACCGGAATCGTCGACGTGATTCGAATTTTCATAGGGGGTAAATAAGAGAGCCTTAAGGTATTTTGCACTTCTTCGATAACAATTCGCAGGGGGTCCTTGAACGGGAGTTGGTTTAAATGGGAATTCAAGTGGATATCCGGGGCTTCAATATACACTTCATCAGGTTTGTTTTCTGGAATAGGCATGATGAGTGCTTTTGCACGCACCTGGCTTACCGGGACTGCAATAGCCGGGTACCCATATACCACAGCATGCTCGCCGAATAAAATAATTTTTCCGGGTGCGGTTGCAAAGATTCCAGCCATATTTACCTGAGAAAATAGAAAATCACAAGAACGGCAAGACCATATAAAAATAAATCAATCTGCAATGGTCGGTCACTTAAAAGCATCTCTTCAGGCGCACCACCCTCATGCTTAATCTGAATTAAGTAGAGGTAACGGAAAATCCCGTACATGACGAAAGGGATGGTCAGCATCATCGTGTGATTATCCGGCAGATTTGGAGCCGAGAAAGTGTACAGGCTATAAGCCAGAATCGTTGACGAGGACACAATTGTAATCAGTTGATCCAGAAGGGGGAGATTATAGCCATCTAAGACCTTACGGTGTGAGTTTGCGTTCTCCTCCAGTAATGTGAGTTCTGCCCTTCTTTTCCCAAATCCCAGGTACAAAGAAAGAAGGGTGGTCACTACATACAACCAGGGGGAAAAACGTTGTACTTCAATGACGGTAACACCTCCAGCCACTCTCAAAACAAATCCCATTGCAATAATCATGACATCTATCAGAGGAATGTGCTTGAGCCACCCCGAATAAGCGAGGTTGATCAAGAAATACAAAACTGTGACAATCCCAAAATCCCTTGAAAGGAGAAACGCTAGAGGGATGACAATGAAGACAATCCCAATCGCCGTACCAATGGCTACACTGACAGGGAGTTTTCCCGAGGCAATTGGACGGTTTCGTTTGGTGGGGTGAGCCCGATCGGCTTCCAGATCAATCAGGTCATTGATCAGGTAAACGCTGCTGGATAACAGACAAAAGATGACGAATGCCCCAATGGATCTGAGGAGCGGGTCAAAATTGTGGAGACTCAATTGCCGATCAAAGACAACCGCGGCGAAAACAAAAATATTTTTTGTCCATTGACGAGGACGCATGGCTTTGAGAAGTGAGGACATCATACCTAAAATGATAGCATAAAAACATATAGGGTTTGGAAAGATAGGATGAAATGATTCGGACAATGATAAAATCATAACCATGGCAAAGGCTCGTTTGGATGTTTTACTTGTTCATCGAGGGCTGGCTGAAAGTCGTACAGCGGCACAACGTCTTATTATGGCGGGAAAGGTCCGCGTAGATGGTGAGTTCATTAAAGAACCTTCTCGCCGAGTTGATGAAGATATTCCCATTGAACTGGATGCGGGTGAGAAATATGTATCCAGAGGAGGGGAAAAATTAGAATCTGCGCTTAATGCCTTTGGATTGGATAAACTACAGGGGTTTGTTTGTGCGGATGTTGGTGCCTCTACGGGGGGCTTTACCAATTGTCTTCTCCAGCATGGCGCTCAAAAAGTATATGCCATCGATGTGGGATATGGGATTTTGCACTGGCGAATTCGCCAGGATCCTCGTGTCATTGTTATGGAAAGGACGAATGCTCGCTATGTCGAGTCTTTACCTGAACCCATTCATCTGGTTACCATTGATGCCTCTTTTATATCGCTAAAAATTTTGCTTCCTGTTGTGAAAAAGTGGCTTGATTCTCATAAGGGACATGTCGTTGCCCTGATCAAACCGCAATTTGAGGCAGGTAGGGAGGAAGTCAGTAAGGGAGAAGGTGTGATCAGGGATGTATCGGTTCATCAAAGAGTGGTAAAAGAAGTGTTGCTGAATGCTATTGAACTGGGGTATCAGGTGGATGGATTGATCCAATCTCCACTCAGAGGTCCCAAAGGAAATATTGAATTTCTGGTTCACTTAACACCTGGAAAAGGGGATCCAACTGCAATAGATCGTCTGATTCAGGAAGTCTTTGTAGAGACCCGAAATTAACGATCAGCATTCCAATGGAACTGGATTACTACCA
>FWWL01009734.1_pt1 | contig 10922 bp, 6 predicted proteins | sample 2228331 | NCBI WGS metagenome assembly FWWL01 (sample SAMEA103939775, study PRJEB20133) | metagenome
TAGCCGCTCACGCAGCAGATCGCTTCGACGAAACTATCAAGCGGCGCTCCGCGGATACACGAGCGCGGCAGGGGTGGCGGGCCTAGTATGGCTGCTGGAGCGATCATGTTCTGGGTGAGTTGGGGCCAGGTGCCGAGATGCCCATGATCGGCAAGGGCTAATGGATGAGCGTCAGCGTTGGCTGGGCTGGGCAGCGGCGCATTCTGATCGGTGTTAGCATGCGTCGCCAGCGGCAATGGCAGCAACGCGAGCAGCAACATGAGCGTTAGGGCGAGCAGGAGGCTTTGCTTGGGATGAGACATAGTGGTTACCCTACGTGTGTTTATGCTACCGGACAATCAGGGGCAAGAAGCGTTGTTGGATCTCTTTTGAACGTGCTAGCATGGGTATGAAGGGAGCTACGAGGTGATCATTCAACAGGGGCGCAGGTGCGCTACAGAGCGGTGTGAGGTGTTGCAGTTGATCTAGCAAGCTCCATCCGCACAGGTGAGGAGGGATCCCCTGGCCGATGAAACTGGTCCAGCTACTCTTTGCCGTCGTGGGAAACAGGCGATGCTCGACGTAGGCGATAAAAGCACTGTGACGATAAAGTGTGGAATGCAACGGATAGTACAAACCTAAACCATTAACATTTTCAAAATCAATCGTATATGCATTATTTTTATCATGTTGATCCTCATAGAAAAATGCACCGCTCATATGTGACTCATACACAACGAAGCGTTGTTCGTTCGGATGCGCAAGGGCTAGGATACGCTCGGATGCTGTCTCTACAGCTTCATTTTCTATTGCGGCACGGAGCTTGCTTGCCAAATCGATTACGTCAACGTAGCTGTCTGCGTTATCGGGCACGAAGGGCTGCCCCTGCCCTGAGTCGTACTTTTGCACATTCGTACGGAGCATGCGTAAGGTCTCGCGCCGGATGACGGGATCAGCTTGCACATAGCGAAGCAGGCTCTGGCCCAGCGCACTGATTGCGGCCTGTAGCTCATGCGCGTAGGCTAGATCGAAGACCGCAATCGTGTAAGGCAAGGCCACAGCCTGCATGCTGGTGGCGTAATGTTGGGCCAGTCCTACGGCAAAGCTACGCGGGTCGTTGCCTTGTCTAGCCAAACGCCGGTAGTCTTCATAGGCGAAGCTGCCCCACATGCCCCCTGGTGCGGCAATGACAAAGTGGGCAACATCAGCTGCGACCATGATGTTCTCGAACAGCCCAAAGGAGGAGGCATCGTAGAAAATTACATCCAGCTTCTGATTGCTCTGGGTGGTCGCTTCACTCAAGGCCTGATGCAACTCAAGGGGCGTAAGGAAAGGACGCGGGTTGCTTAAATCTTTGCTGCTCTCGTCTAAGGCAATGCCGACAACCGCGTTAGCATGGCTCAGGATTGCCAGAGCGTAGTAGTCGCTAGGTGGGAGGCTGTGGAACCCCCAATTGATGAAGTCGCGCAGGGTCTCAGGTTCGTCCATGCGTGCCTCGGGCAGATTGGTGCGTACCCATACCCCGGCGGCATCAAGCGTATAGCGGCGGGTATCATCGGCCGTCGGCCCGTCGTAGAGCACCGCCACCTGCACGTTCGCCTGCGGCCCGGCCCGCTGCAAGCGGTAGAGCATGCCATTGGTTGCTGGATTTTCGCCCATCCATAGATCAAGGTCATTATCAGCAGCGGCATAGATCAAGAGGGTCCAACTGCCAACTGTGGTTGTCTGCGTCCCCTCCTCAACCGACTGACCAGGCTCGGCAAATACTTGCAGGCGAGCTGGAGATGTCGCGAGCAACGCGAGCAGCAACATGAGCGTCAGGGCCAGCAGGAGGTTGCGCGTGGGGTGTGACATAGGAATGACTTCGGTGGGAATAGTGCCATGCCTGCATAGTCTATTGAAGTAAACCGGTGGGGACGCCCTTTTCCTGGCCTTTCGTCCTCCAAAGCCACAGCACACGACCCACCCAGGTGTGCCTTGCAAAGTCAGTGGTGGGTCGTGCGTGCTGCGGCCCTACTACCGCACGACCATCGGCAGGTAGACCCGTTGGCTCGTGCTAGGCTCAGGTGGTGGGGTGGTATTGACCGAGGGCGGGACAAACGGCGGCATCAGCCGGTCGTCTGCGAGCGGCGGCGGGTCGCCGCTCAATTGCGGCGGCAGCCCTCGCGCCAGAAAGCGCGTCCAGCCATTCTCGCGGGTGATATGGAAGAGGCGATGCTCGACATAGTTCATGAAGGCGCTCTGCCTGTTCTCGCTCGAACGCGGCGGATAGAAGATCCCCAGGCCGTGGGCGTTGTCGAGTTGCACATTGTAGATGCGTTCGCCGCCCTGATGGACATCCACATAGGGGAACGAGCGACTTGCGCGCGAGGCGTAGATCACGAAGCGTTGGTTGCCCGGTTGAGCTGTCGCAAGGACACGCTCGGCGGCAGCCTGCACTGCCGGATCAGGCACGCCTGCCCGCGCCTTGCTCGCCAGATCCACCACGTCAACGTAGCTGTCTGCGTTATCGGGCACGAAGGGCTGCCCCTGCCCTGAGTCGTATTTTTGGACGCTCGCGCGCAGATCACGCAGCGCCTGGCGACGGGGTTCGGGATCACCCTGCACGTAGGTCAACAGGCTCTCGCCGAACGCGCTGATCGCCGACTCAAGCTCGCTGAAATGGGCCAGGTCAAAGGCCGCAATCGTGTAAGGCAGCGCCTCGGCATCGATTGCTGCGGCGTAATGCTGGGCGATTCTGATGGCAGCATCGCGCGGGTTGTTCGCGCTGCCCAGGATCTGACGATAGCGCTCGTAGGCGAAGATGCCCCAGGCCGTGTTGGCCGAGGCGACGACGAAGTTGGCAAGGTCCGCCGCAATCGCGGCATTCTCAAACAGCCCGAAGGAGCAGGCGTCGTAGATGAGCAGATCGAGCTTGCGCGCCCCGCTGTCGGTCGCCTCGTCCAGGGCGGCGCGCACTTCGAGCGGCGTCAGGAAGGGTCGTGGATTGTTGTTTCCCCTACTCGTCTCGTCCTGGGCAATCCCCACAATCCCGTTGGCGTGATCAACGATAGCCAGCGCATAATGGTCGCTGCGGGGCAGACTCGTGAACCCCCACCGCAGGAAGTCGCGCAGCGTCGCAGGTTCATCCATGCCCACCTCGGGCAGATTGGTGCGCACCCAGGCTCCGGCGGCATCAAGCGTATAGCGGCGGGTATCATCGGCCGTCGGCCCATCGTACAGCACCGCCACCTGCACATTCGCCTGCGGGCCGGCGCGTTGCAAGCGGTAGAGCATGCCATTTAAGGCTTCATTCTCGCCCATCCAGGGATCGAGGTTGTTGTCCGCAGCGGCGTAGATCAGCAGCGTCCAGCTTTGGGTGCTTGCCACCTGGCCGCCCCCAGCGCGGATGATGATCTGCTGTTCGACCGCAGGCGACCAGTCGCCTTCATCGTCTTGCGCGGCGAAGCTGATCGTATGCACCCCCACGGGGAATTCGGATGCAGCCCGGCTGAAGGTGCGCTCAGTGCTGATCACCTCGCCATTGAGCGACCAGCGGTAGGCGACAATCACATCTGTCGAGTCGGAGTCGGCCCCGCTGCCCTCGAAACGGATGGTATCGACGCCCTGGCGCGCATCACGCGGCAGGATGCGGTTAATTGTCGCCACCGGGATGGGCCGCACGAGGGCGCCGCTAGCGCGATGGAGCCACACCCCGGCGACGACGCCACCCTGGTTTTCACCCCCGATCGCCACCAGGCGATCCATCACCGGGTCGTAAGTCATGGCCAGGAGATGCATGGCGGGCAGCGCCGGCTCACTCGCCCGCTCGCGCCAGAAGATCCCGTTCCATTCCCAGGTGTCATTCAGCAGCCCACTCGGGCCATTGCCACCCGCGACCACAATGACATTGCGCATGCTGTCGAAAGCGGCTGCATGGCCACTTCGGGCACTGAGACGCAGCGCAGGGCTTACTTCGACCCAGGTGTTGCCGTCCCACTCCCACACATCATCGAGGTGACCACGACTATTCCGTCCCCCGATGAGCACTGCCCGGTCCCGCACAGGGTCGTAGGTGAGCGTGGCATTGCTCCGCGCGGTAGGCCTGACAGTCGGACTACGCTGCGTCCAATTGATCCCGTCATACTCCCAGGTATCGTCTAGGTAGGCACTGGCACTCTGCCCCCCGAAGAGAACCCAGACATTGCGCCTGGCGTCGAAGGTCAGGCCGTAGTGGGCGCGGGCGCTGGGCCTGTTCGCGGGCGTTTGCGCAAGCCAGGCGGCGCTTGCCGTATCCCAGATCCAGGTATCATCAAGGTAACTGTTACTGTTACTAAGCCCACCGAAGAGCAGCAGGCGGCTGCCGTCGCTATTTCGAGCTAGACGGTGGCCTGAACGGGCAGTTGGGGGGGAGCTGCTGGTCGCCTGTCTGCGCCAATAACTTCCATTCCAGAGATAGGTCTGGTCATCAGCCGCTCTGCCGCCGAAGAGAAGACTCACGCCGTTGGCAACATACTCTAACGCTGCACCGGGGCGTTGGATGGGATCGCTCCTGATATGGTTCCAATCACGGCCATCCCATAGCCAGGTTTCGCTTGCAATGTTGCCGAAATGGCTGGAAAAGAGGACTATCCGTTGCCGAGCTGCATCATAGGCCGTTGCTCCAGCGATGAACCCAGGACTTTCCGACGGTGTCGGCCGACTCCAGTTCGCCCCATCCCATTCCCACACATCGCCGCGATAGAAGGTGTAGGTATCATGACCGCCAAATAATGTTACCCGCTGCCGCACCGCATCATAAGCCAGACTGTGATTGCGGCGGGCGGGAGGCTTCTGGATGGGGAACAGCTTGAGCCAGTTTGTCCCATCCCACTCCCAGAGATCGTTGTTATGGGTACTCCCGTCCATGCCACCAAAGACAACGACACGCTGACGGGCAGCGTCATAGGTCATGGCATGGCCCCAGTACACATCAGGTCGTGTCGTCGGTTTCCGTTCGACCCAATTCGTCCCATCCCACTCCCAGGTGTCGGTCTTGAACCCGCCACCACTGCCCCCGTAGAGTACGATCCGCTGGCGGGCCGCATCGTAGGCCATTTCGTGATCATAGCGCGCTGACGGGCTGTTAGCCGGGAAACGCTGCGTCCAGGTGATCCCGTCCCATTCCCACGTGTCATTAAGGTAGTTCATGCTCGAAACGATACCGCCGAAGAGCACCACCCGTTGACGAGCGGCATCGTAGACCATAGCATGGTCACGACGAGCAGGCGGGCTGACGGCTGGAGTCATGCGCGTCCAGTTTGTCCCGTCCCATTCCCAGGTATCGTTGAGCACAGTACCGTTGCTGCTTCCCCCAAACAACACCACGCGCTGGCGGGCAGCATCATAGGCAATGGCATGGCCATTTCGCGATGGCATCTCGCCGCGCGTCCATGCCGAGGCGACCGTACTCTGGGGTAGCGCCACATCGACCTGTTGGCCGCCCTCCTGGACGACGAAGCTGACGCTTTTGGTTTGGCCATCGGCGCTGGCAGTAATTGTCACCGCATCGCCCGGTTGGGCCTTGAGGGGATCGCCGCTGAGCATGGCCCCAAACGCGGGCAGACCGCCCTCGCTGTCAGCCTGGGTGCGTGTGCGCAAGGTGCGCCCATGCACGCTGATTGTCACCTCGGCATCGGCCACCGGCACCCCGTTTAGGTAGACGTAGCCGCTCACGCAGCAGATCGCTTCGACGAAACTATCAAGCGGCGCTCCGCGGATACACGAGCGCGGCAGGGGTGGCGGGCCTGATGCGGCTGCTGGAGCGCTGATTGCCGGATCGGAAGGCGCTGCAACTTGGTGCTCTCGGGCCTGTGCCCTCTCTGGTTCTGGCCAGGCCAAAGGCTGCGTGTATCGTGGCGCAGGCAGCAGGATCACCAGCAGCGTCACGATGAAGCACCAGCGGATGCGTCTGGAAAGGTTGTTCATCGGCGTCTCCTTGTCTCAATGGAGCGATGCATGTAAGACGACCAAGGGCGAACATCATAATCCTAATGCTCTGCGCAGCGCGATGTCGCGCTGCGCGTTCACCAAGATGCCATCGCGGGATAGCGGTTGGAAGGCTGCCCAGTAGTAAGGGTGTTGGCGCCCGTTCGCGCGCAGTTCTGCCCGGGCGCCCGTTTGCGCGCAGTTCTGCCCGGGCTGCGCTCAAGGCCTGACTCAGTCGTTGCCCGGCGGCAAGCCCCCGATAGAACTGGTCCATCATCAAACTGGTAGCTTCATCATGCACCGGCCACAGGCTCGCCACCACTGCGCGCGCCCCTGCGCTCAAGAAGGCTCCTGCCAGCGCCAATGCCACCCCGCCTCGTTCGGGGGTGGTGCCGCTCTCGCAGGCGCTGAGCGTGACCAGCGCTGTGCCCGCCAGCGGCAAGCTGAGCACATCGGCGAGCAAGAGCGCGCCGTCGGCCAGGCTGAGCTGCGAGAGCAAGGGCGCGGAGGGGTTGACCAGACCATGAACCGCGAGGTGGAGCAGGCTCGGCGGCGTCTCCCAGCGCAGATCAGACAACCGGGCGGGGTGGATGAGCCGGGCGGACGGAATATGCCGTTTGATCGCCATCAACTCGGTTGCGACGTGGGTCAGGGCCGGTTGACCTTCCCACCCAAGCAGCAAGGGCGCGCCGACGGCCTCAGGCGCAGACGGCACCGCGAGCAGCGCGAGCGAAGGCATGAGATGCAGATCGAACCGCTGATCGAGATAGCCTGTATTGGACTGAGCAGGGTCGCGGAGGGCGCACCAGGGCACACTGTAGAGTACGCCGTCAGGCGCGATGATCAACTGGTTCACAGCAGGCCTGCAAGCAGTGATGATCGGCGCGATCAACAATTGGTAGAGTTCGTTGAGCACGCGGTCACACGCGGGCATCTGGTTCCTGGCCAGGCGCTGTTGCTGGTCGTCTGAGGCGCACTGTTCGAGAGCGCGGGATTGCAGGGTCAGCCGACTCAGCAGTTGCGTGACCTGGCGGACCGGAGCGATGGACAGTGGACGCGCCGGAGCGTCCGCCGTGAACAAAAACGCCTTGATCTCGTCATCGGCAACGAGGTACTCGACGCCGACACTGGCGGGTGACAGGCACGCCTGGATGGCCGCTCCTGTGGGCAACGGTTGGGCAGGACGCTGGCGCAGGTGCTGACGCGCCAGGCGCTGCAAGGTCAGCTCAGCCTGCTTCATCCGCTCGGCGCAGCGATCCTGGCACGAGGGGTCGCGCGCGGTATGCATCTGTGCGCGCCAGTAGTCCCACTCAGCTTTGGCCTGCACCCAATCCGGCGACTGAATGAGGTGGGCAGCGTTTGTCGCCGCATCGGGCGCGGCTAACTCGGTCCAGATGGCGCCTTTGGCTTCGAGCACGCTCTGCACTGCCTCCTCGATCCGCTCGGCCTGGAGATAGGCGTTGATCAGCGTGACATAGAGCGGCGCATGGCCGGTGAGGTACCTCGCCTTCAACTCTTCGATTGGCATCATCTGTCGTGTCGCGGCAACGAGGTCAGCGGCGCGCCGCAGAGGCGCACAGGCCGCCGAGGCGGGCAGCCGCTGAGCAAGCCCCACTAAGGCTCGCTGTTCAAGATCAACGAGGCCGTGTGCACGCGCTGCCTCTGCCACACCGTGGTAGCGCTTGCTGGCGAGTTTGGGATTCCTCGTGAGGTCGGCGGCGAACAACGCTAACTCAAGCTGTTCAGCCAGCACACCACTCGCCGCAAGCATATCGCGCGCCGCTTCTACCTGATCGAGCGCGCGGCGACGCTCGGCCGCCGTGCGCTGGAAGCGCGGATGCGCCGTGTACCCCTGAAGCAAGGCCCGGAGCACAGGGGAAAGAGTAGTCCGGGTCGCTACGCTAACGGCACGGGCAAGGTCCTGGCGGGCCAGCGCGATCTGACCCAGCGCGAGCGCGAGACGCACAGCGGTCAAGTTTGCTTCAACACTTTCCTGGAGCAGACCCGCTTGCTCAAAAAGCGTCGCCGCCTGCACAGCCGCCCGTCGCGCTTCGCTGAGCAGTTGCAGGCGCTCGAAGAGCACCGCCTCTTCGAGCGCTACCGTAGCCTGGTCTTGTTCGATCCGGGCCGCAGCAAAATCAGCGCGCGCCTGGGCGAGAAGTCGGAGGGCGACGAAGAGATCCCCACGATAGGTTGCTAAACGCGCCTGGTTCACTGCGACCCGCGCGCGTAACTCGACCGAACCACAACCCTCAGCGACCACAGCCGCCCGCGCGAGGGTCGTCTCAGCCAGGCCAAACTGCCCCAGGAAGAGCGCCGCAAACGCCTGATTGATCAACGCCTCGGCCTGAGCGGCCGGCTGTTGGTAGCGCTCTGCCAGGCTCTCGGCTTCGCGAGCAGTTGCAAGCATTGCCGCATAGTGCCCCATCCGACCCTCGATATCAGAGCGGTTGAGAGCGAGGGCCGGCAGGCGATTGTGATAGGCAGGCGCTTCGGCGAGGTAAGCGGCAGCAGCGCTAATGGCTGCATGGGCCGCTTCGAGTTGCCCAAGCTGGCCTAACAATCCGGCGCGCCCAATCAGTAAGCGCCCCTGCTCAGCGCGCCGATCGTGAGCTGCAAAGTAGGCATAAGCCGCATCAAGGTGGTCGAGCGCAGGCCGTGCCGCTCGATTGAGCAGGGCGAGCCCGTGACACCAGTGGGCCAGTGCGGTCGCCTCAGGTTCGGCTGCGAGCTGAGCGATAGCCCAGGCGCACGCCACGGCAACTTCGACCTGCTCGACTGCGCCCGTGTCAAGCAGATCGAGAATCGCATCACGAATTTCGCCAAGGAGCGTCGAGGGTTCGACAGGGTGAACATCAAGCCACGCCTTGACCTGAGCGAGCTCGCCTCTGGTCGTCCAGAGAGTGCGTAAGCAGTGATCAAGCATAGGCAAGAGTGATGGCAGGAACGAGCACGATTCCCTGCGGGAAGTGCGCTTGCACGATGTACGATCCAGGAACAAGCTGCGCAAAGTGAAAGAAGCCCTCATCGTCCGTTACCCGGGTGCGGACACGGCCATGATCGCCCCGTAACGTCACTCGTATGCCTGAGGCAGGCTGATCCTGCTGGGTAACATAGCCTTCAATGCGCCACCGGTCATGCTGAGGCGGTGAAATTCGGATCACTACCTGCGCAGCCAGCTCACTCGCATAGAAGGATTGATCAGACGTGGCGTCGGCGAGACCATGACGCGCGCCAGCGCCGAGCAACTGCGGCAGTGCCGCAAAACGTGGCAGACGGAAGCGTCCCGAGCGTCGTGTCGGTTCAGCCTGGAGGTCCAGGAGCGCCGTTAGCGCCTCTTTGGCGCGCGGATGCGACCGCGCGTAAGCCGCCACCCGGAGCTGTTGCGCAGGAGTGGCTTGCCCGGTTGCCACATCCACCAGATCCTGCGGCTCCGGGACAGGCAAGCTTCCCAGCAGTTGGCGGAGGCGGTGATCCATCCGGCGCAGTTGTTCCAGCTCCTGGCGCAGCTCCGCTGAGGCTTGCAGCGCCTGCTCAACGTGGGGCAGCGCCACACCATCGAGGTAGGCAAGCAAATCGCCAGGCTTGATCGGGTCGGTATGCATAAGCGGTTTCCGTTGCTGTTACTTTGGCAGGTCCAACAGGTGCTCAGCGCTCTGGCAGCGGCAACGCAGGGAACGTGAGCGCAATCTTTGTCTACCTATGTAAACTCCGTTTACCGGTCATTTCCACCATCAGATTCAAGCAACTCACGAATCTCGGGCTGCCTGGCGAGCAGTCTGATGCTTCCCTCGATCAGCCGATAGACCGTATCAATGGTCACCGTGGAGTCGCGATCACGGAGCGCCGCCGCAATCGTTTCGATATCTTCCTGCAACACGAAGCGGCGTTGGAACGCCTCACGATGCAGCTCATCAGGCAACAAGGCAAGGCAGCGTTCATAAAACGTATAACGCCATACGATGTTTATGTCATTCTTGCTTGGCTCATCGTACAACGTCTCCAGAGGCACAGTTGGCGGAGACTGTCGTAGCTTCTGACAGGTGTTATAGACGGTGGTGCGCAGGTACTTACGGTAAGCGGCAAACGAACGGGCCTGGAAGGGCGAAGTTGGATGGCGGAACTTGCGTAGCAGATTGATCCCTACCTCTTGTTGCAGATCATCCAGATTGTCACGGCACTGGGCAGGGCAGAACTGACGCACCAGCGGAATGCTCAACTGCCAGAGCCGCTCAAAGGCTGCTTCGTCCTGCTGCGCCGCCCGGCGCAGAATCTCCTCGCAGCTCTGGCTATTTTGGCAGCAGTCGCGCGCTCGCCGAAACGCCGCGAGTTCAGCTTCACAGCGCTGCTGAAGTTCGTCAAGCGTGAGCATAGAGAGCGAATAGTGATCAGTATTCGAATGACGAGACATGACGCGCAAATGCAATGAATATGTTGTGATTGCCAACGTTTTTGACACGGTTAACTGTGCTCATTATACCTGAAACATGCCTTGATTGCTCGTCAGCGTTCGTGATCGCCAGCGCGATGAGCGAGGCGACGACCGGAGGGGCGAAGCACTGCTTCACCCCTTCCCAGCCCGCATTCGCGCGCGTGGAGCCGTTGGAAGCCCATCTGCTCAGCTTGACTGTTGACCGTCTCCATCGCGCGACGATAGGTTCGGATAGCCAGCTCGTCGCTCCCGTGATGCGGGCGCCCCTCCCAACCCGTTTAGGGTTGAGCTTCTAGGGATTAGATACCCAGAGATTGTAGCCCCAATCTCAGAACAGAGCATACACAATGTGCGAAAAAATTGCCACTCCCCAACCCCTCCACGGAGTGGAGGGGTTGGGAGGCTAAAGTCCAGGGGCTTTACGGGCTATTTCTGAAAGTTCCGTCATCTCCTGCTGAATACGGCTTGCTGCCTGCGCCTGATTCATGCCTCACCGAGCTGCACCGTGGCCCGCGCGACCCCGGCTCGTTGCGACCGCGCCTCCACGATGACTGCGCTGCCCGCT
>FWWL01010243.1_pt1 | contig 10921 bp, 10 predicted proteins | sample 2228331 | NCBI WGS metagenome assembly FWWL01 (sample SAMEA103939775, study PRJEB20133) | metagenome
GTCCTCCCACAGCGAGACCGTCGCCCGGTCGCGCTGGGTGAGGAGCAGCCGCCCGTCGCCGATCGGCTTGACGTCCCACGGGTGGTCCAGGCCGTCGGCGAGCACCTCGACGCGCAGCCCCGGGACCGCGCGGCCGGCGTCGGCGGGACGGCTGCCCTGGGTGGCACCCTCACCGCCCCCGTCGGCCGTGTCCGCGGCGCCCGACCCCGAGGAGCAGGCGGTGCTGGCGAGCAGCAGGCCCGCGGCGACCAGGGTGCCGAGGCGGCGCCTGACGGCGGGTCGGGGGCGCTGGCTGCGGGGAGGCTGGGCGAGGTGCTGGGGCGACCGCATGCTCCGACGCTACGACTGTTACCAAGCCGTGGACAGCGCCTGGCTGTTCCGTGCCCCCGGTGTGGGTGGCGTGCTCGTAGCGTCGGTGCCCTGGACAGCGACACGGGCCTCGAGCCGCACCGGGGGGATGCCGGCTCGACGACCGGGGGGACACGAGTGGCCGTCCGCCGCGCCTGGGGCGCAGGCGGGCGGCCCTTCGTGTGTCGAGGCCGCGCCCCTAGAAGGTGTGCTCGGAGCCGGGGAACGTCCCGGCCTTGACGTCCTCGGCGTACGCCCGGGCGCCGTCGAGCAGGACCTGGTGCACGTCGGCGTACTGCTTGACGAAGCGCGCCATCCGGCCGGTGCGCAGGCCGAAGGCGTCCTGCCACACCAGGACCTGGCCGTCGCAGCCGTTGCCGGCACCGATGCCGATGGTGGGGATGGCCAGCTCGCGGCTGATCTCGCCGGCGACGTCGCCCGGCACCATCTCCATCACCACGGCGAACGCGCCCGCGGCCTCCACGGCCTTGGCGTCGCGGCGCACCCGGTCGGCGGTCTCGCCCCGGCCCTGGACGCGGTAGCCGCCGAGGGCGTGCTCGGACTGCGGGGTGAAGCCGATGTGCGCCATGACCGGGATGCCGCCCTGGGTGAGCTTCTCGATCACCGGCGCCATCTCGGTGCCGCCCTCGAGCTTCACGCAGTGCGCGCCCGCCTCCTTCATGAACCGGACCGCCGTGAGGTACGCCTGCTCCGGGGAGGCCTGGTAGGAGCCGAACGGCAGGTCGCCCACGACCATCGCGCGTCTGCTGGCGCGGGCCACCGCCCGGGTCAGTGGCAGCAGCTCGTCGACGGTGATCGGCAGCGAGGTCTCGTTGCCCAGGACGTTGTTGGAGGCGGAGTCACCGACCAGGAGCAGGTCGATCCCGGCCTCGTCGAAGGTGGCGGCGGTGAACATGTCGTACGCCGTCAGCATGGTGATCTTCTCGCCGCGCTGCTTCATCTCGCGCAGGTGGTGGGTGCGGACGCGCTTGACCGGCGCGGCCGGCGCGGGCGTGCCGCTGCCGTAGGGCGCGGTCTCCTCCGGAGTGCTGCTGCTCATCGTCGAGCTCCCTCGTGACATCTCGTGGCTCCCTGCTGGAGTCCCCGGACTGCTCACCAGGCTAGGCCTGCGCGACCTCCGTGGCACCTGTGGTCGTGGTCACGGCGCGGGCTGCTCGCCCAGCCGGGTCGCGCTCGGGCCGAAGACGAACAGGGCGGGCAGGGCGTCGGTGGGGTCCGCGGACCAGTCGAGCGCGAGGACCTCCTCGCGGGTGCGCCGGCCCATCCGCACACGGGCCCACGTGAAGGGGTCCGTGGACAGGGTCGGGCGGGCATCGGTCGCGGCCCGGCCGTCCAGCGCGACGGCGTACGGCTGGTCGGGGGAGGGGAGGAGCACCTCGGCCACCACCCGCACGTCCGCGTGGTCCCGCGCCCCGGGGGTGCCGAGGGCGTGCCGCAGGTCGTGCTCGTGCGACAGCGCGTCGATGGCGGCCGGCCAGGCACCGACCCGCGTGAAGAACTCCTCCGAGGGCTCGGCCAGCTCCGCCCAGGACGCCAGCAGGGCAGCGGGGTCGTCGCCACGGTGGCGCTCGACCTGCTCGCCGGTCTGCTCCGGCCCCGGAGGGCCGCTGAGGCGCCCGGCGCGACCGTCCTCGAGGTTGCCGACCAGGTGGGCCAGCACGTCGCGGACCCGCCAACCCGGGCAGGCGGCCACCGGCACGTCCCAGGCCTCGGGGCGGCGGGTCGTCTCCTCGTCGAGCAGGGTCGTCAGGCGCTCGCGGATGGAGCGGTACGTCGTGCCCACCTGTGGTTCCACGGGCTCAGGCTAGGGGTGCGCCGGTGGCCGGGTGGGGCAGTCCCGTAGGGACGACGCGGTCGGCGTGCGGACCGGGGACGCTCAGTCGACTGCGTGCGGGGCCCCGAAGCCACGCAGGCGCTGCGCGGCTGCCTGGTCGGTGGTGGTCGGCGGCAGCACCGCGACCGAGCGCCGCTGCCCGTCGAGCATGATCAGCACCAGCTGGTCACGGGTGTCTGCAGGCAGCAGACCGATCTTCACCGCTCCGCGGCGCCCTGGGATGACCACCGTCGTGGGCTGGTCGTCCCAGTCGGCGCGGGCGACGAAGACGCGGGAGATGTGTCCGGCGCCGACCGGCCATCCCGCGAGTCGCGCGCGAGACGGCACCGAGCACCCAACCTCGAGCGAGACGCCGCGGGACGGCGTCGCCCGTCGGCGCGCGATCTAGGAGCTGTCCCCGGGACCCTGTCGGGCGCGTGCCTTGATCTGCTCGACGACGTCGGTCTTCGCGTCGGCGTAGGCGTCCATGCTCGGCCAGTCCTGCTGGATCAGGTCGCGCTTCGTCCGCTCGTACAGGTCGCGGTCTCCCGCGTGTCCACGCAGGCGATCACGGAAGACGAGGTAGTCATCGGCAGCCGGATCGCCCTCCTGGAGCACGTGCACATGCACGTCTCGCTCAGGGGTCCTGACCAGCCGGTGGCCCGGCTCGCGGACGCGGAGCTCGTAGCCCGCAGCGAGGAGTCGCGCGAGGTAGGCATCCTCGTCGGCGATGCTCTCGACGGTGACGAGGACATCGATGATCGGCTTCGCCGAGAGTCCCGGCACCGACGTCGAGCCGATGTGCTCGACCTGCACGGCTGCCGGACCGAGCGCCGCCCTGATGCGCCGTTCGTGGCCGGCGTACGTCTCGGGCCACTGCGAGTCGGAGTCCGTCAACGTGAGCGAACGCTTCTCGACGCCGCCGATGATCTCGACCGTCGTCACGTCCTGTCCGCCTGACTCCTCCGCTGCCACGGGACAAGGGTTGCACGTGCTGCACTGCGTGTGGTCGGCGGCGGGACCGGCAGTCGGCGTGCGCATCGCGGGAGCAGAAGAGTCGCGGGAGCAGGAGAGCAGGCCCTGATGCGGTGGAAACGGTCAGGGTCAGACCCCAGGTCACGGTTCGATCACGACTGCGATCGGGCGCTCCAGAGGCCTTCTAGGACGGCCAGGAATGTCGGTGGTCGCGGCTTGGATGAAGTCATGTCCAGCACCGTTGCTCTCGCCCCGGGTCTCGCCCCGAGCGAGCTGTCCGAGGAGGAGATCCTCGGGCGGGCCGGCGCGTGGGCACGGCTGGCGCAGCGGGCTGGGGCACAGCTGCTGTTGCTGGCCTACGAGTGGGCCGTGGCGCACCCGGCGGACCGGCTCGACCCGCAGCAGGCGGGGCTGCCGGGGCGGGAGCGGGCCACGCTGATCGGGGGTCCGGGCACGCCGATGGTGACGGAGTTCGCCGCCGCCGAGCTCGGGGCGCGGATCGGGCGCACCACCCACGCCGGGCGCAAGGTGATGGCCGCAGCCCTGGACCTGAAGCTGCGGCTGCCGCTGCTGTGGGCCCGGGTGCAGGCCCTCGAGGTGCGTGACTCCTACGCGATCCACGTCGCCGAGCGCACCCGCGACCTCACCGCAGCCGAGGCCGGGTGGGTCGACGCCGAGGTCGTGGAGGCAGCCGACGGGCGCATCCCGTGGACCCACTTCGAGGACCTGGTGGCCGGCAAGGTCGCCGCAGCGGCACCCGAAGTGGCCAAGGAGAAGGAACGCCGCGCGGCCGAGGCGGTCTTCGCCCGCGCGTTGAAGCGTCGCGCCGGGGAGGAGACCTCCGGGATCGCCGCCTTCATGATCCGCGGTCCTGTCCCGATCATCGACGCACTCGACCAGGCCGTGACCACGCTGGCCCACCGCCTCCACGACCACCTCCCGGAGCCCACCGGCCCGGAGGACACCGCTCCGACGATGGACCAGCTCCGCGTGCAGGCCGTCGCGCTGCTCGCCGCGCAGCACCTCGCCGAGCCCCACGTTCCCGGAAGCGGCGGTGACGCTGACGAGGGCGACGCCACCGCGGGTGCGGGCGACGACAGCCCCGAGGCCCAGGCGGACGGGGCCCCGGTGCCAGCCTCGGACCTCGGGTCGGTGGACCTGCGGGACCTGCTGCCTGCGGTGTCCCTGGTCGTCCACCTCTACGGCGGCCCCCGGGAGGTGTCGGCCGACAGTGAGGAGCTCGACGGCATCGCGCGCGTCGAGGGCCACGGGGCCGTGAGCGAGACCTGGCTGCGCGAGGTCCTCGGCCGCTTCGCCCGCTTCGACGTGAGACCGGTCCTCCACCCCGAGGGCCTGGCGCCGGTGGAGTCCTACGAGGTCCCCGCCCGCCACCGCCGCGCCGTCCAGCTCCTGGCGCCCACCGAGACCTTCCCCTGGGGCACCACCGCCAGCACCGGACCCACCGTCCAGCTCGACCACGTCGTCCCCTGGGATCCCCATGGGCCACCGGCCCAGACCGGGCTGCACAACCTGGCACCCCTCTCGACGCTGCACCACCGGCTCAAGACCCACGGGGGCTGGCAGTGCGCCATGCCCTGGCCCGGCGTGCAGCTCTGGCGCGACCCGCACGGCCAGGTCTACCTCCGCGACAGCAGCGGCACCCGCCAGGTCTCCTCGGACGAGAGCGAGCGGTCACCGCGACCACCGGCCCTGGTCGTCGAGCTCTACCGGCCCCGCTTCGACCTCCAGGTCGACCTCCCCGCCGCCTGAGCTACCGGTGCGCCCCCGCGGCGTCGGCCGCCGCCTCGAGGTCGGCGACGACGATCCGGCTCATCTGCAGCATCGCGGACTGGGCGGCCGACGCTCGGGCGGGGTCGGGGTCGGAGAGCAGGTCGTAGAGGCGCACCGGGACCACCTGCCAGGACAGGCCGAAGCGGTCCTTGAGCCAGCCGCACTGCGACGGGGTGCCACCGCCGGCCAGCAGGCCGTCCCAGTAGTGGTCGACCTCCGCCTGGTCGGTGCAGGAGATGGCGAAGGAGACCGCCTCGGTGAAGGAGAACATCGGCCCGCCGTTGATCGCCCGGAAGGTCATGCCGTCCAGGGTGAACTCGCCGGCCATGACCGAGCCGGGCTCGCCGGGCCCCGCGTCGCCGTACCGGGTCATCGTGCCGACCGAGGAGCGCGGGAAGAGGGCGGTGTAGAACGCCGCGGCCTCCTCGAGGCGGTCGTCGAACCACAGGCACGGGGTGATGGAGGAGGTGGTGAGCGGCACGGTGGCTCCTGGGGCGAGAAGGGGCGGCGGGGGAGGAGAGCAGGTCACCAGCACAGACCGGACGCGCCGCCCGGACTCATCGTTTTCGGTGCCGGACACCCGCACGGGTTAGGTTCGCGACCATGCGCGTCCTGGTCTCCGGCGGTGCCGGCTACATCGGATCCCACACGGTCGTCGCCCTCGTGGCGGCGGGGCACGACGTGGTGGTCGTCGACGACTTCTCCAACGCCAAGCCCACCGTGGTGGGTCGGCTGGAGTCGCTGACCGGGCGCCACGTCCCCGTCCACGCCTTCGACCTGACCGACGTCGACAAGACCGCGCACCTGTTCGAGGTCGAGCAGATCGACGCCGTCATCCACTTCGCGGGCTTCAAGGCGGTGGGGGAGAGCGTGCAGAAGCCGCTCGACTACTACGAGAACAACCTCGGCTCGACGTTCTCGCTGGTGCGCGCGATGCAGAAGCACGACGTGCACAAGCTCGTCTTCTCCTCCTCGGCCACCGTCTACGGCACCGACCAGGCCGGTGCCACCGAGGACCGCCCGACCTTCGCGACCAACCCCTACGGCTGGACCAAGGTCATGCAGGAGCAGATCCTGCGCGACATCGCGGTCGCCGACCCCGAGATGCGCATCGCGCTGCTGCGCTACTTCAACCCCGTCGGCGCGCACCCCTCGGGCACCATCGGCGAGGACCCCTCCGACGTGCCCAACAACCTCATGCCCTACATCGCCCAGGTCGCGGTCGGGCGCCGGGAGAAGCTGCAGGTCTTCGGCGACGACTACGACACCGTGGACGGCACGGGCGTGCGTGATTACATCCACGTCGAGGACCTCGCGGCCGGCCACGTCGCCGCGCTGGAGAAGCTCGGCGACACCACCGAGCCCGTCAGCACCTGGAACCTCGGCTCCGGCCGCGGCACCAGCGTCCTGGAGCTGCTCCGCGCCTTCGAGAAGGCCGTGGGACGCGAGCTGCCCTACGAGGTCGTCGGCCGCCGCGCCGGCGACGTCGCGTCGTCGTACGCCGACCCGTCGAAGGCCAACGCCGAGCTCGGCTGGTCCACGCAGAAGACGGTCGAGGACATGTGCGCCGACACCTGGCGCTGGCAGTCGCAGAACCCGGACGGCTACCCCGACTGAGCGAGGCCACCCGGTCGCCCGCCTGACACACTGCCGACGTGGACTTCTACAACGCCTACGCCCAGGGCTTCGCCCGCGTGGCGGCGTGCACGGTGCCGGTGCGCTTGGCCGACCCGGCGGCCAATGCCGAGGCGGTCCTCGAGCAGGCGCGGCTGTGCCACGAGGACGGGGTGGCCGTGGCGGTCTTCCCCGAGCTGTGCCTCTCGGGCTACTCCATCGAGGACCTGCACCTGCAGGACACCCTGCTCGCCGAGGTCGACGCCGCCGTGGCGACCCTGGTCGAGGCGAGCCGCGAGCTGCTGCCGCTGCTCCTGGTCGGCGCGCCGGTCGTGCACGGCAACCGGGTGCTCAACTGCGCGGTGGTCGTCCACCGCGGCGAGGTGCTCGGGGTGGCGCCGAAGTCCTACCTGCCGAACTACCGCGAGTTCTACGAGAAGCGGCACTTCGCCCCCGGTGACGACCGGCGCGGCGCCACCGTGACCGTCGCCGGCCGCGAGGCGCCCCTGGGCCCGGACCTGCTCTTCGACGTCACCGACGTGCCCGGCCTGGTGCTGCACGTCGAGGTCTGCGAGGACATGTGGGTGCCGGTGCCGCCCAGCGCCGAGGCCGCGCTGGCCGGGGCGACGGTGCTGGCGAACCTCTCCGGCAGCCCGATCACCGTCGCGCGCGCCGACGACCGGCACCTGCTGGCCCGCAGTGCCAGCCACCGCTGCAACGCGGCGTACGTCTATGCCGCCGGCGGGCCGGGGGAGTCCTCGACCGACCTGTCCTGGGACGGGCAGACGATGGTGTACGAGGCCGGCGACCTGCTGGGGGAGAGCGAGCGCTTCCCCGACGGCCCGCGCCGCACCGTGGTCGACGTCGACGTCGACCGGCTGCGCCAGGAGCGGCTGCGCCAGGGCTCCTTCGACGACAACCGCCGCACCCACGCCGAGCGCACCGACGCCTTCCGCACGGTGCGGCTGGTCCTCGACCCGCCCACCGGCGACCTCGGGCTGCGGCGCAAGGTGGACCGCTACCCGTTCGTGCCCGACGACCCGGCCCGCCTCGCCCAGGACTGCTACGAGGCCTACTCCATCCAGGTCTTCGGCCTCGAGCAGCGGATGGCCGCGATGAGCAGCGACTCCTGGCATCCGAAGGCCGTCATCGGGGTCAGCGGAGGCCTGGACTCCACCCACGCGCTGATCGTCGCCGCGCGGGCGATGGACCGGCTCGGTCGCCCGCGCAGCGAGATCCTGGCCTACACGATGCCCGGCTTCGCCACGACGTCGGAGACCAAGGACTACGCCACCCGGCTGTGCGCCTCGCTCGGCGTCACCTTCGCCGAGATCGACATCCGGCCCGCCGCCGAGCAGATGCTCACCGACCTCGGGCACCCCTACTCCGAGGGCGAGCACGTCTACGACGTCACCTTCGAGAACGTGCAGGCCGGCCTGCGCTACGACTACCTCTTCCGCCTGGCCAACCACCACGGCGGCCTGGTCGTCGGCACCGGCGACCTCTCCGAGCTCGCCCTCGGCTGGTGCACGTACGGCGTGGGCGACCAGATGTCGCACTACAACGTCAACGCGGGCGTGCCGAAGACCCTGGTGCAGCACCTGATCCGCTGGGTGGCCGACACGGGGGAGTTCTCCGAGGACACGACCGCGGTGCTCCGCGAGATCCTCGAGCTGGAGATCACCCCCGAGCTGGTCCCCACCGTCGGCGACGCGGCCCCGCAGCGCACCGAGGACTCCGTGGGGCCCTACGCCCTGCAGGACTTCACCCTCTTCCACGTGCTGCGCCGCGGCTACCGACCGCGCAAGATCGCCTTCCTGGCCTGGCACGCCTGGCGCGACCGCACCGAGGGGGAGTGGCCCCCGGGCTTCCCGGAGGCCAAGCGCGGCGAGTTCGACCTGGCCACCATCCACCGCTGGCTCGAGGTCTTCGTCCGCCGTTTCTTCGCCAGCCAGTTCAAGCGCTCGGCGCTCCCGAACGGACCCAAGGTGAGCCCCGGCGGCACCATGTCACCGCGCGGGGACTGGCGGATGCCCTCGGACGCCTCGGCCGCGGCGTGGCTACGCGAGATCGAGCGGGACGTGCCGGAGGCCTGAGGTCCGGCTCGCCCGGCTCGGCACCCTCAGCCGAGGTCCATGAACATGACCTCCCACAGGTGGCCGTCGAGGTCGCGGAACGCGCCGCCGTACATCGGTCCGTTCTCGGCCGGGGCGGTGACCTGGGCGCCCTGCTCGCCGGCCGCCCGGCACAGCAGGTCGACCTCCTCCCGGCTCTCCAGACCCAGGCAGGTCAGGGTCTCGGTGCCGAGCGCCGGCTGGGTGTCGTGGAAGGAGTGGAAGAACGTCTCCTCCAGCAGCATGACGCTGGCCGTGTCGTTGACGACCATCGCCAGCGCCTCGTCGCTGGAGAAGTTCTCGTCGAAGGTGAAGCCCAGCCCGGTCCAGAAGGTGCGGGCGCGGGCGACGTCGGGGACGGGCAGGTTGGGGAACAGCATGCGGGCCATGGCGGGCTCCTCGTGATCGGTGTGTCGCGGTCGGTGGTGCAGACCAGGAAGTGCCCCTCGACTCATCGGTGCGACCGGGACCGGGACGTGCGCGTCTGCCGCGGACTCCCAGCCCGTGGCGCCAGCCGGCCCGGCACGACCGCACCACTAGGCTGCCGCCATGGGCAAGCAAGAGGAGTTCGTGCTCCGGGCGCTCGAGGAGCGCGACGTGCGGTTCGTCCGGCTGTGGTTCACCGACGTCCTCGGCTCGCTGAAGTCGGTGGCGGTCGCCCCGGCGGAGCTGGAGAACGCCTTCTCCGAGGGCATCGGCTTCGACGGCTCCGCGATCGAGGGCTTCGCCCGGGTCTTCGAGTCCGACATGCTGCTCAAGCCCGACCCCTCGACCTTCCAGATCCTGCCCTGGCGCAGCGGTGAGGGCCCCTCGACCGCCCGGATGTTCTGCGACATCGAGATGCCCGGCGGCGAGCCGTCGTACGCCGACCCGCGGCACGTCCTCAAGCGCACCCTGTCCAAGGCGGCCGACCAGGGGTTCACCTTCTACACCCACCCCGAGATCGAGTTCTACCTGTTCAAGAACCTCCCCGCGCACGGCGAGGAGCCGGTGCCGGTGGACCGTTCGGGCTTCTTCGACCACACCGCCCAGTCCGAGGGCGCGGACTTCCGCCGCGAGGCGATCACGATGCTGGAGTCGATGGGCATCTCGGTGGAGTTCAGCCACCACGAGGGCGGTCCCGGCCAGCAGGAGATCGACCTGCGCTACGCCGACGCGCTCTCGACCGCCGACAACATCATGACCTTCCGCACCGTCATCCGGGAGGTCGCGCTGAGCCAGGGCATCTGGGGCAGCTTCATGCCCAAGCCGTTCACCACCCACCCGGGCTCGGGCATGCACACCCACCTGAGCCTCTTCGAGGGCGACGAGAACGCCTTCTACGAGGCCGGTGCGGAGTACTCGCTGTCGCAGACCGCGCGGAAGTTCATCGCCGGCATCCTCACCCACGCCAACGAGATCTCCGTGGTGACCAACCAGTGGGTCAACTCCTACAAGCGGATGATGTTCGGCGGTGAGGCCCCCTCCTACATCTGCTGGGGCCACAACAACCGCTCGGCGATGATCCGGGTGCCGATGTACAAGCCGCTCAAGGGCCAGTCGACCCGCGTGGAGCTGCGCACCCTCGACGCCGCCTGCAACCCCTACCTCGCGTACGCCGTGGTGCTGGCCGCCGGGCTCAAGGGCATCGCCGAGGGCTACGAGCTCCCGCGCGAGGCCGAGGACGACGTCTGGTCGCTCACCGAGCGCGAGCGCAGCAGCCTGGGCATCAAGCCGCTGCCGCGCAACCTCAACGACGCGATCACCATCGCCGAGGACTCCGAGCTGCTGGCCGAGACGCTGGGCGAGCAGGTCTTCGACTTCCTGCTGCGCAACAAGCGCGCGGAGTGGGACGAGTACCGCGGCCAGGTCTCGGCGTTCGAGCGCGACCGGATGCTCCCGGTCATCTAGCCGATGGCCACGTTGCTGGTGGTCCAGCACGAGGACGAGTGCCCGCCCGGGATGCTCGGTCGCTGGTGGACCGAGGACGGTGCCGTGCTCGACGTCCGCCCCCCGTACGCCGGCGAGCCGCTGCCGCCGGACCTGGCGGGCCACGACGGGCTGGTGGTCCTGGGCGGCCACATGGGCGCCGACGACGATGCCGACCACGCCTGGCTGACCCCGACCAAGCGGCTCGTGCAGGTGGCCGCGGCCGGCGGCACCCCCGCGCTGGGCGTCTGCCTGGGCCACCAGCTGATGGCCAGCGCCCTGGGCGGGCAGGTGCGCCCCAACCCCGCCGGTCCGCAGCAGGGGCTGCTGCGGGTGG
>FWWL01005413.1_pt1 | contig 10920 bp, 11 predicted proteins | sample 2228331 | NCBI WGS metagenome assembly FWWL01 (sample SAMEA103939775, study PRJEB20133) | metagenome
GACCCGTACGAGGCGGTGGCCGGCAACCCGAATCAGAGCTGGACCGTCGTGATGGACGGACTGACGATGGCCGCCAAGCTGGGCGCGCCTTCGTCGGTGTACGTGACCCGGGTCCGCATCGAACGCGGCGTGAGCGGTTACCCCCGGTGGACGACGTTCTACTACAGCAATGGGGCGCAGACCACGCTCGGGGCGGATTCCGTCCGCATCAAGCTGGGTCTCAAGTCGCCGAACTTCTCGTTCCTAGGCTTCCCGATGGAGCGCGTCGCGGGCTCGGACCGCTATGCGACGGCGGTCGCGATCTCCAAACGGACGTTCCCTGCCACGAGCACGGCGGTGGTGCTCGCGTCTGGCGAGCAGTTCGCGGACGCGCTCGCAGGCTCCGCCCTTGCTGGAGCGGCGAAGGGCGCACTGCTGCTCACGCCGAAGGCCGCGCTGCCGGATGTGGTGAAGGCCGAGGTCTCGCGGCTCAAACCGTCGAGAGTCTACGTGCTCGGCGGTGAGGGAGCGGTGAGCGCCGAGGTGGTGGCTGCCGTGCTCATCCGGGACGTCCTGGTCCCCAAGGACCACATCCCCCAGGATGGCGACGAAGTGAAACTCCTCTCCGTGCTGGGCGGTGGCTGAACCCCCGGCCGAGCCGGTGCGCCGCCTGGGGGCTTTCCGCGCCTTGAAAAGACCTCCCCGCGTCCCTCAACGCCCTCTCCACCTGCAGAGGGGCCAAGGGGCTGGGGGGCAAGGATGAGGTTACGAGGACAACTTCTCAATCCATCAAGGAGGATTGACATGCCCAAACCGACACGAGAACTGCCCGGGCCCCTGGCCAGAGCCTGGGTTGCCCGGGACCAGAACGTCATCTCGCCTTCCTGCACCCGTGCCTACCCCTTCGTCATGGCCCGCGGCCGGGGGTCCGAGGTGTGGGACGTGGATGGCAACCGTTTCCTGGACTTCAACGCTGGCATTGCCGTCACTGCCACAGGCCACGCCCACCCCGAGGTGGTGAAGGCCATCCAGGAGCAGGCCGAACAGTTCATCCACATGTCCGGCACGGACTTCTACTACCCCGTGGAGATTGAACTGGCGGAGAAACTGGACGAGATCAGCCCCATGCAGGAGCCGACGCAGGTCTTCTTCGCCAACTCGGGGACCGAGTCGGTGGAAGCGGCCTTCAAACTGGCCCGCTACCACACAGGCCGGCCGCGGATGCTGGCCTTCATCGGGGCCTTCCACGGGCGCAGTATGGGTTCCCTCTCCCTCACCGCATCCAAGTACGTACAGCGGGCGGGCTTCTCCCCCCTCGTCCCCGGCGTGACCCACGTCCCCTACGCCTACTGCTACCGGTGCCCCTTCAACCTGGAGTACCCCAAGTGCGACCTGCACTGCGTGGCCTACATTGAGAAGACGGTCTTCCGGCACTACGTGCCCCCGGAGGACGTGGCCGCCATCTTCGTGGAACCCATCCAGGGCGAAGGGGGCTATGTGGTCCCGCCGCCGGAGTACCACGGTCGCCTGAAGGAGATGATGGCCAAGTACGGCATCCTCTACGTGGTGGACGAGGTGCAGACTGGCTTCGGCCGCACGGGCAAGTGGTTCGCCATTGAGCACTGGGGTGTGGAGCCGGACATCGTGGCCACGGCCAAGGGGATCGCCTCGGGCATGCCCCTGGGAGCCATGATCGCCCGCAAGTCGGTGATGACGTGGGGCCCCGGCGCGCATGCCAACACCTTCGGCGGCAACCCCGTCTGCTGCGCCGCGGCCATGGCCACCATCCGCGTCATTGAGCGGGATGGCCTGATGGAGAACGCGCGGCTCCAGGGCGAGCGCATGATGGAGATGTTGCGGAAGATGCAGGCCCGGCATCCCAGCATCGGCGACGTGCGGGGCAAGGGCCTCATGGTGGGGGTGGAACTCGTCCTGGACCGGGAAAGCAAAGAGCCCGCCACCAGCCTGCGGGACAACGTGATCTACGAATGCTACCTACGGGGCCTCTTGATCCTGGGGTGCGGCGTGTCCACGGTCCGCTTCATGCCTGCGCTCAACATCTCCAGCGACCTGGTGGACGAGGGCCTGGCCATCTTTGACGAGGCCCTGACCGCCGCCGAGCGGGAGGCTGGCCTCCTGGCCTGAGGGCTTCTCCTCATCCCCCTTCCCCTCTCCGCATTGGAGAGGGGAAGGGGGGCCAGGGGGTAGGGGACAGGCCCCCGGCCGGCAGCGGGCCGCCGTCACGCCGCACGCGTGACCTACACCGACCGCTCTCTGCCCAGCACCTCGTGGCAGTGGCGGCAGCGGGCTTCGTACACTTCGCTCGCACCCACGAGGATGACCGGGTCATCCACCGAGGCTGGCCGCCCGTTGATGAGGCGCTGGGTCCGACTGGCAGGCCGGCCGCACCGCACGCAGATGGCCTGGAGTTTGTCCACCCGTTCCGCCTGGGCCATCAGGAGGGGCATGGGCCCGAAGGGCTCCCCGCGGAAGTCCATGTCCAGCCCAGCCACGATGACCCGCACACCGCGGTCGGCCAGGACTTCGCACACCCGGGCGATCTCCCAGTCAAAGAACTGGGCCTCGTCCACAGCCACCACGTCGGTATCCTCTTCCACCAACTCCAGAATCCGTTCCGCCCGGTCCACGGGGACGGCGTCCCAGTGCATGCCGTTGTGGGAGGATACCCGCTCCTTGCCGTAGCGGTTGTCTATGCTCGGCTTGAAGACCTGGACCTTCTGGCGCGCGATCTGCGCCCGCCGCACCCGGCGGATGAGTTCCTCGGTCTTGCCGCTGAACATGCTCCCGCAGATGACTTCCACCTGGCCCGAAGAGGGGTCCCGCATCTTCCTCCTCCCCGGGGCCGAAGCCGCTCACCGTGAGGGCCACCTCAGGCCCCCGGTTGGTGTCCCCCCCGCGGAGAAAGACCCCAAACCGCCCCGCCGCCTGCCATGCCGCACCTCCAAGGATCACTCCTTGGCTTCCTCTTCCTCCTTGACCAGGACGACCGCCTTCGGGCGCTTGGGACGCGCCTTCCGCTGCTCCTCGGCCATGGCCTGCTTCTCTTCCTCAATCTCCGTCTTGCGCTCCAGCCGGCGGATGAACCGGTCCACCTGCCCGGCCGTGTCCACGATGCGCTGCTCGCCCGTGAAGAACGGGTGGCAGGCCGAACAGACGTCGGTGCGGATCACCGGCTTGGTTGCCCCGACGGTGAACGTATTGCCACAGGCGCAGATGACCTTCGCCTCTGGGTAGTACGCGGGATGGATATCTTTCTTCATCGTCCAACCTTCCTAAGGTTTTTCAAACCACGAAAGTCCAGGGCAGGCTTCAGGCCGGGAGTTCGGGGTAGACGCTCACCCGCTTGCGCCCACCAGGAGCCCACTCAAACTTGACGTAGCCGTCAATGGTGGCGAAGAGGGTGTAATCGCGCCCCAGGCCCACGTTGCGGCCCGGTTTGATCTTCGTCCCGCGCTGGCGCACCAGGATCGTCCCCGCGCGGACTGCCTGCCCGTCGTACCGCTTCACGCCCAGCCGCTTGGACTCGCTATCCCGCCCGTTGCGGCTGGAGCCGCCACCTTTCTTGTGTGCCATTTTCTCACCTCCACCTTATCCAAGGGTTCAGGCCACGATCTCCTGGATGCGCAAGAGCGTATAGGGCTGGCGGTGGCCCAACTTGCGGCGGTACCGCTGCTTGGGCCGGTACTTCATCACCAGCCGCTTCTTATGTTTGCCCTCGCCCACCACCGTGGCCCGCACCCGGGCGCCCTCCACCAGGGGCCGGCCCACCAGGACCTCACCCCCCTTGGAGACCAAGAGCACCCGGTCCAGTTCCACCTCCTCGCCGACGGCCAGAGGCAGCCGCTCCACCCGCAGGGTCTGGCCCTCCGTCACCCGGTACTGCTTGCCCCCTGTCTCAACGACTGCATAGGTCATGGGGATCTGCTCCTCCATCATCTTCAAACCCTCCCAGGACGCCCAAGGGCATTCCAGCCCCGGAGGGCCCTGGCTAGTCTGACGCGCCATTATACTTCTCCGGGCTTCCCTTGTCAAAGGCCATCGCCCCTTTGGGAAAGGGAGGCCGCTCGCCCCACCGCGGCCTGTGCAGTAGACGTAGGGCACGCCTCCCAGCGTGCCGAAAAAACTTGTCACGCTGCCAGCGTGGCCTACCTTGCTTTTCCACCATTTTCTGGCGTGCCGAAAAAGGATGTGTTGGCCCGACACGCGCCTTCTTGCACTTCCATCCCGTTCGTGCTACACTGCCCTTGCCCACCCTGCACGAACAGGAAAGGAGAGGCCATGACCGTCGCACCCCGTGAGCTTTCCCCAGAGGAACTGCGCCGAGCCTGCATGGTAGAGGAGATGGGGTTCGCTTCCACCGCTGACCTCCCAGAACTGACGGAGATCATCGGCCAGGAGCGGGCCACCCGCGCCATTGAGTTCGGCATAGACATCCAATGCTACGGCTACAACATCTTCGCCATGGGGCGCAGGGAAGACCACCACCATCCTGACCTTCCTCCAGCGGAAAGCCCGCACCCAGCCCGTGCCCTCGGACTGGGCCTACGTGAACAACTTTGACAACCCCGACCGCCCCAACGCCATTCGCATGCCTCCGGGGACGGCCAGCAAGTTCAGCCACGCCGTGGACGAGATGTTAGAGGCGCTGCAGACGGAACTCCCGCGGGCTTTTGAGAGCACCAACTACGAGGAACACCGTCGGCGCCTGGCCCGGGAGATGGAAGCCCAGCAGAATGCCCACCTCAAGGAACTGGAGGAGTGGGCCTCACAGCGGGGCTTCGCCCTCCTGCGGGGGCCTATGGGGCTCCTCATCGCCCCGGTGCAGGACGGCGAGGTGGTCTCGCCCGAGCAATATGCGCAGTTGCCTCCGGAGCGTCGCGCCGAACTGGAGGCCATGCGCCCTGAGGTCCAGGAGAAACTGGAGCAGACCATGCGCCGCGTGCGGGAACTGGAAAGGGAAGCCCGCAACCGCTTGCGCAACCTGGACCAGGAGATCGCCGCCTTCACCCTCCGGCACCACATGGAGGCGCTCCTCTCGGAGTTTGGGCACATTGACGAAGTGGCAGGGTTCCTCCAGGCCGTGGAGAGGGACATCGTGCGCAACGTCCACCTCTTCAAGCGTCCGGTGCCGACCCCAGATGAGGGTGAAGGGGAACCCCAAGGGCTCCTCCCGGCGCGCCTGCTGGGGCAGGGCTCCCCCTATGACCGCTACCGGGTCAACGTCCTGGTGGACAACGGCGGCCTGGAAGGCGCGCCGGTCATCCTGGAGACGAACCCCACCTACCAGAACCTGGTGGGGCGCATTGAGCACCGGGCCCAGTTCGGGACCCTGGTCACCGACTTCAGCATGATCCGTCCTGGCGCCCTGCACCGGGCCAACGGCGGTTACCTGGTGCTGGATGCCCGGGCTGTCCTGAGCGACCCCCTGGCCTGGGACGCCCTCAAGCGCGCCCTGCGGGACCAGGAAATCCGCATGGAGGAGCCAGCGCGGCAACTTGCCCTCATCTCCACCGTGAGCCTGACGCCGGAGCCCATCCCCCTGAAGGTCAAGGTCGTCCTCATCGGCGACCCGCTCACCTACTATCTCCTCTACGAACTGGACCCCCAGTTTGAGAAACTGTTCAAGGTGCGGGCGGACTTCTCCACGGAGATGGACTGGACGCCGGAGAACGTGGAAAAGGTGGCCCGCTTCATCCGCGCCCGCTGCGAGGAGGAGAACCTCCCGCACTTTGACCTGGGGGCCGTGGCCCGGGTGGTGGAGTACAGCGCCCGCCTGGTGGAGAACCAGGGCAAATTGTCCACCCGCTTCGCCCGCGTCGCCGACATCGTGCGGGAGGCCAGTTACTGGGCCCAACGCAACGGCCACGCTTTGGTGACGGCTGCCGACGTGGACCAGGCTGTGGAGGAGTGGGTCTACCGCTCCAACCGCTTGGAGGAACTCCTGCGGGAGCGCATCGCCGAGGGGACCCTCCTGGTGGATACCCACGGCGAAGTCGTGGGCCAGGTGAACGGCCTTTCGGTCATCCAGTTGGGGGACTACGAGTTCGGGCGGCCCAACCGCATCACGGCCCGCACCTACTTGGGCAGCAAGGGCCTGGTGAACATTGAGCGGGAAGTGAGGCTGAGCGGCCGCATCCACGACAAAGGGGTCCTCATCCTCGTGGGGTACCTGGGCGGCAAGTACGCCCAGCAGGTCCCCCTCCAGTTCTCCGCCAGCATCTGCTTTGAGCAGGCCTACGAGGGCGTGGAGGGGGATAGCGCCTCGTCCGCCGAACTGTACGCCCTCCTTTCCAGCCTCTCGGGCCTGCCCATCAAGCAGGGGATCGCCGTGACCGGCTCCGTGAACCAGCGGGGCCAGATCCAGCCCATCGGAGGGGTCAACCAGAAGATTGAGGGCTTCTACGAGGTCTGCAAGATCCAGGGGTTGGATGGAACCCAGGGGGTCATCATCCCCAAACAGAACGTGCGCAACCTCATGTTGCGGGAGGAGGTGGTCCAGGCCGTCGCAGAGGGGAAGTTCCACATCTGGCCTGTGGAAACGGTGGACGAAGGGATAGCCATCCTGACCGGTGTGCCCGCGGGCGAACTGCAGGAGGATGGCACCTACCCCGAAGGGACGGTCAACGCCCTGGTGGTCCAGGGCCTGCGCCGCCTGGCGGAGACGCTCCAGAAGTTCGGCAAGGAAGGCGAACGCAAGGAGGCGGCGGAGAACGCTCCGAGAGAGCCCGCGAGCGAAGAGAACAAAGGTTGAGGGTAGGGGGCGATCCGCGGATCGCCCCCCTTGCCACTGGTAGGGGCGCACGGCTGCAGCCCCTACTACACCCTTACGAACGCCCTCCCTCGCCGCTGCCAGCCTCCTCGCCCTGCCCCCGCGTGGTGTGGTCCTCCACGGCGATGACACCGTGGATGTGCCGCGCAATCTCCGCGGCGGCCTGGGCCACGCCCAGGGGGACCACCCCCAACAGACGGACCAGCCCCCGGTCCACTTCCATCTGCAGGGCGTGGTCACGGGTGGCCTCGGCCGTCTCCAGGGAGCGGGAGAGTTCCCTCCGGATGTGGGCGTCCGTGGCTGCTGGCGTATAGGCAGGCGACGAGGCCAGTTCCTCTCGGGTGCCGTGGACGGCAACGCGCTCGCTGCCCAGGCTGTAGACCTTCTCAATGGGCACGATGAGGTCCCGCGGGATCAGGGGCCCCGTCCGCACCACAATGTGGGTGATGCGGCGCGTCTGGGGGTCCACCAGGACGTGGTCCACCGTGCCCAGTTCCCCGTCATCGGCCAGGACTTCCACCCCTCGGCCGAGGGCGATTTCATCCTCGTCCAGGCCCAAGCGCACCCGCTGGGCAATCATCGGGCGCGCTGTGGCGGAAACGGCTGCATAGGGGCCGAGCCAGACCCGCTGGTCCGCTGGCGGGTGCCCCTGGATAGGCCGCGCCAGAGGGTCCGGGATGCGGAAATCCACCTCACGGAACTCGGGCTGGGCCTCCAGGTCCTCCAAAGAGGCATTCAGGTAGATGCCATCCTCGCCCACCTTCTGCACCCAGTGGACGGGAACCACCACGTCCTTGGTCAGAAGGGCACCGTGGCGCACGATGAGGCCCGTCACGACCTCATCGTCCTCGTCCACCACCACGTAGGCCAGTCGCCCGGCCTTCCCATCGGTACAGAACACTGGCGAACCCACCTTCAGGTCCATCATCGTCCTCACCTCCTTTGACGGTCTGGTTCGGATTGGGTGGCCTGGTAGGGCGGGTGTCTTCGCCCTTGTCCTGCTGGCTCGGATCGGATGTCTCACATCATGAAGTGCTGGGACGCTCGCCCAGGGTGACCTGCACCTCCATCTCTCGGCCGTCCCGGATGAGGGTCAGGGTGGCCGCATCGCCCACGCGCTTGCGCGTCTCCAGGTAGATGTTCAGGGCGCGGTTATCCACGATCTCCTGGCCGTCCACCGCGACGATGACATCGCCGCCCACCGGCAGGAGGATGTTCCCCATGCGCAGGGTGCGGTTGCCACCCCGCACGCCCGCTCGGGCGGCAGGCCCTCCGCGGACCACCTCCAGCACTAGGAGACCCCGGTCCACTGGGATCTCCACGCCAGCCTCGCGGAGCAACTGCGCCCGCTCCGGGGTGATATCCAGGAGGTAGACGCCCAGCCAGGGGTGCCGGTACCGGCCATGGGCGATCAGTTCCGGCACCACGCGGCGGACCGTATCCACCGGCACGGCGAAACCGATGCCGGCCGAGGCACGGCTGGGGCTGACGATGGCTGTGTTCACCCCGATGACCCGGCCCTGAAGGTCCAGCAGGGGACCGCCGGAGTTGCCGGGGTTGACGGCGGCGTCGGTCTGGATGATCTCGCCGATGAAGCGCTCATCCGGGCTCTGGATGACCCGGCCCAACGCGCTGATGACGCCCAGGGTCAGGGTCCGCTCCAGACCGAAGGGGTTGCCGATGGCCACCACGAACTGGCCCACCCGCAGGTTGGACGACGTGCCCAGTTCCAGTGGGTGCAGTTCCTCCGGAGGGGCGTCCACCCGGATGACGGCCAGGTCATTGGAGGGGTCCACGCCCACCACCTTTGCCTCCAGGTTCCGCTCGTTGGGCAGGGTGACCACCAGTTCCTCCGCCCCTTCCACCACGTGGTAGTTGGTGACAATGTGGCCTTCTCGATCGTAGACGAAGCCGGACCCCGTCCCCTCCTGGGGGATGGGCTGGAAGAAGAAGTCATAGGCGTACGAGCGGGTGGTGATGTTCACCACGCCTGGCCCTGCCATCTCGTAGACGCGGACGATCTGGTCCTCCAGCGACTGGAGCGCGGCCGCCGGGACCGCTGGGGCCGGCGGCAAGGGTGTGGGAGTGGGCATGGGCACGGGAGTCGGGGTTGCCGTGGGCGCTGGCGTCGGTGTGGAGAAGGCCGGCAGCGACGCCAACTGGCAACCCAGCACCCCGAACGCCCCCACAGCCAGGACCAAAGCCAGAACCCACCACCGTTTCAGACCGCGTTCCCTGACCATGTTCCCCTCCATTCCCCTCTGGGTCGGGGCGATGCGTGAACCGCCCCCACCGACCCGCTTTCGCGTCACAACACGCCTCCGCAGGGGTGCACAGCGATGTACCGGTAGGGGCACCCTTTGTGGGTGCCCAGGACAGCGTGGAAGGCTCGGTCGGCCGCTAGCGAACCGTCATAGGCGAAGACGATCTTGCGGAACATGGCCCTTCCCTCCTTGTGGTCACGCCTGCGAGATGCGGCGCAGTTCCTCAAAGAGTTCCCGCTGCCGCGGTGTCAGGCTTGTGGGCAAGCGGACCTCCAGTTTGGCATACAGGTCGCCGTACTGGTCGGGCTGGCGGAGTTTGGGCATCCCCTTGCCCTGCAGGCGGAAGACGCGGCCGTTCTGCGTCCCCGCCGGGACCTTGAGCATCACCGGACCGCTGGGGGTGGGGACCTTCACCTCGCCCCCTAGGACGGCCGTGAACAGGTCCACGGGGACGGTGGTGTGCAGGTCATCGCCCTGCCGGTCCCAGCGGGGGTCCGGCAGGACCTTCACCCGCAGGTACAGGTCTCCGCTGCGGCCGCCGGCCACGCCCGGGGCCCCCGCGCCGGCGATGCGCACCTTGGTGCCGGTCCGGGCCCCCCGGGGGATGTGGACCTCCAGGCGGCGGTCCCCCACCTGGAGGGTGCGGGTGGTGCCGGTGTAGGCCTCCTGGAGGGTGATCTCCACCTCGTGCTCCAGGTCCTGGCCGGCCCGGGGCCTAGTGCGGAAGGCGAATTCCTCCGTCCTTGGCGCGTCCGCTCCTCCCATCCCGCCGAACAGGAAGGTGAAGAAGTCGGAGAAGGGGCTCTGGCCGCCGAAGAGGTCCTCCAGGTCTTCGGCCGTGGCGTAGCGCACGTGGACACGCTGCCCAGCCGGCCCTGCGGCCCAGCGGCTCCAGTCAAAGTCGGCCGCACCGCCGCCCATCTGCTGCCAGCGCTGCCAATCGGCCCCGAACTGGTCGTACTTCCGCCGCTTCTCCGGGTCGGAGAGGACCTCGTAGGCCTCGTTGATCTCCTTGAACTTCTCTTCGGCCTCGGGGTTGCCTGGGTTGGCATCGGGATGGTACTGGCGCGCCAGGCGGCGGAAGGCCTTCTTGATCTCCTGCTCGCTGGCGTCTCGGCTCACCCCTAAGATTTTGTAGTAGTCCTTGAACTCCATCGCTCCTGCCTACCCCCCATCCCGGTGTTTCCGAAACCCGTGGGCAGTTGCATCCTCAGAATGCATGGTAGGGCGCAGCGGCGCTGCACCTTCTCCCCCCACTCCTCGCATGTGGTGGGGAGAGGAGCCCCGCCCTCCGCAGGAGCGGTCCGTGAACCGCTCCAGAGAAAATGTCCTGGCCCGCTCGGGGGAGCAGCCAGGAAATCTTCCACAGACCTCATCAGTGCCCGCCTTATTTGCTGACCACCACCTTGGCAGGCCGTAGGAGGCGGTCCCCCAGCGTGTAGCCAGGCTCCAGCACCTCCACCACCCGGGGCTCGGCTCCCTCCCCGCCTGAGCCCTGCACAGCGGTGACCGCCTCGTGCAGGTTGGGGTCAAAGGGCTCCCCGGCCGCTTCCACCCGTCTGACGCCTTCCCTTTCCAGAAGTCTCTGCATGGTCTGGTAGATCAGCCGGACTCCCTCGCGGAGATGCTCCGGGTCCGCCTCGGAGGCCCGCAGGGCCCGCTCCAGGTCGTCGGCCACCTTCAGGAAGGCGCGCAGGATCCGCTCCCGGTCGGCCCGGACCTGCTCCTCCGCGAGGCGCTGCTGTCGCTTGCGGAAGTTTTCCATTTCTGCCTGCAGGCGCAGGGCCCGGTCGCGCCACCACTCCAGGCTGCCCTCCAGGAGTTCCCCTTGTTGCCCCGCCTCTGCCGCGAGCGAGGGTTGGGGGGCTGGAGGGGCACTGGGGGCCT
>FWWL01010246.1_pt1 | contig 10920 bp, 8 predicted proteins | sample 2228331 | NCBI WGS metagenome assembly FWWL01 (sample SAMEA103939775, study PRJEB20133) | metagenome
CTTTCCCTACACGACGCTCTTCCGATTGCTCTGACCCGTGTGCATGGATAAAATTTCATTGAGTCGTGACTTCAACCGTAGGATCTCTTTTGCTTGAATTTCGATATCGGATGCCTGCCCTTGAGCACCACCTAAAGGTTGATGCATGTGGATGGTGGCATGAGGCAGCGCATAGCGTTGCCCTTTTGTGCCGGCGGTCAATAGAATTGTACCAAAAGAAGCCGTCATGCCTACCGCTAACGTGCTAATCGGATTGGGAATCATCTGCATGGTATCGTAAATTGCCATACCAGCGTAGACCTGTCCACCTGGTGAGTTGATATACATTTGGATTGGGCTTTCAGGATCTTCGCTGCTGAGATATAACAATTGAGCAACGATTAGATTTGAAACCTGATCGGTGATAGGGGTGCCCAAAAAGACAATGCGGTTCTTGAGCAATAAAGAGTAAATATCATACGCTCTTTCACCATGTCCTGAAGTTTCAATGACCATTGGAATCAGTGATTTTGGAGATAACATTTCTAAAACCTTTCTATACCTTCCAACTTTGTAATTGTTCTGATTTTTATTTGGCTCATGCTGTTTCTTCCGTTTCAGAAGCCGCTACGACTGCGTCATCCTGTTGCGTTTCTTCAACGGCTTGATGATCAGAAGAAATTTCTTCTGGTTGACTTTCTTCCTGACCTTCAGCGATCTCAGGTTGTACCTCACCTTTAGCTATTTGTCTCAGCCTCTCATAGGCGCCTTGAAAAATTTGATCCATTGTATTCCGCTCAGTTAGATAGGCTGTTATATCTTCCACCATCTGTTTGGGAATACGGGATTTTGAATTTTGGTACACCTCTTTGAGTTCTAGCTGAGTATCTTCAAATACTTTTGCCGTATCGATGCGGATTTTCTCCTTTTTAGCAAGCTCAACTAAAGCTAAAGAAGACTTGATACGGTATTCAACGCTTTCATCCACTTGTTTTTCAAATTCCTCATCAGATAGACCGCGAATTTTTTTATATAGATCGAGATCGATATTTAGGGGACTTAATCTCCTAGAAAACGACTCTAGGTAAGCCTCGCGCTCCTTTTCAACTAGCTCAAGCGGATATTCGAATTTTGAAAGATTAATCAATTCCTCTAGTGCTTTTGTATCATATTCCTCGTGATACTCTTCAAGGGTTTCTCGCTCTAAAATCGAGCGAATAGATGCACGTAGTTCATCTAGAGTACTGTAATCGCCAACGGACTGAGCAAATTCATCGTTGAGTTCAGGTAAGACTTGGGATTTGATTTCTTTTACCGTTACCTCAAAACGGATATCCTTTCCTTTGAAGGCAGAAACTTTAGTCTCTTCTGAGTAATTGTGGTCTATGGAGATTCGATCATCGACCTGTTTACCGATTAAATGAGAACTAAAACCTTGGAAAGGAAACTCGCCGTTCCGATTTTCTTCGCCGACGATTTCGAGAATGTGATTATCTCTTTTGATGATAGCTAGACCAGTGGGCTCTCCATTTTCTTTCACGTATCCTATCAGATCAACCGAAACAAGGTCACCGATTTGGATTGGACGAGAGACGGGTTCAATCACTGCATGATCACGCCGAATCCGTTCTAATACATTATTGACATCCTCCTCGCTAACAGTGGGTGGGTCATAAGGCAAACGAATCGAGTGGTAGTCACCGATTTCGACAAGAGGTTGCAAAGGAATATGGATTTCCAGCGTCAATGGTTCAAGATTGAGCACTGATTTCAGGACACCTTGTGCAAAAGGTTCAATTTCCTCTTGTTCTAATATTTGGGGATAATGAGTATCTAGGAAAACTTCAATGGTTTCTTCCTGTAAACTGACTGGGTCAAGATGCTTCATCAAAATCGGCACAGGTGCTTTCCCTGGGCGAAAGCCTGGAACTCGGACACTTTTTCCCAACCTACGAATCGCAATTCGACGCGCTTCTTCGGTTTCTTCCGCTGTAGCTTCGACAAGCAGTTTTAAGACACGGTTTTCTAAAAGGGTTTTTTCTACTTTCAAGGCTCATCTATCCTTTTACTTTGGTGATTTTACATTGAACAAAATTATATCATGCACCTATTAACGTATTATAAATTTTAGAGTGAAAAAATGATAACATCAAGACTACCGTTATTTGGACAATTGTACTAATCCATGATAGGATTAGCAGAAAGTCCATGAGAGTATTTTTCCAGAAGCAATGTGTGGATAGTGTTGCTCAGATGATCTTAGTTGTAGTGAGAAAGATGAGGAGTAATGTGCTGTAAAATCTGGTGGATAGACTTACGCGACTTCCAAAAAAGCCGTATCACCGATGGTAGCTTAGTCCTACTTATAAAGATCAATGGGGAAGGCGGGACTTGAACCCGCACGCCTTTCGGCACATGATCCTAAGTCATGCCTGTCTGCCAGTTCCAGCACTTCCCCGCTGGTTTGCCCGCAAATTATACCACCTAAAGCGGCTGAAGAGTATAACAATGAAAAAGTTTTCCCGATTTCAAGAATATTTATTCTATTCAAAAAGTCATGGCTGGTATAATTGCAATAATCTTTATTCATCATCGAGGAGCACTATGAGCCGTTTGATTAACCCGGAGAGCGCCGGAAAACAACGCACACAATTGACCAAAGGGGTTGTTTTAGCAATCCGGGAACTGATGAAACAAGAAAAAGCGGATGAAAATGCCCGTGATTTGGCAGCATTCATTGGAATGGCTTTGATTGAAATTGGTGAAACCATAGATGTATCGGTTCAGGCGTGGGAAAAGAGGGGGTATTGGGTCAAAGTTGAGCGGTTTCGCATGGAGTGGGAATGGGTTAACCACCTTGGGCGTGCGATGCTGGAAGCCTTGAAAAGCGAGGATTGGAATCAGGTCGCTTTACTCTCAGTGCGAATTGCTCAAAAGTTTCAAAAGGTTCAAATAGCAGAGCGTAATCGGATTGGTACCCCTTGGACAGGGGCTTGGCAGCGCCTTTCACAAATTCAGAATTAAAAAAATCCGGCTGGGCGACGGTTTTTCCACCCAGCCGGATGACATTACTTGATTTCTTTATTTTTTCTTGAGGATAATACGGGCATCTACGACCTTAAGTCCCTTGCCGACTTCATAAACCAGTACCGGGTTGGCATCCGACTCGCTCACCTCATCGGCTAAATCGAGGATCATAGTGGAGTATTGGCAGATCACGTCAGCCAGCGCCTGACGGTCACGCGGTGCTTCACCGCGTACGCCAGCGATGATCGGAGCGCCGCGGATCTCGTCTAACATGCGCAGCGCCTGACTGGAAGTTACCGGCGCCACCCGGAAGGTAACGTCCTTAAGAACTTCAACGAAGATACCGCCCAAGCCAAACATCATGGTTGGGCCAAAGGTAGGATCGTTGACCGAACCCAAAATCACTTCCGTACCCCATGGTGCCATTTCCTGCACTGCGATGCCGTGAATATTGGCAGTGGCTTTGTATTCTTTGGCGTTCTTCATGATGGTTTTGAAGGCTTCGCGAACGCCAGCATCGTCCTTGATGTTGACGCGTACGCCGCCAGCGTCTGATTTGTGCAGAATGTCGGGGGAGACAATTTTCATCACAACCGGATAGCCGATTTCGCGGGCTAAAGCCACGGCTTCATCCTCGTTCCGCGCCAGGCGGGTTGGGGTTACCGGCAGACCATAACATTCGAAAACCTCTTTGGCTTCGATCTCGGTCAGTGAGTCGCGTCCCTCGCTGCGGGCTTTGTTGATGATCTTCAAGGCGCGCTCGCGATCCTGTGCCAGACAAGGCATGGCTTCTTCCCGCACAATCTCTTTCATGCGGGCGTATTCACGCAGGGCAGCAATTGCATTGACTGCCAAATCGGGGGCGCCGTAGGCCGGAATGCCATTTTCAACCAGCCAGCGCATGGCTTCTTCTGATCTTTCACCGCCCACAAACGAAACCGTGACAGGCTTGTCGGTTACCCCGGATTCGATGATGGCTTTCTTAATGCCTTTCGCAATTTCCAGCGGGTCGGTCATGGCGGTTTCGCAGTAAAGGACGACCAGGCCATCCACCCAAGGGTGGGCAAAGGCAAAGCGGATGGATGCCTGATACCAATCGGTGCCAGCCATACCGGTCAGGTCAACCGGGTTCTTGGCTGAACCAAACTCGGGCATGTGTTTCTTCAACTCGGCTTGCACGTCAGCCGGGGCAAATTTCAGTGGAACGCCCGATTTTTCAGCGGCATCCGTTGCCAGAACGCCAACGCCACCTCCATTGGTGATGACGAGAAGATTGTCGCCTTTCATGGGCGGCTGGAGGGAGAGGGATAGGGTACGGTTGAACAGGTCATTCAGGTCGGTAGCCTGTACCACGCCGGCTTGCTGGAAAGCAGCGCCATAAACTTTGGCAGCCCCGGCGAGTGAACCTGTGTGTGAGGCGGCCGCTGCTGCGCCGTGAGCCGAAACGCCTGCTTTGAGGGCGATAATCGGCTTGTTGGCATTGCGGGCAGCTTCAATAAAGCGCCGACCATCCCGAAAGCCTTCAATGTAAAGAGAAATACAGGAGGTATTGGGATCGTTGTTTAGCCATGTGATCAGGTCGGCAAAATCTACATCGGCCATGTTGCCGATGGAGATGAGTTTATCAAACCCAACCCGGCGGATGTAACTGGCCGCGTCAATGGCAATCAATAGGGCACCCGATTGGGAAACCAATGAAGCCTTACCCTCTAACGGCAGGAAGGGGGCAAACGAACCATTCATCTTGTCGGAGTTTGAAAGCACACCAACGATGTTTGGCCCCAGAACTCGAATTCCATAGGAATTTGCTTTTTCGACCAGTTCGCGTTCCAGCTCTTTCAAACCCACTTCGCTAAAGCCCGAAGTGATGACAATCATCCCTTTTACTCCTTTTAACCCGAGTTCATCAATGGTAGGGATGACAGCCTTTGCCGGAATGGTAATGATGGCAGCGTCAATTTCTTCAGGTATGTCACGGATGGAAGGATAAACTTTCAAGCCCAGAATTTCTGATGCAGACGGGTTGACCGGATAGATTTTTCCTTGATACCCACCTTCGATCAGGTTTTTCAATACGGTGTAACCAATTTTTCCGGGGGTCGCCGATGCACCCACCACCGCAATTTTATTCGGCCTAAGTAAGCCATTCAGAGCTTTTTGGTCCACGAGTTTGCCTCCTGAAATAATAAGATGATGGATTTGAATTCTGTCCCCTTCGCAAAGAATAAAAAATGGCAAAGGTCAGAATGGTCACAGGTTGTCTGTCAAACTGTTATAAGGATACCGCATTTGTCACAAATTTTGAGTTAACAAAAATCCCTTTTTTGAAGTATTTTCATCATAATCTACCGTGTAGTCAGGCTTGATAGACCTGAGGATTAGCGCAATATGGAATGCGTTCTCCGCGCAAACCGGCGATGAGATTATCGGCTGCAATGAATGCCATTTTTTGACGGGTTCGGGCGCTGGCGCTGGCAATGTGAGGGGTGATGATGAGGTTCGGGAACTTCAATAATGGATGATTGGATGGAATGGGTTCAGGATCAAACACATCCAGCGCAGCTGCGGCAAGTTTCTTTGTCTCTAATGCCCATTGAAGCGCATTGTGATCCACCAAGCCACCTCGTGCGGTATTGATAAAAATTGCCCCATCCTTCATCTGGGCAAAACGCTGGCGGTTGATGAAGTGGTGCAAATTGGGCGTGTAATAGGTGTGCAGGCTGATGAAATCCGACTCTCGAAGCAATTCATCCAAATCCCGATGTTCAACGCCGAGCTCCTGTTCTGCTGTTGGGTCTCGTTTTGGATCGTTATAGAGGACTTTCATTGAAAAACCAACTGCTCGGCGGGCGATTGCTTTTCCAATGCGTCCAAAACCGATGATTCCCAGTGTTGCGCCATGTACATCCACACCGGTCAGCACATTCGGTCCCCACGCCCGCCAGATACCCTGATGAACCTCATGATCGGCTTCCACAACCCGACGGGCGGCTGCCATGAGCAGCGCCCATGCAAAATCTGCGGTGGTTTCTGTCAGCACGCCCGGCGTATGACCCACCGGAATACCGCATCGGGTTGCAGCGTTTATGTCAATATTATCAAACCCAACCGCCATCTGGCTGATCACTTTGAGGCGAGGAGCACTCTCAATCACCGTGGCAGAGATGGGATCGGTTAACATCGTCAGGAGACCATCCACTCGTTGAACTTTGTCCAAGATAACATCCGGCGGAGGGGGATTCTCCGCCGGCCATACCTCGACATCCGCAATTTCATTAATCTTTTGTAATGCAGGTTCATAAATAGATCGAGTTATCCAGACCAGGGGTTTATTCATGGGATGTCCTTTCCAATGCCAGTTGAATGATGTCCTGTATGCGTGGCGCGAGTTCAGCGGGGTTGGGGTGTAACCCCTCCACCAATAAGGCGTTCTCGTAAAGTAATTCAATGGCTGTGTGAGATATAGAAGATTCGGATGGTAATTGAAGCAATGAAAGGAGAATCGGATGCGCCGCATTCAATTCCAAAATCGGCTTGGGCGGTTCATAGTCTTGGTTGAGCAGCCGATAAACTTTTTGAAATTCAGGTTGTGCCGCTCCCTGAGGAATGACGAGCCGGAGCGGGGCTTGCAGGGGGTGAGCAGAAAGGCGAACAGCGCTTACCCGCTCGCCCAAAACCTGCTTGAAACGTTGAACAAGATCATTACTTTTTTCGTCGGATGTTGTTGCTGGGGTGGTATCCGCTGAGTCTCCCTTGGGAAGCTTGAGATCCTCACCGGCGGCGTTGACCAAATCATGTCCGTTATAGCGCGGAACGCGCAGTACAACAAAGGGATCGAGCGGATCGGTCATAAAGAGTACATCCATTCCGCGACGTCGGAAGATGTCCAGATGGGGGCTGTTTTCAAGACTTTTTGGATGGTCACCGATCAGGTAATAAATACAGGTCTGGTTTGCAGGCGACTTCATCAGATAGTCGTCCAATGATATCCATTCCTGTGGGTGATTGAGCGAGTGATAACGAAGGAGTGGCTGCAAGGCGGTAACAAGATCGGCTTCGGTGGCGATGGCCTCCCTTATGCTGCGCCCATGGGTAACCCAAAAGCGGTTGTATTCTTCCGGTTTATCCTTTGCAAGGGTCTTGAGGGTGTCAATAATTTTATTGGTCAATAGCCGTTTGATTTGAGCCATGACCCGGTTGGATTGAATCGACTCGCGCGACACATTGAGGGGTAAATCCTCCGAGTCCACTACGCCGTCTACAAAATGGAGAAAAGCAGCCGGCAAAATTTCCTTTGCGTATTCCTGAATCAGTACTTTTCGAGCGTAAAGTTTCAGTCCTTCTTCTTTTCTAAGACCGAAGGGATTTCGTTCTACACCAGAGGGGATATACAGCAGAGCGTACAATTGCACCGGAGCATCAATTGCCAGGTGAAGTTTGAGCAGAGGTTCTTGAAAATCAAGGGTAAACTGGCGGTAAAATTCGCGGTATTCTTCCTCGCCAACCTGATGAGGGGGTTGACGCCACAGAGATGTTCGACGGTTGGCTGGTTCTTTATCATTTCCGATATAAATGGGATATGGGATGTAATCTGAATGTTTCCGGATAATCTGACGCAGACGGTTTTCTTCGGAAAATTCGGCAGCATCATCTTTTAAGTAGATTTTTACTATAGTTCCTCGTTCTGATTTATGGGATGGTTCGATGACAAAGGTGTCCTCGCCAGAGGAAATCCAACGTGCCGGAGTATCGTTGGGACGGTAAGAGCGTGAATTTACCTCGATTTTTTCCGCTACCATAAAGGCTGAATAGAAACCAACGCCAAATTGCCCGATGATGTCGTTGAGTTTTATGTCACCTTTTTGGGCAGCCTCTAAAAAGGCTTTGGCACCCGAATGAGCGATCGTACCGAGATTTTGGACCAGTTCTTCGGCGTTCATGCCAATTCCGCTATCACGAATGGTCAGAGTTCTTTGTTGTGGGTCTGGCTCTATCCAAACAGCCAACTCGGCTTCGGGATCAACAATTTCACGATTGGTCAACGATTCAAAGTGAAGACGGGTCAATGCGTCGGAAGCGTTGGAAATCAATTCCCTCAAAAATACCTCTCTGTCGGTATAGAGAGAGTGGATGAGGATATTCAGTAACTGGCGAGTTTCAGCTTTGAAAGGGACAGGTTGCGCATAAGTTTCAGAAATCGGTTGAGACATCTTGCGTCCTCCGTGTTCTTCCAAATATGACGAAACTATCATAACCGAATTTTGTAAGATTTCTATCAAAATTCGTTTTGAAAAGTATGATTGTGGGAAATTATGTTTGCTAGCCGGCTTTTTTGCCGTAAAGCGCCATGTTTTGTCTCACAATCAAATAGGGCACTTTCAACGTACCCAATTCCGGCAGAAGCGGGTTAGAAATCTCCACATCATACAAAGAGGTAAATGCCTCTCGGGTGACATCCAGATACTTTCTCATTGAGGAAAGTGCCGAGAGACGAAGGTGCCCATCCATTCGGAAGGTGTCCACCCAAAGGGTTACTGGCTCCATGACGCGGTTAGGCTCGGTAGGGTCAAAGTCGGGTGGTTCCTGTTGGGGAGGTATTAAGTGATAGGCGATGATTTGACTTACAAATATGCTTAACTCAGGGTGAAAGACGGGCTTAGATTTCGTTCCACCTGATGGTATAAGCATTTTTGCATTGAAAAGTGTAAGAACCTCAGGAGCCACATTTGTCCTCAACCAGGTACTGACGCGGATGGCTTCTTTGACCACTGCTTCTCCCCAAACTAATCTACCGGGGATGTAGACCATCAACGGGACAACTTTTTCATCGGAAGCCGGGGTAATCACAATTTTTTCTGATGCGGTCATTCCATTTCTCCCCAAAATTCTATACTTTAACCGAATAACGATCTTTTATAGCAGGAATGAGATAATCATTGAAAGCGCGATCTTTATCATATTCCGGAGCCCACCCCCAATCTTTACGGGCGGCGCTGTCATCCACATCAGCCGGCCAGGAATCGACGATTGCCTGTCGGCTGGGGTGGGGCTTGAAGGTAATTTGGGCTTTCGGAAAGGCTTTCACCACAATTTCGTAAATTTCCTGGGCGGTAACGCTGAAACTGGTCACGTTGTAAACCAGATGTTTCAAGTTTTCTCTGGGGGCGCTTTCCAACATCAACAACGAACGAACCGCATCGGGCATTGCCATGAAGGGGAGGCAAGTGTCGGGACGAACAAAACAAGCATACGGCACACCTTGAGCAGCATGATGGAGCATTTCCGGGCCGTAGTCACTGGTGCCTCCGGTGGGAATTGTGTCTGCACTGATTAAGCCGGGGAAACGAATACAGCGGAAATCAATTGTGTTGGGAGTGTGATCGGCTGCCAACTGACGATAGTGGCGGGTGTAATATCTTCCAAGATGCTCGCAGTACAATTTGTTGCAGCCGTACATGGTGGTGGGTTCGAGCCACATCCATTCTTTGATTTTTCCCGCGGTGAGTTTTGTTTCCAGGTTTGGTAAGCCGTATGCTGCAATTGAAGAGGGGTAGATAAATTTTACAGGCCGTCCCTGCCAGGCGGATTGTTCGACAGCCAATCGTAAAAGATTGAGTGTGCCTTCGACATTGACTCGGTGTGCGGTTTCAGGATTGTATTCCGCTTTTGTGGATAGGATGGATGCCAGATGATAAATTGTGCGAATTTCAAACTCGGCAACCAATCTACCCAGCAACATGCCATCCAGAATATCCCCCTGAATGGAGCGCAGACAATAAGGCCGCAGCGACTCATCCAGCGGTTGTACATCCAGCGCTACAATGTCCACTTTGCCTTCTCTGCCAAGATGAGTGATCAAGCCATGACCAATTTCACCGTTCGCGCCGGTGATCAGAACGACTTCTTTGCGCATGGAAATCTCGCTTTCTCCGGGAAGGAATAGGATGGGATTGGAAAAATGAGAAATTCTAAAGGAATGTTTCGTTCTCCTTCATTTACACATTAATTGTATCGGTAAAGTCCGACCTGTCACCTTACAAAAGTCATCATTTTGGGCTGTAGAGGGTTAGTCAGCCGTTTTGGCGTGAAATTTCTTCAAGGCCAATTGTTCTTTTTCTTCGTGGATTACAGCCAGTTGTTGTTTGATGTCATCCCATTGCTTACCAGCCAACGGATACCAGCGCATAGTTAACCAACTGATGGTCAATAGAATCGTTGGAATCAGCATCCATGCCAGCAAAATCCCCGTTTCAGCCTGAGCAGTTTGCAAGCCTTTTGGTAAAAGGGGATTGTAACCGTTGGCCTGAAGAATCCAAAGAAAAGCGGCTTGAGAGAGGCTGATAGCCGGTTTGGTGACCAGACTATTGATGCCTGCGTACATTCCTTCACGACGCAAACTGGTGCGTTGTTCGTCGTAATCAATGACATCCCCATTCATGATCGGAATCAGGTACATACCTCCTGCAAAACCAACGCCGATGAGGAAGAATCCGACTATGGCAGGGATCAATAGTTTACCGCCGAGTAACATGACCAGGCAACCAGTGGCAAAAGCAGCCAACCAGACTCGGACACATGTTTTTACTCCCCACGGCTCACGGCGGCGTATCCAGAATAATATGCCGACCACAATCCCAACAGCTAAGCCGATATAGAGCGGCAACGGAGTGGTCATAATTTCATCGAAGTAATAAGCAACCCCTTGCATGAGGCTGGTTTGGATGTAAATGACTGTAAAACTGACCACCAGAAAGATCACAAAGGCGAAGTTCAAAAAACTCTCTTTGAGGGATTTTATAAAGGGAAACTGCTCATCCTGCTGGTTAAATACTTTTTCTTCATAGAAAAATGTGCTAAAAAAGACTATCAAGCCCAAAATGATTGCCATACCCATCAATAGAAAGCGATAACCGG
>FWWL01010251.1_pt1 | contig 10915 bp, 9 predicted proteins | sample 2228331 | NCBI WGS metagenome assembly FWWL01 (sample SAMEA103939775, study PRJEB20133) | metagenome
TGGTGCAGCACCACCGCCATCAGCCGCTGGCCGGCTTTGCCCTCGCGGAACAGCCGCCGGGTGGTGTCGTCGTCCATCGTCCCGCCGCAGAGGGGGCAGCGCACGCGCGCTCCCGCCACCGTCCCTTCCTCGGGATCGAAATCGATCTCCGCCCCCTCCACAATCATCGCATCCACGCGCTTTTCGGCCCGGTTGGGGAGCAGTTTCAGCGCCACCCGTTTGCGCTCCTTTTTCGCCAGCCAGGTCTGGCGCATGAGCGGGATTTCCGCGCCGCAGGCGGGGTTCTGACAGGGAAGCGTCCGCGCCCAGATATAGCCAACGGGGATAGAACCATCGGGATCGGGCGGATAAAACTGGGCTAACTCCTTCCGAGCTTCCTCCAAAACCCACTCTCCCCACGCTTTGACCGCCAAAAGAAGGGGGCTGGTCTTGGCCGGATCTTCCGGCTCCAACGCCCCGTTTGGATCGGAAGCGGCTTTACTTTGCGGAAGGGGAATATGTGCAACTGTGCCAGGAGCTCCGTATTTTTGCGGATATTCCAGAACGCATTTCAAAATAAGAGTGGCCACTGGATTGTAGTCCAGAGCGTAGGTCTCGCAGCCAAGCCTTAGGGCCTCAAGGGGGATGGAGCCTCCACCGGCAAAACAATCCAAGACCCTTGGCGCCCTCCCCCCAAAGGCCTCTCGGATCATCCTCCTTGTCCGCCCCAAAAGCTCTTGATTGGCGGGAGAGTTTTCAGAAACGGCTTCCCAAGGAGCAAGCTGCTTTATTAGCTCCAAAAGCTTTTGGCGTTTTTCCTCGTCGCCAGGGTCAGGGATGAGGGCGGCGAAAGCGGTGGTGCGGGAGGCGGCCAAAGGACGGCGGGCCCACCAGATGTGCAGGGTGGAAATGTGCCCTTGGCGAATGTTCTTTTCCCTCCGGGATTCTTCGGAGACCTCCTTGATGGGAAACGCCACCTCAATCAACCGGCGATCTTCCTGGCCCATTCCAAAACCTCCTTGGCTATTTTAAGACACCGTTCGGCTGCCTCCCTTCCCGGAGGGGCGGCCAAAGCTGGCCTGGCATCGGGATAGCGGGTGGGAAAATAGTAGCCTTCCACAAATAGAAGGCCTTTAGTCAGTGCTTGAGGGAGATCGGCCACCCGATGCCCGAGGTCAATTAGGCTATGGGTGCGGGGAATCACCTCCCCTCGCTGGGCCAAAATTCCTTTCAGGGCCTTTTCCATACACTGGTGGGCGTGGAAGCAAGTTTGGCCGAAGATCTCGTGGGCCAAGGCCAACTCGGCCATGCGCAGGTCGACCTCGGCAAATTCAAACCATCTTTGGGCTACGCTCATAGAGTACCTTCCCCTTCCCCAAAACCTCCTCTTGGAAAAACCGGCTTGTGCGAACGAGCTCGGCGAACTCCTCGGGGGTGTAGATGAACACGTCCATCGCCACCTTTGGCTGGAAGCGTTCGAAGAACTGGACGGCCCGCTCAAAAAACGGGAGCGATGTGGGCTGGATGATGACGATGTCCAAGTCCGTCCACTCCGCGGCTGGCTCGTCCCGGGCCATGGAGCCAAAGAGGATGACCTTTTCCGGCGGCGGCTCCTCCTTCTTCAGGAACTCCAAAAGGCGGGCAAGCTCCCGCCGCAGAAGCTCCGCGCGGTTCATAACTCCTCCAGCTGCGCGTAGTTTTCCCACTCCAGCAGGTACTGGACCACCGTCTTCTTCTTGGCGGGAAGGCGCGCAGGATTTCGGATGCACCACAGTTTCGGGCCTGTCGGCTCTACGCTCACGATGTAAAGCCAATACTCCTCGCCCAGGCGGTGGGCCATGAGCCATTCGTTTTGGGTGAGGACCACCGGGCCAACCCTGGTCTGCGCTTTCACCTCAATGTAGCGCACTTCGTTTGGCCCTTCGGAGCGCACATCGTAGCCGAGGTTCTCCTTAGAGACGTCCAGGGGGTTGCGGCCCTGGCGCCGCTCATAGGCGAGCACCGTCTCCATCCCAATGCGCTCCACCTCCTGGTCGGGAACGGGCTCCACATGGGTTTTACTTGGAAGCACGGCGATGATGCTTAGGATTCTAATTTCGCCGGGGGTGAGGGTGACCTCGCGGCGGATTCTTTCCTCAAGGCGCTTTTTGCGCAGCTCGAGCTCCTCGCGGCGTCGGCGGGCCTGGTCGAAGACCACTTGGGGGATGTCCTCGCCTTCAGCCCTCCGCATCTCCAAATCCAGAAGGTCGCTTTCGGCCTCAAGGATAAGGGTGTCCAAGGATTTGAGGCCGTAGAGGCGACGGATTTCCGCTTGGCGTGCCCGCTCTTCCTGCACCTCCGCCAGGAAGGGAGGAAGGAGGTTTTCTGCGACGAAGGCTTGAACCTCTGGGAGATCAGGCGGGGCCCAGGAAATTTCGCCTTGTCCGGGCACAAGGTCGCAAAGGATGGCCGGAGGCACGGATTCCAACCGGCCTTCGGGCGAGGCGAATACCGCGAAAAGCCGCTTCCCGGCGATCTCGGCATTCCCATCCACCACCGAGGCCTCAAGGAAGAAGATCGTTCCCAAAAGGCGTCCCCGTGGGTCAAGGAAAATTGCCCCTTCTTTGCAATCCGCCTCCGTGCGCGCGAGGATTTCCTCGAGCACGGCTTCGAAAAGGGGGTGGCCGGGCGCGATGAACTCCGCGCCTTTTTTCTGGGCCTCGTCTTTGTAGAAGGTGAGGCGGTGGAAGTGCTCGCGCACCTCGCCGAACCGGGCCTGGAAATCCGCGGAGCGCTGGCGAAGGAAAGCGGGCACCGGTCCAACCCGCCACAGCCCGTCCCCGCCCTTTTTTGCGCGTAGCCCCAGGTATTCCGCGGCCCTTTCGAAGAAAGCCTCCACGTATTCCGGGACGAGCCGGTTTTCCTTGGCCTTGCGTTCCTCTCCCAAAATCCGGGAAAGATCGATGTGTCTGGTGGCCAAGGCCTCGGCGGTGGCGGCCCGGATGCGCCGGATGGCCTCCTCGTTGGGGATGGCCTCGATTTCCCGGACGATCTCGTCCAGGGTGCGGCGGCCGGCAATGGCTTCGAGGATGAGGTCCGCCAGGGATTGGCCATAAAGGACCTCTTGGATCACGTCGAATACGCGGTCCGAACCCATGGCGGCCCTGATCTCCTCGAGCTTCTGAAAGAGCTTTTTTAGAACCTCGCCTTCCACGGTGTTTCCGGCGACAAGGTTATAGATGTGCACCTCTTTCCGCTGGCCATAGCGGTGGATGCGGCCCATGCGCTGCTCCAAACGCACGGGGTTCCAGGGGATGTCGTAGTTGATCATGAGGGAGGCGAATTGGAGGTTGATGCCCTCGCCGCCGGCCTCGGTGGAGATGAGGATTTGGGCGCGGTCGCGGAACTCCCCCTCCGCTTGAATTCGGGCCTCGAGGTTCATCCCGCCATGAAGGACGGTCACCAAATAGCCCCAGCGCCGAAGATGGGAGGCCAAGTACTCCAAGGTGTCGCGGGATTCCGTGAAGATCACGAGTTTTTCGCCCGGGTAGTTTCCGAAAACCGTCGTAAGCAAGGCTCGTAACTCGTTTAGCTTCGTTTCCACGCCTTTGCGCTCCAGCTCTTTTGCCTTTTCGATGAGGGCCGCCAAAGACGCGAGTTCTTCCCGGAGCTCGGCCAGGGTGCGCGCGGCGGTGAGCTTGGAAACAAGCTCCTCTTCCTTTTCCCAGCGCTCCTTCTCCGGAAGGTCCTCCAGCTCGTCCTCGTCGATCTCGCCCCGTTCTTGAAGGATCTCCCCCTTTTCCAGGAGCTTTTGCAGCCGTTCCCTGCGGCGCTCCAGGGATTTGCGGGCCGCATGAAGTGAGGAAGCCAGCCGCCTTTGCAAAAGAACCAGGGCGAATTGGACGTTTCGGCGCTCTCCAGCGAGGGCGCGGTTGAATTCGCTTTGCACATAGCGGGTGAGGGCCCAATAAAACTCCGTTTCCTCGGGAGAAAGGGTGAACACCACCGTGTGGACGTGGCGCGGCGGGAAAATCGGGATTCCCTCGATGGTTTTGAGGTCCTCCTTCAGGCGCCGAAGGACGAGGGGGTTTTGCCCAAGGCGCGCGGCCTCCGCGATGAACTCGGGTTTGGCAAAGAGGTCGGGGTCCAAAAGGGCCAAGAGGAGCCGGAAGTTTTCGGGGTCGCCGCGGTGCGGCGTGGCCGTGAGGAACAAAAGCATGCGGGAATTCTGCGCCAAAACCTCGCCCAGCCGGTAGCGCTGGGTCTTCTTGGTCCTCTCGCCATAGCGGTAGGCCGCGAGCTTATGGGCCTCGTCCACGATGACCAAATCCCATTCCACATCGGCCAAGGTCTGAAGGATGTCCTCTTGTTTAGCGAAGTCCATGGAGGTGAGGATTTGGGGGAATGTCCGCCAGGGGTTTTGGCCGTAGGCATTTTGGAGAACTCCCCGATCCACGGAAAGGAAGGTTTCTCCGAATTTCTCCTTGAGCTCGCGGAGCCACTGGTCGCGGAGGTGGCCGGGCACCACGATGAGAACGCGCTCCACAAGGCCGCGGTATTTGAGCTCCTTCAGGAGAAGGCCGGCCATGATGGTCTTTCCCGCGCCGGGATCGTCGGCCAAAAGAAAGCGCAGGCGCGCTTTGGGGAGCATGTGGAAATAGACGGCGTCGATTTGATGGGGAAGGGGGTCGATCATGGATACATGCAAGGCCTGGAGGGGATCGAAAAGATGGGCCAGCCTTATGCGCCGGGCCTCAAGGCCGAGGAACACGGCCTCCCCCTGGCCGCGGAAACTTGGTCCCCGTGGGGCAAGAACCTGGATGTGGACTAGATCCTCCGGGCGAAGCCAGCGCTCGCCGTAGTAGCGGTTGCTTTCCTCCCCCACCACCACAACCCGCCAAAGCCGGCCATGTTTTTCCGCAAGCAAAACCCGCACCGGTTCCTCCCAAAAATCCCCTGCAAGCCGCATCCCAGGAACGATCTCCGCCATGGCCCGGCAAATACTACCAAATTCGTCCCTTCTCGGTTTAGCGAAAAGAGGGCTCGACCTCAAGGCAGCCGAAAGCTTTGCTTCCGCAAGTTCAGGATCTCCGCGCGGCTTTTTCCTGCAGTTCCCCTATGGCATTAGGGGCGGTCTTCCGCCAAGAAGTTTGCGAAAGGAGCCCCTATGCTTGCCGTGCTTTTGAGTTCGGTCATGTTCGCGTCTGTGACGGGTTTGGCTGATCCTCAAGCCCTTTGTCGCCAAGCGGAAAGCCTCTACGCTGAGCGCTATAAGCTTGCGGTCCTGGAAGAGATCATCTCCCTCTACGAGCAGGCGCTGGCCGAAGACCCCGGAAACGTGGAGATCATGATCCGCTTGGCCCAGCATTGGTACGAGTGGGGGGTGCTCCAGCCCGAAGGGGAGGAGGAGCGGGGCTGGCGCAACGCCGCGGAATACGGTTTTCGCGCCCTAGGCCTTTCCGGGCTGGACGAGGCTTTGCGCCTTTCCAACGAGGAATTTCGGGAGTTTGTGGCGGGAGCTACGGACGGCCGGGCCCTCCTTTGGGCGGGCCATGGCTGGGGCGAACTCCTGGGCAAGATGAACCCGTTTTCCGCGTTCTTTGCCCTTCCCAAGATCCGCGCCATCTACGAGCGCGCCATGGAGCTCGCGCCAAACTATATGGGCGGCTCCGCCTACCAGGCTTACGCCGTGCTTTTGGCCAACCTCTCCGATTACGGGCTTCTTTTCGGGGTGAAACTTGCCCAGGCAAAACCTTATTTTGAAAAGGCCATAGAAATCGATCCATCCTACCTCGAAAACTACGTGGCCTACGCCAGGGAATACGCGGTGCGCGCCAAAGATCGCGCCCTTTTTCTGTCCCTCCTCCAACACGTGCTGGAGGCACCTTTGGGGAATTGGCCTTTTTGGAATAGGCACGCCAAAGAGAAGGCCGCCGAATATTTGGCCAAAATCGATAAATATTTTCCCTAGCCCCTCTCCACCTGCGGGACGAAGGCCTTGACACCGGCGCCATCGAGGAGCTGGAAGGGGATTCCGTAGGCATCTGCGAGGATTTCCGGGGAGAGGGTCCGGAAAGGATCCCCCTCTGCCAAAATCCTTCCGGCGCGCAAAAGGATTACTTTTTGGCCGTAAAGGAGGGCGGAGTTCGGGTTGTGGGTGGTAGCCACCACCCCTAGGCCTTTTTTGGCCAAAGCGCGGACCACCGAAAGGACGCGGTGCTGGTTGGCCGGGTCGAGATGGGCATCGGGCTCGTCCAAAAGGAGATAAGGTGCTCCCTGGGCCAGCCCGCGGGCGATGAGGACCAGGCGGCGCTCTCCTCCGCTCAGTGTATTCACCGGGCGCGCCCGCAACTCCTCCAACCCCACCAGGCTTAAAGCCTCCGCGACCTTTTCCTGGTCTTTTTTTCCGGGGCGGCCGAACGGCCCCACATGGGGAGCGCGGCCAAAGAGGACCATCTCCTCCACCGTATAGGCAAAGGCGGACTCCGGGAACTGCGGCACATAGGCGATGCGCTTGGCGCGCTCCCGTGCGGAAAGGGCGGAAAAGGGGAGCCCGTCCACGCTAATCGCCCCGGCCTGGGGAAAGCGCACGCCGCACAGGCACTCCAAAAGCGTGGTCTTCCCGCTCCCATTGGCGCCGAGGAGAAAGAGGACCTCGCCTGGTTCCACGGCGATATTCACGCCCGCAAGCACGAATTTGCCGGGGAGATAGGCGTAGAAGAGGTTGCGGCCAACCAGGCTCATCGCCACCCTCCGCCCCTTTTTATTTGGCGCATGAAAAGGAGGAAGAACACGGGAACCCCGATGAGGCCGGTGAGGATGTCCAGGGGGATCTCCGTGGGAAGGGCGGTGCGGGCGACGTTGTCGAAAAGCAGGAGCACAGCGGCGCCGAGGCCAGCGGAGGCGGGGATGAGGAAAAGGTGATCTGGGCCGACCAAGGCCCGGGCGGCGTGGGGAACGATCAGCCCCACCCAGCCCACCACCCCGCTCACGGAGACGGCCGCGGCGGTGAGCAAAGTCCCCAAGGCCACCGTCAGGAACCGCAGCCTTCTCACGGAAAGCCCCAACGCTTGGGCCTCCGCCTCGCTTAGGGTGAGGAGGTTTAATCTCCAGCGCAAAAGGAGGAGTCCTCCCAGGCCTATGGTGCTGGCCGCGGCCAAGGGCAGGACGTCCGCCCAACGCACCGCGGAAAGCCCGCCCAAAAGCCAAAAGGTGATCCCGGGAAGTTGCACATAGGGATCGGCGAAATACTTCACAAGGCTCACGAGGGAGGAGAAAAAAGAGCTCACCAGGACCCCGGAGAGCACGAGGACGAGGATCCCCCCGCCGAAGGCGCTTCCAAGGACGATGGCCAAGCCGGCGGCAAGGAGGCCGCCGGCGAAGGCCAAGATTTGGATCCCGGCGGGACCGGAACGGAGGACCATGGCCAGGGCCGCGCCAAAGCCGGCCCCGGCGCTCACCCCCAAAATCCGCGACTCCACCAAAGGATTACGAAAAATCCCCTGGAAGGCGGCGCCGGAGACGGCGAGGTTTGCGCCCACCAGGGCCGCAGCCAAAAGGCGAGGAAGCCGCACCCGCAGGACTAGCGCCCGCACCGTCTCCGCCACCGCACCCCCAAAAAGGGAGGCCCATACCTCCTTGGCCCCAAGCCCCATCCGGCCCAGGAGAAGCGAGCCAAAGAGGATGGGAAGGGGAAGGAGGCAGAGGCCCAAAACGAGGCCAGCCCGCCCTAGCGCAAAAGAAGCGCGCTCAGCTCTTCCGCGGACAGCGCGCACCGGTAAAACTCCTGGTAAAAGTGGCGGATCGTCTCAGCTAGGTCCAGCGGCACCAGCCCTGGATGAAGGAGCTCGGCCATCCACAGGATCCCCAGCACCGATTCGGGGATGGGCGTGTCCCAAGAGAAGAGGAGTTGCGGCATTTTATGGACGCGCCCGTTTTTGATCGCGGCCACCGCCGCCCAAATCGGGTCTTGCAAAAGTTCAACGGGCTCCACCGGACTATAGGGGACGATGATGATCACGTCCGGATTCCAAATGAGGACTTGTTCGATGTTCACGTTCTGCCAGTAGCCGGGAAGCCCTTGGGTCACGGAAATCCCGCCGGCGAGCTCCACCATGCGCGACTGGTACATGGCGCCGCTGGCCACGCGCAAGGGTGAGGTACCCACCACCAACACCCTTGGGCGCGCCTCCGCTGGGATCCCCACGGTGGCCGCGGCGATGCTATCCAGGATTTCCTGATAGAAGGAAACAAGCCTTTGGGCCTGGCCCTCTTCTCCGAGGGCCCGGCCGACGATGAGGGTGGCCTCCTTTACGGCCTCAAACGTCTCCGGGCCGATGAGGACCGTGGGAATGCCCAGCTCCGCCAGGACTTCGGCCAAATCTTTGTGCTTGAGGCCGGCGAAAACAAGGTCCACGCCCTTGGCCACCAGCTCCTCTGCTGTGACCTCCCCGCCCAAGGCCTTGTCCTGATACGCGGGATCGATGCGGGACATCACCGCGCGGGAGAGGGGCTGGTCGGGGATCCCGAGATAACGGGCGGCGACGATCCTCTCCCCGCCGACCAAGGGGTAAAGGTAGGCGGTGGCCACGCCGAAGGCGCTGGCGATGCGCACGGGATTCGCGGGCACAAGGACCTCACGGCCCGCTTGGTCCACGAGGGTGACTTGGGCCGCCCCAAAAACAAAGGCCGCTGCCAAAAGCGCAAGAAGCACCTTTCTCATGGTCCCTCCTTTTCCGAAATCTCCGCGATCCACCGCAGAGCCGCTTCCAGCTGGGAAAGGCGGAAACCTCGGAGCATTTCCTGGAACCGGGTTGTGGGCTTCTCCTTTTCCACTTGGGCTTTGAGGGAAAGGAGCGTTTCCCTTTGGGCTGAAAGCAGTTCTGGGACGCGCTCGGGAGCGAATTTCAAAAGAAAAAAGATCTTGGGGAGGAGGTGGGAGCGGAGGAGGCGCAAGCGGGGCACCGGGGAGAGGGCCCACTTCCAGAACTCCTCTTTGCCCTTTTCCGTGAGGGTGTAGCGCGTGCGGGGTGGGCGGTTTTCCTGGGGCTCTTTTGTTCCGGAAATGAGGCCCTGGCGCTCGAGGAGGGCGAGGGTGAAATAGAGTTGGCTTGGCGCCACCCGCCAGATTTGCCCCAGATCCTCATGGAGGCGGGAGAGGAGCTCGTAGCCATGGGCCCCCCCGCCGAGGAGGTAGCCCAAAACCACCGGACCTACAGGAAACGCCTCCGCCATAGTACAGCTTGGATTATACCAAGTCGTAACCTCGGCACTTACAAGTTGAGGAGGATGATGCCAAGGAGGATGGCCGCGGCTCCCCCGGCCTTGAGGGGTGTAGCCCTCTCCCCGAACAGCAGGACCCCCAAAAGGAACCCCCAAAGGGGCGTGGTGAAGGCGATGGGCACCACCCGGGAAAGCTCGCCTTGCCGAATGGCCCGGTAAAAGGCGAGCATCCCCAACGTCCCCGCCACCACCCCTTCAAAGGCCAAAATCAAAAGCATCCCCTTTTTCCCCTCCGGGGTGGACCAGGCTTGGGCGTATTGGCCGAGTCGGGGAAGGACCAAAAGAAGGAGGAAAAGCGCGGAAAGGCCGAGCCTTAGGAAAAGCCCCTGCTCGGAAGAAAGTCCGGCCACGGCCATGCCCTTCTTCCCAAAAGCCGATCCCAACGACCAAAATATCGCCGCCGCCAACGCCAAGATCTCCGGACGCATCCTCTCCTCCTTTTCCTTGGGGACCCAATCCTCGCCGGCCCGAAAATCCTTGGCAACCTTTGCGGCCCTTCCCCGTAAAATTGCCGCCGTGAAATCCCTCGCGTTGTTGGTGTTCGTGGCCCTCCTGGCCTTTGCCGGGCCGGAAAAACTCGACCCAATGCTCCGCACCCTCCTCTACTCCCCTCCGGAAGCACGGCCAGCCCTCCTCGCCCCCTACGGAGAAGAAGGGGTTTCCGATCCGCAGATCCCCGTTTTTCTTGAGCTCAAGGCCCATACCACCATCCCAGGCCTCCGCACCCGCCTGGGAAATTGGGCCACTGCCTCCCTTACCCTTTCGCAAATCGCTCTGCTCTCTGAAAGCCCCGAGGTATTGCGGATTTGGGCTAGCCGCCCCCTCGAGCCGCTCCTTGACCGCTCGGTCCCGGAGGTGGGCGCTCCCGCCCTCTGGTACGGATCGCCAAGCACCACAGGCCAGGGGGTGATCGTGGGCATCGTGGACTCCGGGGTGGACATCTTGCACCCCGCCTTTCGGGTGGACCGGGACGGCGATGGGACCCTCGAGGGCTCGCGGATCCTTTTCTACTGGGATCAAGGGGGCCCGGGAATTGGGTGGTTCCCGCCGTTTTGGGGGGACGAGGCCGGGGAAGGCCTCTACGGCCGCGTTTATTCCCAGCGGGACTTGGAGGCCGCGCTTAGGGCCAACTACTCGCCCGTGTTGGATGTGATGGGTCACGGGACCCATGTGGCCGGGATCGCCGCCGGCGGCCCCGCCGCAGGCCTGCCCGGGGTCGCCCCCGGCGCCGATTTGGTGGTGGTAAAAACGAATTTCTTCGAAGACGGCGTCGTAGACGCGATCAAATTCGTGTTCGAGGCCGCGGAATACCTACAAAAACCAGCGGTGGCCAACATCTCCCTCGGGGGGCATGCTGGCCCGCACGATGGAAGCGGCCCGTTTGAGAAAATGGTGACGGAATTGGTCAGCGGGCCTGGGCGGATCGTCGTTGTGGCCGCCGGAAACGAAGGGGCAAAGAAGATCCACGTGGGCGGGGAAATCCGGGCCCGCACCAGCTGGACCCTCGTCCCCTCCTCGTCCTCCGTGGTGGTGCGCTTTTGGTATGCGCTCCCCGCGCGGTTCCAGGTGACCGTGCTCTCCCCGCACGGGGAAAGCCTTTCCCTCGGGCCGGGCCAGGCCCGCGGGCTTCCCACCCCAGCGGGAATGCTCTGGGTGGACAACTCCGGCGATCCTT
>FWWL01010252.1_pt1 | contig 10915 bp, 10 predicted proteins | sample 2228331 | NCBI WGS metagenome assembly FWWL01 (sample SAMEA103939775, study PRJEB20133) | metagenome
ATAGTTTCCCTTTTGAAGGAAGGAAGTATCTCCTTCAATTCAGAAACCTCTCTGATACACGGCAACATCGTGACATTTGACTGTATTATCTTAAAAAATGTTCCCTCCACTGTTATGACTCCGAGTTCTACATAAAATCTCCCTGACCTGCCTGTCTCTATATGTATCCCTCCTGAATTTCTGTATATCACGATATCAGTATATGGTGCCCTTGATGGCTCATCTGTCCGGGTAATGTCATAAAGTCTTATCACAAACCTTGCACCTGGATATATCCTTCTGTACCCCTCCATGGCCTCATCCCTCAATTCCCAGTAGATATAAAGCATCCTCTCATTAACAGGAATGATACCGATAATATCCTTTAATGGATGTAATTCCACTCTTCTTTCCTTTTTCTCAGTAACTATCCTGACCGATGGCATCTCATGAGAAACCGCCTCGATCTTTTTCTTCACCTTTTTCCCTGTAACTCTCTTCTCCTCTTTTTTTATTCTCTTTGATCTGAGAGCTCTCTCTGCTTTAAGGATTGCTGATATTATATCTTCCTTCTTCGATGTCCTCGGAATTCTGAGACCCATATCTTTTGCTATCGAACGGAGTTCTGCTATGGTCTTTACTGATAATTCCTTTTTTTTCATAAACCCTCCTTTCCAGAGAAACGGGTTATTCAGATCTCCCTGAGGTCTGCCCAGTTTCTACCATAACTTATATTGACAGTAAGAGGCACAGACAGATTTACTGCTGATTCCATCTCATTCCTCACGATGTCTGCTGTTATTCTAAGTTCATCCTCAGGAACCTCGAAGACAAGTTCATCATGAATCTGGAGAATCATTTTCGATCTTAACCCCATCTCCCTGAATCTTCTATGTATATTTATCATCGCAATCTTTATGATGTCAGATGCAGTTCCCTGCACAGGTGCATTAACAGCTATCCTCTCACCGAGCATCCTTGTCTCAGCATTCTGACTCCTTAACTCAGGAACAGGTCTTTTCCTCCCAAACAGTGTCCTTGAATATCCATTCATCCTTGCCTCTTCTATGAGTCTCCTCGATGTCTCCATTATATCTGGATGGAGTGCAAAAAATCTCTCTATATATGACTGTGCCTCCTCCTTCGAAACACCCAGTGTCTCGCTTAACCCGTATGGTGTTATACCATAGATAATACCAAAATTTACTGATTTTGCAACCCTCCTGTGTTCTGGAGTCACCATATCTTCAGGTATACCGAATATCTCCATTGCTGTGAGGGTATGGATATCCATACCCTTTCTGAATGCCTCCTGAAATAAGGGGTCTCCACTCATGTGAGTCATTATTCTCAACTCTATCTGCGAATAATCCGCTGTAAGTATGAGATTACCATCCTCTGCCACGAAAACCCTCCTTATCCTTTCACCCCATTCTCCCTCCTGAGGTATATTCTGTAGATTCGGTTCACTCGAAGAGAGTCTGCCTGTTGCGGTCGCTGTCTGGTTGAAGGAGGTATGGAGCCTTCCTGTCTCAGGATTGATAAACTGAAGGAGACTCTCGACATATGCTGTCTTCAGTTTGAATAACTTCCTGTAATTGAGTATCTCATATGGAAGTGGATGTTGAAGACCGAGTTCCTCGAGAACCTGAATCTCGGTGGAATATCCTGTCTTCGTCTTTTTCTTTGGTTTCAGTCTTAATTTATTAAAGAGTATTTCGGATATCTGTTTCGGCGAATTAATATTGAATTCCTCACCTGCCATAAAGTATATCCTTTCCCTCAATGTTTCGAGTTCCCTTTCGAGTTCCTTCGAGATATCCCTGAGTGCATCCACATCTATCTTTATCCCAGTAACCTCCATATCAGCAAGGACCTCAATAAGAGGCATCTCCATATTGAGATACAGTTCATATAAACCTTCTTCTTTCAGTCTATCGAAGATAGACTTCCTCAATCTCATCTTGAGGAGTGATATTCTTGATGCGATCTCACCCGCCTTGTTGATCTCCATATGGTTCTCTTTCTCAACACCCTCTTCCTTTATGCCAAGATACTCAAGGCATAATTCCTCGAAGGAGTAATCTGATCTCAGGGGATTTATGAGATACGATGCCACTGAGATGTCATAAAGAGTACCCTTTACCTCTATACCGAGTCTTTTAAGAAAGACCATATCATCCTTTATATTACTGCCTGTCTTCATCCTCTGAGGATCTCCAAATATCTTTTTCAGTTTTTCAAATACCTTATCTCTTTCGAGATTCTCTGAAGAGTATTTATGGCCCACTGGAATATAATATGCCTCCTCTTCACGAGATGCAATGCCAATACCCAGGATATCAGAATCTCTCAGGATATGAAATGAGAATCCACCTTCTGTTAATGCATCGAGTGTTTCTATTTCTCTGAGAACCTTCCATCTGGTTTCAGGTAATTGAAAATCCTCAGATGGAATCAACTTTAGAAGGCTCCTGAACTCGAATTCCATAAACAACCTCAGGAGTTCATTCCATCTGGCTTTCTCTGGAATCAGTTCACTAACATCTATACCCACAGGCACATTATAATCGAGTCTTGCAAGGTCATAATTCATCATTATCCTGTCGAGATTCCCTGAAACGATCTTTCTGAGTCTTTCGTCTTTTATAATGGCTGGATTCTTCGCTATCTCCTCCAGACTCTCTCCATAACTCAGAATCTTCAAGGCGGTCTTTTCTCCAATTCCCCTTATACCCGGGATATTGTCTATGGCATCTCCTTTAAGGGCTATGAGTTCAGGTATTCTGTGCGGAGGTATTCCGTATCTTTCAAGAACCTTCTTTGAGTCGTAAAGAACACCTTTCACAGGATCGAACATCATGATCCTTTCATCAACTGTCTGGAGTATATCCTTATCTCCACTCACTATATAGATATTATGGCCCTTCTCTGAAAATTTCCTTCCAAGCGTTGCAAGGATGTCATCAGCCTCATATCCAGGTATCTCTATGATCTTAAGTCCAAGAGACCTCGTTATTTTTTTAATTGGTGGTATCTGTACGGTGAGGTTATCAGGAGCCTCAGGTCTCTGTGCCTTATATTCTTCGAATATTTTATGCCTCCTTGTAGGATGAGGGGTATCGAATACAATCGCAATGGCATCGGGATTTCTCTCCCTCATTATCTTGAGAATCATGTTAGTGAATCCATAGATAGCGTTCGTGGGAAAGCCCTTCGAATTCTTCAGGTCCTTTATAGCATAAAACGCCCTGTAAATGTAGGAACTGCCATCTATGAGATATATATCCATAATGAATTATAACCTATTTCTCACCTCTCGATATCTGGTATGATAATTAAATGGTACAAAAAGTCTATCTATTGCTCGGTTCAAACCTCGGTAAGAGGGAGAAGAATCTCGAGAAGGCACTCGTGATGTTAGAGGAAAGAAGGATATATCCAGTCAGAAGATCATCAATATACGAGACAGAGCCATGGGGGTTGAAGGAACAACCCTGTTTTCTGAATATGGTAGTTGAGGTTGAGACAGAACTCATGCCTCTGGAACTCCTCATCACCCTGAAGGATATTGAAAAGGGCATGGGAAGAATCGTGAGAGAGAGATATGGTCCAAGACTCATAGATATCGATATAATATTTTATAATTTTATGGTGATAGATATTCCTGAATTGAAGATACCACACCCACTTATGCACAAAAGAAGATTCGTTCTCGAACCCCTTATGGAGATATCGCCCCACATGAGGCATCCATTACTCGGACTCACTGTGGAGGAGATGATGGGGAGGTTTAAAAATGGTGATAAGTAATGAAGATGTGGAAAAAATAGTCATAGAGATACCTGATGGACATAAACATATAAGAACCACCATATTCCTTAAAGACGGGGGTGAACTCACATTCCAGGAGGCAACCATATCCAATCTTCTCAGAGGATTCGTTATCATAAAGACCCATCCATTAAAAAAGAAAATAGAACTGGTAAAAAAGAGGCTCGTTGATAAAAAGGAGGGATTTGCGGAATGGCAACTCCTCGAGGACTGAAAAGAATAAGGTTTATCCATATATCTGATCTCCATCTGGGCAGAAAATGGTACATAAAATATGGTATAGATGAAAGATTAAGAAGGGCAATCGAGAAACTGATAGATCTTGTTAAGAAGGAGAAGATAGATTTTCTTCTTATTGGAGGAGATCTTTATGAAAATAGAGCTGTAAACAGGGACGATATAGGATTTCTCCTCGAGAGTATGAAGAGCATAAAGATTCCAGTATTTATCGCACCTGGAAACCACGACTATTACGGGGAATCCTACTACATGCCATCAAAGATGGAACTCTCAGGTCTTGGAAGATGGCCTGATAATGTATATATATTTTCGAAAAATGAGATATCGAGCTTTGAGTTCAATGATTTCGTTATATATGGAAGGGCTAATTACAGTATGGATGAAAGACCCTTTGACACGGAGATCTCTGCTGATCATGAGAAGATAAATATATATCTCTTTCATGGTTCAAGAAAGGTCTCTGCACCCCCAGAAAAAGAGATGTGGTTACCATTCCACGACAGGGAACTCATGGATTCACCATTCGACTTCATTGCCCTTGGACATTACCATAACTATCAAGAGATCTCTGATGGAGAAAGGATAAGGGGTCTCTATCCAGGTTCATTCATTCCAACCCAGATGGACGAAACAGGCGAAAGATACGGTGTTGTGGTCGAAATAGAGAAGTCAGATGGTATCTTTAATATAAATCTTCATAAAGAGAGATTTTCAGATTTTGTGATAAGAGAGATCGAGATAATCTCGGTGAATGATGAAATGGATAGTATCATCAGGAGAATCCTTGAAAGGGTGGATGAGTTCGAAGATAAAAAAGATACCATCTTCAGGATAGAACTCAATGGACAGGGAATGCTCATAAAGGATGAACTGGAAGAAATGCTGAACATGCATCTGACCAGTAGATGTATGGGTTATGAAATTGATATGAATAATTACATATATCTTGATCCTTTCGAAGCCATATCAGAAAATACAGTGGAAGGTAGGTTCATCATGGCCATGAAGCAGAAGATAAAGAATGAAGATGATCCTGAAAAAAGAAGAATCTATGAGAATGCCCTGAGATATGGCCTTGATGCATTCAGGGGAAGAGAGTTAAGACCGAGGTATGAGTGAATCATGAAGATTGAAAGGGTCTTCATAGATGGTATACCACCCTTCAACAAGATAGACCTGAGACTACCAGATGGCATCTGTATCTTCGTCGATAAGAATGAGACAGGAAAGAGCACCATCGCAAGGGCAATCCTCGAATCTCTTTACAATCCGAAAAATGGCAGTCTCAAACAGAGGGGAGATGGAATGATAATCCTTGAATTGAATATAAATGGAGATCATTACATCCTGGAGACCAGATTCAGGGCTGCTGGAAAGCCTTCAAGAAAGATCATAAAAAATGGTATGAATTATCCTGTCAAGGCAAAGGATCCTGGAGAGTCATTACTCGGGCTCACCTGTGATGAATTCACAAAGACCGCATTTGTGGGTCAGCACGAACTCGTTGAACTTGACCAGCCTGAATCTGTTGGAAGGCATCTCGAAAAGATCATCGATAGTTCATCGCGCATAACAGCAAATGAGGCACTACAAAGACTGGATGAGGCATTGAATAAAAGATTTTCACTTCCAGATATATTAAAAGAGGGTAAGGTCGCCACAGCCATAGAAAGGCTTGATAATGAGATCGAAAAGAAACGCTTGATGTCCAGGAACTTGCAAGAGAAGATAAAGAAGGAGAAGGATATCATAGACGCATACGAAGGACTTAAGAAAGAGAAAGATGAACTGGAAGAAAGGCAGAATCTCCTCAGAATCCACGAAAGATTCATTAGACTCAATGAACAGGAAGGGATTCTAAAAAGACTTAAAGAGATAGAACTTGAGATAAAGGGTCACGAGAAATACAGGTACTTTCCTCACGAAAGATTCGAAGAGATAAATAAGACACATGGAAGGCTCGAAGAAAAAAAGAACGAATCCAGAAAGATGAAAGAAGGATTTTCAGCTCTCATCAGAGAGATGGAAAGGCTCTCTTTAGAGTTAAAGGACTTTCCTGAACTACAGTCACTCGATATTGAAACCATAGAGAGATTAATAAATGAATTGAAGGACCTCAAAACTCTCTATAAAGAGAGAGAAAAACTCGAAGAAGAACTCGAGGAAAAAAAAGGAAGATATAAATGGAATCTCAAAAGACATATCGAGATCCACAGGATTATCGAAAATCTCTCTCCCACAGAAAAGAGGGCAATAGGTGATTACAAAAATAAAAGGGAAGAGATAAATAGCAGGATCATTGAACTTACAGGCACTCTTGAACTGAAAAGATCCATTTTAAAGAGGGTAAGACTTCTCTCCACCGGTTTCTTCATCACTGGATGTATGTCACTCTATATTATGAGGGATATTCTCGGTCTCATACCATCCTTATTCGCACTGTTAATAATACTTCTTCTTTCTTATGCAATATACAGGATAAGAACAACGGGACTTTATTCATCTCTAAAAGAGATAAAGGATAATCTCGAGGATAAAAGATCGGAATTGAAGAGCCTCGAGAGAGAATACGAAAACTTCAGAAATACATACAATCTCACATATGAAGAACATATGGAGTATCAAACTGCAATCTCTGACCTTTTTGAGATAATACGGCTTGAGGATGAATTAAATAAAAATAAGAAAGCCGTCTCACAGAGGATGGAGCGGGTTTCATCAATTTTGAAAAATGATCTCAATGACTCTATCATCATGGAGGTCATAAAGAGGTGCGAGAAGGGTTATGCCCTTAAGAGGGCTATTACTGATACAGGGAAAAGGATGGATGAACTGAAAGAGAAGATTGATGAGAAGGATAAAGAGATAAAGAAAGATATCGAGACCCTCAAGGATTTCTCAAGAATAACCGGTATTCCATTCAATGAGGACAATATAGATGAGTTTATTGAGATGTGTTCAACAGCAAAGAAAGGTCATGAGACATATGAAAAACTCCTCTCTGAAAAGGAGAGACTCGAGAAGATGAGATACGAGGATGATTATATCGAAAGACTGAAAGAAGAGTTAAAAGGACATGAAGACCTGATTTCGAAGATGGAGATGAGAACCCTCCATGAGATCCATGAAGAGAGTGAGATGATATCGAAAAGGTTGAGAGTCTTAAATGATTCCATTGAAAAACTCAGGAATGATTATCATAATATCTCGAGATACAGGGATGAACTCATGGGTCTCGAAGAGGATGTGAGTATTAAAAAAGCGATGAAAGAAAAACTGATGAGATACATGGAGTCCCTTCTCATAGCAAGGGACACAATAATGAGGATATCCTCGGAACACCACAGGGAATGGTCAGAGATTCTAAATAATCGTGTCAGGGAGATACTCAAAAAAATTACATCCAGGAGTTACACCATAAGATTCAATCCTGATCTCAGTTTCGTCTTTATATCCAGTGACATAGAGATAAATAATAAAGAGATGCGGCATATCCTGAGTGGAGGTATCACGGAGCAGATTTATCTCTCTACAAGGATGGCTATATGCGATTATATATCAAAAGATGTGAGACTTCCCCTTATACTCGATGAACCCTTTGCCCATTCAGATGATGAGAGATTCATGAATGGAATGGAATTCCTCATAAACGAATTCTCGAAATCAAGGCAGGTAATAGTCCTGAGCTGTCATGAATTAAGGCACAGGCTACTGAGGGAAAGATATCCTGATATAAATATGATGAATATCACATCTCCTTCGGGTCCTTAATCCCGTTACCATCAAAAAACATCCTCTCTACCCATGGCTTGAGTCTTATCTTCACCACTATCTCACCATCCCTGATGAGATACTCTGTGTCAAGCACATCCTGTGTTCCATACATGAGAGGATCATAAAGAGGTCTCAATTCATAACCTGCTATGGTACCATTAACAGTTATAGAACTGACCTTTATGTTGAATACCCCTCTCTGAGACCTCAGGAACTCCTCTGCCCTCTTTATCGCAGACTCTCCGTCCATCGCTTTTTCGACCTTAAAATCATAAAGAGGCGCAAAAACCCTGAATATGTATCTATCGTCATGATTATCGAGTATCACAACTGTCTCTATATCATCGAGATATCTTCCTCCATAAATAATGAGGTCAAATCTACCGTGAATCTCACCTGAAGAGGCATGTCTGAGTATGGCGTATGTACCACATCCTGTAACAAGAAACAGGATAATCAAGATTATTATCTTTTTCACCATATCTTTACTTTATAATAAAATATTCTCCTATGAAAAGTGTGATCGAGATAGACGGAAGTTACGGTGAGGGTGGAGGTCAGATACTCAGGACATGCCTTGCATTATCATGTCTCTTCATGAAACCATTTCATATCTTCAATATAAGAAAAAAAAGAAAAAAGCCAGGGCTTATGCCACAGCATTTAAGTGCTGTGAATATGATGGCACTCATATCAGGTGCGAAAGTAAAAGGAGCGGAATATGGTTCTACGGAACTTACATTCTTTCCTGAAAGGATAAGACCTGGTAATTATTTTTATGATATAGGCACTGCAGGCTCAACAATGCTTGTTCTTCAAACCATCCTTCCATGTCTGATATTCCTTAAAGAGAGATCATATATAACCCTCAAGGGTGGAACACATGTTCCGATGAGTCCATCATACCACTATATTGAAGGTGTCTTCACAAAGATCTTAAAGAGACTGGGTATTGAATTGAGACTATCCATCGAATCGTATGGTTTCTATCCAGAAGGTGGAGGAGTGGTGAGGGCAGAGGTCATTCCCTCTCAGGGCATCATCCCCTTGAATCTCCTGGAAAGAGGAGAGATAAAAAGACTCACTGGTTATTCATGTATCAGCAATCTTCCTTCTGAGATTGCTGAAAGACAGAAGGAATCACTTCTGAATCTCTTAAAATCCTTTGGACCGGATATCACTATCTCTCAGGTTCCTGCAAAGGGTAAAGGTACATTCGTCTATCTTGAGGTGGAGTCAGAAAATTCTATTGCAGGCTTCACATCCCTTGGTGCAAGAGGTAAAAGGGCTGAGGAGGTAGGAATGATGGCAGGAATGGAATTCAAAAAGTACTATGAATCAGGTATGGCACTTGACCGCCACATGGGAGATCAGATTGTCCTTTATCTTGCCCTATCAGGAGAGAGGTCTGCATTCACTGTAGAGGAGATAACAGAACATCTTGTCACAAATCTATGGGTCATGAAGAGATTCCATGATTTCAGATATTCCATTGAGGGGGAAAAAGGAAGACCCGGCACTGTTATTATCAATCCTTAATCCTTCTTCCCCTCCCTGTCTTGAATCTCTTGAGTCTGAAGTGAGACTCCCTCTCCCTTTCAGCAAGATACTGTTCAATGGTCTTTATCCTGAATCTGAGATCAGGAAGGATTCTCTCCTCAAGGATCCTTATCCTCCTTGTGGTCTTTGTTATCTCATCTCCAAGCCTCTTGAGTTTACTCTCGAACTGAGCGATCCTTAACATTTCATCCACTATCCTTTCCATCTGGTATATGGCTTCTTCAAGGTGAGGAGCAGTAGATATATAATCATAATTCCTCTCATCAGGATTCCTTAACGGGCCTTCATGAACAACTATATCTCTGTATTTCAGTCCCCATATACTCTTCTCCATTATATCCACACCCATCTTCTGTTCCATTACCCTCGAGATGGAATCTATCGAAACCCTTCCCTCATGCCCCCTGCTCAATCTCAGATTCATTATCGCATTACCGTATATCCTCCTTATATCCTCTCTTGTTCTGAGAAACGGTATAGTTATCTCCACGAATTCCTTTATGAGAGCCTGTCTGCGTGCTTTTAGAATATTAATACTCTCATTGACTGTATAAGCCTTTTCTTTCAGTATTAAGAGATCAGTCCTGGTCGGATGTATCATGATCCTCCCTTTCCATCAATTCCCTGTAGATGAATGGCTTTGTGGAGATCGGGGTCTTCGGATCATTATAAAGATAGAGGAGATCTCTCCTCTTGAGAGATTTTATAAATTCCACCACCCTGTACATCGGTGTATAGTAATTCCTCACCAGAGCAAACATGAGCATATACCTCGACGACCATCTCGGATGTTCCGATATAGCCCTTATAACCTCAGGACCTGTGGATTCTTTATTTATAATCTTTAGGAGGTCACCCTCTGTAAGGTATGAACTCTCAAGGCATGTCTTTAATGCCCGGGGATCACCATATTCCATGATCCCGACCACCACCCTTGAAGACGCCCTCCTCGCAAGGCTCAACTGATTACCTAAAGGCATGGATGGGATCTTTTCGAGTATGATCTGTTCTATCTTCTGTCTCAGATTTATATTCACTGATTTATTCCTTGTAAGATCCGCAAGGTCAAAAAGTCTCAGAAACTTAAGGAGAGAAAGGGCTATCCTCTGGGGTGTCTTCGGGTTCTTTGCAAGGTGATACTTCAGTTCATAAAGATTCCTGAACCGCACATCAGATGCAAGGAAACCCAGAATCTCTGGCGGGGTGCTTCTCATCCTCGCAAGGGTGATAGCCATCTCTTCACTAAAATTTCTATTAAGAAGAGCCTTTGATACCACATCCTTATCTGATGACCTTATCATATTCCAGAGCCTTTCTACCTCATCAGAATCCATAATAATATTTTAATCCACCATGATATTATTCCTCAAAATAAAAATTGAAGCCCTGGAGGAGAAGTCTGAAAATGTAGAAGATTCGTTAAAAAAGAGGATAAAGGCGATACAATCAAGGGATATTCTAAAGAGTCTTCTCAGGCTTGCAATAAGGGCTGGTAGTATATCTGAATTCGAGGAAAGGTTATAAAGTT
>FWWL01010226.1_pt1 | contig 10911 bp, 9 predicted proteins | sample 2228331 | NCBI WGS metagenome assembly FWWL01 (sample SAMEA103939775, study PRJEB20133) | metagenome
CCAGGGTGGCCGCCCTGCTCAAGGAGTTGGAGGACGGGAAGGTGAGGGTGAGCCTGCGTTCCCGGGACGGGGCGGAGGTGGGCTCCGTGGCCAGGTCGCTCGGAGGAGGGGGGCACGCCAACGCGGCGGGATACACTTCCGAGCTGGACATAGAGGGAAGCCTGGCCCGTTTGATGGAGGCGCTGCGAAGAACCGGTCATGCCTGACCATGACGTGAGCGGCCTGGTGCTCCTGGACAAGCCCTCCGGCCCCACCTCCCATGATATGGTCCAGAAGGTGAAACGGAGGATAGGCGCCGGGAAAGCGGGGCATGCGGGCACCCTCGATCCCCTGGCCTCCGGGCTGCTGGTGGTGCTCATCGGGAGGGCCACCCGCCTGGCGCCCTTCGTCCCCGGCGATCCCAAGGTGTACCAGGGGACGGTCATCCTGGGATTGGAGACCGACACTCTCGACCTGGAAGGGGAGGTGGTGTCCAGGACGCCCTTTGAGGGTGACGAGGACCGGGTGCGGGAGGCGGTGCTCTCCCTGGTGGGGACCTTCGAACAGGTGCCGCCCCTTTACTCGGCCGTGAAGCACGAGGGCAAGCCCCTGTATTATTATGCACGCAGGGGAGAGGAGGTCCCCCGCAAACCGCGGAGGGCGGAGGTATACGCGGCGGAGATGCTGGACTTCCGTCCCGTCGAAGGAGGGGCGGAGGTGGACTTACGGGTGAGCTGCTCGCCCGGGACCTACGTGCGGGAGCTGGCCCAGCGCCTGGGGAAGAGGCTGGGATGCGGTGGAACGCTCGCCGGGCTGAGGAGGCTGGCCTCCGGGCCTTATCGGTTGGAGGAGGCGGTGACCCTTGAGGAGCTGGACCTCAAATTGAAAGAGGGGGTGAAGGTGGTCCTGCCTCCCCTCGAGGCCCTGAGGGGTTACCGGAGAGCGGAGCTGAGACGGGAGGGCTTGAAGGCGGCGCTGCACGGAGCTCCCCTGACCCGGGATATGCTGGATGGCAGTTGGGAGTGGGCGGTGGGCGAGACACTGGCCGTCACCTACCGGGGGGAGCTAATCGGGGTCTACGAGGTCAGGAGCGGCCCGACGCACCTGCGCCCCAGGTGCGTGATGAGCTGATGCCCTGGTGAACGGTCGCCTCTCGGCGGTGCGGGTGAGGCATGGTCTCCAAGGAACGCCGGACGCCGGAGGAATGCGATCCTTCCCAGGGGATACGGAGCGCTCCTGGCCGTTGGCGGAAAAACGAGGAAGGACACGTCCCAAGAGGTCGCCATGGAGATAATCCCCGGACTGGATGCCGTACCGCCGGACCTGGGGGAGACGGTGGTGACCATCGGTATGTTCGACGGCGTCCACCTGGGACACCGGCGCATCATCGAGATGGCCCACCTGGAGGCCAGGGAGCTCGGCCTGCGGTGCGTGGTCTTCACCTTCGACCGCCACCCCTTGGAAACCCTCAGGCCGGGCCAGCACCCGCGGCTGCTCTCCTCGAGCGCCCAGAAGCTGCGCCTCCTGGAGGAGATGGATGTGGACCTGGTCCTCATGGTCCATTTCGACCGCTCCTTCGCGGACATAACCGCCGAGAGGTTCGTGGCCGAGATCCTGGCGGAAAGGCTCCATGCGCGGGAGGTGGTCCTAGGGGAGAACTTCCGGTTCGGCCGTGGAGGGGAGGGGGACATATCCCTCCTGGTCTCTCTCGGAGCCCACTACGGGATGGGGGTCACCCCCGTGCCCCTTCTCCGCGTGGACGGGGAGGTGGTCTCCAGCACCTCCATCCGCCGGCTGGTGGAGGAGGGGAAGGTGGAGGAGGCGGCTCGCCGCCTCGGCTGGGATTACCTGGTGGAGGGTGTGGTGGTCAGGGGGGACGGAAGGGGGAGGAGTCTGGGGTTCCCCACAGCCAACGTGGAGGTCCACGACGAACGGTGCATCCCCGCCAATGGAGTGTACGCGGGGGAGGCCCACCTGGAGGGGAGGGTCATGCCCGCTGTCAGCTATATAGGTCGGGCTCCGACCTTCGCCCATTCCCATGCCGGGCGACGGATCGAGGTGCACATCCCGGGATGGGAGGGCGGCGAGCTTTATCAGAGGTATCTGGGCGTCTCCTTCCGCAGGAGGTTGAGGGGAGAGATGACTTTTCAGAGCCCCGAGGCCCTGCGGGAGCAGATTGCCAGGGACGTCGAGGAGGCCCTGCGGGGCTAGACCGGCGCCCCGTGGGCCGAGGGTCATCCTTACCCCGCCGGAGGCGCTCCGGCCTGATGCGCTCCTCACCGGGGACGTCGCACGACCGGCCGCGCTGCATTTACCCGCCTGCTCCCGCTGTGCTATCATCTTTTAGATACGTTGACGACGGTGAAAATGAAGACGGTTGGGCGGATGCGCTCCGCCCGAACCTAGGCCTAGGGAGGGGGTTGCCGCCCTCTGCTTGGGCCTAAGGGGATCGAGGAGGTGAAAGGCATGACCCTCTCCAGCGAGGAGAAGCAGTCCATTATCCAGGAGTTCCGTGCCCACGACAAGGACACCGGATCCGCCGAGGTGCAGATCGCCCTTCTGACCAAGCGCATCGAGGAACTTACCGAACATCTCAAGGTCCACAAGAAGGACCACCATTCCCGGCGGGGGCTGCTGAAGATGGTGGGCAAACGGAGAAGGCTGCTCAATTACCTGAAGGAGAAGGACGTGGAGCGCTACCGACAGCTGATCGAGCGTCTCGGGCTCCGCCGTTGACCGGCGGTTGGCTGAAGCCGGAGGATCATCAATTCGCGAATGGAGATGAGAAGAGAATGACCGATGGGGAAGTGAAGAGGTTCTCGACCGAACTGTTCGGAAAGACCATCAGCTTCGAGGTGGGGAAGCTGGCCAGCCTCGCCGACGGGGCGGTGGTGGTCTCCTGCGGGGGCACGGACATCCTGGTCACCGCCATGGGGTCCAAGAACGAGGTGGACCGCGATTTCTTCCCCCTGGTGGTGGACGTGGAGGAGAGGATGTACGCGGCGGGGAAGATCCCCGGGGGGTTCTTTCGCCGTGAAGGCCGCCCCTCCGAGAAATCGATACTCACCGCGCGCCTCATCGACCGGCCCCTGCGGCCGAATTTTCCGGAGGGGATGCGCATAGAGGTGCAGGTCATCGCCACCATCCTCTCCGTGGACCAGATCAACCACCCTGACGTGCTGGCGGTGAACGGAGCATCGGCGGCCTTATGTATCTCCGACATCCCCTTCAACGGGCCCGTGGGGGCGGTCAGGGTGGGGCTTTTCCCGGAAGGCCTGGCCATCAACCCCACCATCCCGGAGATGGAGAGGAGCAGCCTTGACCTTGTGGTGGCGGGCGTCCTGGACCCGGAGAGCAACGAGGTGGACATCATCATGGTGGAGGCGGGGGCCTCGCAGGTCTCCGAGGCGGACCTGGTGGAGGCCATGGAGTTCTCCAAGCAGGGCATCCGGGAGATGATCCGCATCCAGCAGCAGATGATGGAGGAGGTGGGCAAGCCCAAGCGGGAGGTCAACCTCCGCAAGTACGATTTCGAGGCGGTGGAGAACCGTTTCCCGGAGATGAAGAACAAGGTGGAGGCCCTCCTCCGGGAGATGGCCCGCAACCAGGTGGAGAAGCCGGAACGGGACAAGGCGCTGGAGAACCTCCTCAACGAGTTCGTGCTGGCCGCGGAGATCGAGGGCACCACAGAGGATTTCCTGGACGCCCTCAAGGAATACTTCGACCGCATGGTGGGAAGGTGCATGCGGCGCATGATCGTGGAGGAAGAACTCCGAGTGGACGGCAGGCGTCCAGAGGAGATACGTCCCATAACCTGCGAGGTGGGGTTGATCTCGCGGACCCACGGCTCGGGGCTCTTCGCCCGCGGGCTCACCCAGGTGCTGACCCTCCTCACCCTGGGACCCATAAGCGACATGCAGCGCATCGACGACCTCTCCCCCGAGGAGAGCAAGCGCTTCATGCATCACTACAACTTCCCTCCCTTCTGCGTGGGGGAGACGGGGATCCTGCGCGGACCGCGGCGCCGTGAGATCGGCCACGGGGCCCTGGCGGAGAGAGCCCTGGTCACCCTCATCCCTGACGAGGAAGAGTTCCCCTATACCATCCGCCTGGTCTCCGAGGTCCTCTCCTCAAATGGCTCCACCTCCATGGCCTCGGTGTGCGCCTCCAGCCTGGCCCTCATGGACGCCGGCGTCCCCCTAAAGGACAAGAAGGCGGTGGGGGGCATCGCCATGGGGCTGGTCAAGGAGGAGGACCGCACGGTGGTGCTCACCGACATCCAGGGCATAGAGGACAAGTACGGGGACATGGACTTCAAGGTGGCGGGCACCGAGGACGGGGTGACCGCCCTGCAGATGGACATGAAGATCCGCGGCATCTCCGTGGAGACCCTGGAGAAGGCCCTGGAGCAGGCCCGCGAGGCGCGGCTCTATGTGCTGAAGAAGATAAAGGAGACCATAGCCGAGCCCAGGCCGGAACTCTCCCCCTACGCCCCCAGGGTGGTGGCCTTCGAGGTCCCGGTGGAGAAGATCCGCGAGGTCATCGGCCCCGGCGGCAAGGTTATCCATCGCATCATAACCGAGCACGACGTGGAGCTGGACATAGAGGACGACGGGCGGGTGTTCATCACCGCCAAGGACCTGGCCAGCGCGGAGGCGGCCAGGAAGATGGTGGAGCAGATCATCCGCGAAGCCCAGCCAGGGGAGCAGTTCGAGGGCACGGTGACCCGCACCACCAGTTTCGGCGCCTTCGTGGAGTACTTGCCCGGGAAGGAGGGTCTCATCCACATATCCAAGCTGTCAGACAGGCGCGTGGACCGCGTGGAGGACGTCCTCAACGTGGGCGACAAGATCAGGGTGGAGGTCATGGAGATAGACAAGCTGGGGAGGGTGAACCTGCGCGGACTGGACCTGAAGGTCCCGGAGGAACCCGTTGCGGCGGGGGCCTCCAGGGAGGAGAGACCCAAGGGGTTCAAGGATACGCGCCACCAGCCCCGGCAGTCCCCCGGTTCCCAGGGAAGGCAGTCCTCGCGCAACAAGGGCAAGGGAGAGGGCAACCGGTTCAGGCAGGACAGGCGAAACTGGTGAGGGGACCGCTGCCTCCATGAGGGAAACCGGATACCTGCGCACCGAGAACGCCGACGGCATACGCATCCTCACCGAGAAGATGCCCCACCTGCGCAGCGTCACCACCGGTTTCTGGGTGGGGGTGGGGTCCAGGGATGAGCCCCAGGAACTCTCCGGCATCAGCCATTTCATCGAGCATCTCCTCTTCAAGGGGACCGAGAGGCGCTCCGCCCGGCGCATCGCCGAGGAATTCGACGCCATCGGCGGGGAGCTGAACGCCTTCTCGGCCAAGGAATACACCTGCTACTACGCCAAGGTCCTGGACGAGGACCTGGAGCAGGCCATGGACATCATGGTGGACATGCTCTTGCATTCGCGCCTCTCCGCCCAGGACGTGGACGCGGAGCGAAAGGTCATCCTGGAGGAGATCGCCATGCACGAGGACTCCCCGGACGACATCATCCACGACCTCTTCGTCTCCGCCCTCTGGGAGTCGCACCCGCTGGGCCAGAGCGTGCTGGGCAACCAGAACGTCATCCGCACCCTGGAGAGCGAGGACATAAGGGATTTCTTCGCACGGTTCTACTATCCTGAGAACATCGTGGTGGCGGTGGCGGGCAACGTGGAACACGAGAGGATCGTGGACATGGTGGGGAGGCTCATGGCCGTGGACGGGGGGCGCGGCAGGCATGTCCGCCATTGCGTGGTCCCCGAGGTCAGGCCCCATACGGTGGTCTATGACCGGCCCACGGAACAGGCGCATATAGTCATGGGGACGCAGGGTCTCCCCAGGCGCCACCCCGCGCGTTTCGCCCTGGCCGTCCTGGACAACATCCTGGGCGGGGGCATGAGTTCCAGACTCTTCCAGAAGATAAGGGAGGAGAGGTCGCTGGTATATTCCATCTACTCCTACCATTCCATGTACGTGGAGACGGGATTGGTGGCGGTGTACGCCGGCACCAGCCCGGAGAACGCGCCCACGGTGATGGAGCTGATCAAGGAGGAGATCGACCTGCTCCTGAAGAACGGCATCACCCGGGAGGAACTGGAGCGCGCCAAAGGTCACATAAAGGGGAATCTCGTGCTCAGTCTGGAGGACAGCGGAAGCCGCATGACCAGGTTGGGAAAGGCGGAGATAAGCGGAGGGGAGATACTGAGCCTGGACGAGCTCTTGCGGAGGGTGGAGGGGGTGACCGTGGAGGACGTCCACCGGCTGGCCCTCGAACTCTTCGGGTCCAGACGCCTGGTGGCGGTGATCATCGGTCCCTTCGGAGACCGCGAGTTCCAGGCCCATCTCTTCTGAGGGGAGCGAGACCCATTCGGCGACCGCCTCGGGCGGGATGATTCGTATATCCGAGGACAGCGGGTTTTAAGCGGGGGGATGAGATATGAGGATCGGAGTCTGTGGAGCGGGCGGCCGCATGGGAAGGGAGGTCTGCCGGGCGGTAGACGATGAGGAAGACCTCGAGCTTGTATGCGCTGTGGACCCGGCTTTCCGAGGAAGGCCGCTTTCGGACTTGGTCCCCGGACTGGATGTCGACCTCGTGGTACAGGAGGACGCGGATGCCATGGCGGAAGCCGGTGTGGAGGTGATGGTGGACTTCACGCTGGCGGAAGCGGCGCGCACGAACCTCCCCCGGGTCCTCCGCCGGGGCATCCATTGCGTGGTGGGGACCACCGGTCTGCTCGATGAGGATCTCCAGGAACTGGACCGGGCGGCAAGGGAAGGAGGGGCGGGGTGCCTGGTGGCCCCCAACTTCGCGGTGGGGGCGGTGCTGATGATGGACTTCGCCCGGCGTGCCGCCCGCTTCATGGAGCAGTGCGAGATCGTGGAGCTCCACCACCCGGCCAAACTGGACGCTCCTTCAGGGACCGCGCGCAACACCGCGCGCCTGGTGCTGCGGGAACGGGGCATCGAGCGGGTTGAGGAAAGGGAGGAGGGGCCGCGAGGTCTGTCCGTAGGCGGGATAAACATCCATTCCGTGCGTCTCCCCGGGCTGGTGGCCCACCAGGAGGTCATCTTCGGGGGGAGGGGCCAGGTGCTCACCATAAGGCACGATTCCCTGGACCGCACCTCCTTCATGCCCGGGGTCATCCTCGCCGTGCGCAGGGTCGTCGACATACGCGGTCTGGTGCTGGGTCTGGAGAAGATAATGGACATCTGAGACTCGCCGTCCTTCCGTAAGCAGGTCCACGGAGGGCCAGGGGGCGGAGGCGGCGGTAACGCGTGCGGTGACGGGCATGCCTCTCCGACATCCTCGATGCGCCCGACGCCTGTTTTCTCCAATACGCGGCGGGGTGGGCGGTGGTGTGTGGGACCTGTCGATCCCGGCTGCCCCGGGGTCATCCCGACTCCCGGACGTCGGCGGAAGGTATATCACCGTCGCTGGTGGAAGTTAAATTGACAAGGGACAGTAAGAGTCGGGAGGATAGCGGCGGCCGGACATGCCGCGGGGACCGGAGGTCGGAGTGGCGGGTTCTTCTGGAAAAAGGAGGAAAAAAGCCGGTTCCGGCGCGGGGAAGGGTTCCTCCTCCAGGCGCCGGAGCAGGAGGGCGCAGCGCCAGGGACTTCCGCGTAACCTGCGCGAGATCTACGGGGTCACCCTCATACTTTTGGGGATCCTGCTCCTCCTGGCCTTTTTCTCCGCCCTGGGCCCGGTAGGCAAGGTCCTGGAATGGTTGTTCTCCTACCTCCTGGGTTACCTCCGCTTTCCCGTCCCCTTCCTGATGGCCGGTCTGGGGCTCGCCCTCTTCCTCGGGCGTCTGGGGGACCTGGAAGGAAGGAGGGAGGGCCGATGGAGGGTGACCTGGGTGGAGGTGGCCGGCACCACGGTCCTGCTCATGGGGACCTGTGCCCTCTTTCACCTCAGGGTGAAGGAGCCCGGCGAGATGTTCTTCCTGGACAACCTCTTCCGCGGCGGGGGCCTGGTGGGGGCGGCGCTCTGCTGGCCCCTGGTCAAGCTCCTGGGCCGGGCCGGCGCATACGTGCTGGTGGTGGGGATGATCCTGGTGGGGTTCCTCCTTTTGACCGGCCTGACCCTCTCCCAGTACATGCAGGAAAGGGTGGAGAGGAGGCTCAAGGCCAGGAGGATGAGAAGGGCCGCGCTGCGTTCGCAAACGGCGGTGAAGGAGAAGGAAGGGGCTCCCGCCGCCGGGGTGGAGGGGGACTCGAAACCGCCTCGGGAGGCCGCGGGCGGAACGGAGGGCACCGTGGGACCCTTGCCCCCAAGGCCCCGCCCGGAGAAGACGAGCCCGCCGCCGCTGGTGGTGGAGGAGGGGGGCCAGGTGGCGCTGGAGGTCGGCGAGGAGGCGGGTAAGGCCTATCGACTGCCTCCCCTGGAGCTCCTGGCGCGCTCGGAGAGGTCCTCCATATCCCACAAGAGCGTGAACGAGAGCATCGCCGTCCTTGAGAAAACGTTGAGGGAGTTCGGAGTGGACGCCGCGGTGACCCGGGTGACGCGAGGACCCACGGTGACCCGTTTCGAGGTGGAGCTGGGGTCGGGGGTCAAGGTCAACCGGGTGCTCAACCTGAGCGACGACATAGCCTATGCCATGGCCTCTCCGGACATCCGGATCATCACCCCCATCCCGGGCAAATCGGCCATCGGCATCGAGATCCCCAACCGGGAACGAGACCTGGTGACGCTGGGCGACATACTCTCCGCGCCCCGGACCAGAAAACCGGACTCCCCTTTGCGCGTGGGGCTGGGCATGGACGTATCCGGACACCCCGTGGTCATCGACCTGCGCGATATGCCCCACCTCCTGATGGCAGGGGCCACGGGGACGGGCAAGAGCTGTTGCATCAACACCATAATCACCTCCGTGCTCATGAACGCCTCGCCGGGGGAGGTGCGCATGCTCCTGGTGGACCCCAAATACGTGGAATTGAGTCATTTCAACGGTATACCTCACCTCCTGACCCCGGTTATAACCGATCCCAAGAAGGCCTCCAGCGCGCTGGCCTGGGTGGTGAGGGAGATGGAATACCGCTACCAGGTGCTCTCCAGGGCGGGAGTTAAGAACGTGGTGGCCTACCAGGCCGCCTTGAAGGAAGGGCTGGAAAAGGAAAGGGACGAGAAGGGCGAGCCACTCTTCCCGCCCCTGCCCTATATCCTGGTGGTCATAGACGAGCTGGCCGACCTGATGATGGTGGCCCCGGCGGAGGTGGAGGATTCCATAGCCCGCATAGCCCAGATGGCCAGGGCGGTGGGGATACACCTGGTGGTGGCCACCCAGCGTCCCTCGGTGGACGTGGTCACCGGCCTGATCAAGGCCAACATGCCCTCCCGTATCGCCTTCACCGTGGCCAGCCAGGCGGATTCCAGGGTCATCCTGGACGTGGGTGGAGCGGAGAAGCTGGTCGGTCACGGGGACATGCTCTTCCTGCCTGCCGGGACCTCCAAACCGATAAGGGTACAGGGCGCCTACGTCTCCGAGCGGGAGATCGCCGCGGTTACCGGTTACATCAAGAGACAGAAGAGGGCAGAGTACCGGGAGGACATCCTGGAAGAAACGGGTGCGGAGAGGAGGGAAAAGGAACACGAGGACGATCTCCTGGAGGAGGCCATAGAGATCGTGGTGCGCTCGGGGGTGGCCTCCGCCTCCCTGCTGCAGAGGAAGCTCCGCATAGGCTACGCACGCGCCGCGAGACTGGTGGACATCATGGAGGATATGGGGATCGTGGGCGCCTTCGAGGGGAGCAAGCCGCGGGTGGTGCTGATGACCGAGGAGGAGCTGGAGCAGAGGAGGCACCGCCGCGAGCGATCCCGGGAGGGAGGTGGTGAGGCCTCTTCGGGGAGCGAGAATACGGGGTGAGCCCCTTTGACGGTACGAGCCTACCGGATCGGAAGCGGTCCTGGCGGTGGATAACGCGGTACAGAACCCCCATCCAGGTTCCCGTAAAGGTGGGGGCGGCGCGGCGCACCCCGGAGTGAAAGTCATACATAAACACTCCGGGACAGCGCAGCGTGCGCATCAGGAGGCAGACCGCCGGATGTGGGGAGCGGTTTAAAGCCTCGGCCGGAGGGGGAAAATCCATAGAAGGCGCCCGCAGGAGGGAGCCTGTCGCCAGCCGGGGTTGTGACGCCGGTGTCCGGCGAGGGTCGTGTAGGGGGTATATAAGCTGAGATTGTTCTGCTATAATATTCCTGCCTCCTCTCGTGATATGGGGTAGGGTGCTTCTTCGAGACCTTTGACTTCAAAGGAGAAGCGGGGAGGAAGAAGTGGCCAACAAGCTGGCGATGGAGGTGGAGAAGATACTGGCCGCCGCCGTGGGCGAATTCATAGCCAAGGCCACGGTCAAGAAGAACTGCGAGCTCATAGGGACCACTCCCGACGAGCTGACCATGGAACATCTCCCCGCGCTGGCGGAAAAGATCGAGAGGTCGGTATCCTTCTTCTCCGGGAAGGAAGTGGGGAGCGGTGTGGCCGAAAAGATCAGGTCCATAAGGATATGACCCCGATCACACCCGCCCTCTTTCCCGGTCCCACGTCCCGGCATCCAGGATCGGGCCCCTTTCCCGCACTCGCCTGTTCGTGACGTGAAAAGGCTGCCGTGCTGTCCTACGGATGTTGTGCCCCCGATCAAGACTAGGTTGCGCGGGTCGCGCCCTTCGCCCATGTCCACGGGCAGGGATTTCCGACACAGGGCGGGCGCGACGTGCGTCCTCGGGGGGAAGAGGTTGAAAAGGCCGACCTATACCGCCACCGCGGTGAATCATCCTGTGGCCGTGCCTTATACTATGCGGGGTGGCGAAGGAAGGGGGTTACAGCTGAGGGAGGGGTTCGACGGCAAGCCTATCGGGCGGGTCGAGGATGCGTCGTCCCGGAAGGGTTTTTCGGGGACGGGGAGCGGGTGATCGGA
>FWWL01010232.1_pt1 | contig 10910 bp, 10 predicted proteins | sample 2228331 | NCBI WGS metagenome assembly FWWL01 (sample SAMEA103939775, study PRJEB20133) | metagenome
GCGAAAGCCAGACAAATCCTCCGGCGGCCAGCGCGCTTCCCAAAAACCCCGCGCCCACAAGCGGCAGGGTGACGAACAGGGTCCCAAGCCATGGAACGGGTGCGAACAGGAGCCCGCACAGCCAAGGCCGCTCAGCCAGGGCCTCCACCCGGTAGAACACGGGGCCGAAGCTCAAGGCGTAGAGGTAGGCGTAGAGCACACCCGTAACCGCGAAGGCCACGAGCGCCCAGCTCAGGGCCGTCCGGGTGCGGTCCAGGGCTAAGTTGTCCCACAGGGCCAGGAACCAGCGGGTGAGGAAGTCCGTCGCCTCCGGATGCATCACCGCGCGTCCTAAGCCCCACAGGACCACGAGGAGCGAGGCGAGCAGGGTGGTGGCCGTGGCGGCAAACCCCACCGCGAAGATGTGCCGACCGCTTGTCGGAAGCTCCCGGTGCGCGACCACGGTTCCCTCCGTCCGGTAGAATGGGATAGATTCGCGTCCAGTTTGTCGGAAGAGCGAAGCCCGTGCAACCCTCCGTGCGCACATCCTCGGCCTTCGGCCGGTACGCGGCGTTCCTCTTGGGGCTCACGTACCTCCTCATCGTCCTAGGCGGGGTGGTACGGACCACGGGCGCGGGGGACGCCTGTCCGGACTGGCCCCTCTGCCACGGACGGATCATCCCACCCCCTGATCCTCAGGTGCTCCTGGAGTACGCGCACCGCCTGGTGGCGAGCGCAGTCGGGCTCCTCGGTATCGGCGCCGTGGTTTGGACACACCGCCTGCCGGAAGGACGAGGACTGCGGTCCCTCGCGTGGGCGGCCCTGGCCCTCGTGGTCGCCCAGGGCCTTGTGGGCGGCGCGGTGGTCCTCAGCGGGCTAGAGGAGTGGACTGTGGTGGTGCACCTCGGGTTGGCCCTGCTGGTCCTCGCAGCCCTCGTCGCCCTCGCCCTGCGGGCCCACGGGGTCGAGCCACGGTCAGAAGCCCTGCGCGCTTACGGCCTCCTCCTGCTCCTCACCCTCTACCTCCTCATCCTCCTCGGAGGGTACGTGGGCGCAAGCGGCGCGGGGCTCAGTTGTCCGGACTGGCCCCTTTGCCTCGGACAGATACTCCCCCCCGCCCTTCCCGGCGTGCACGTGCACCTCACCCATCGGATCCTGGCCCTGGTGGGCCTTGGGCTCTTCGCGGGACTCGTGGTCCGCACCCGTCCCCTCGGCCCCCGGATCCGGGGGATCGCCCACCTGGCCGCGGCCCTGTATGCCCTTCAGATCCTGGTGGGTGCCTTCAACAAGTGGCTGCGGCTGCACCCCGCGGTGGTCTCCGGGCATCTGGCCCTCGCGGCCCTCATCTGGGGGCTTGTGGTGGCCGTGTGGTACCTCGCGGGGTCGCGACGGACCTAGACCCGGGGGATCGAGCCGTTGTACCCTGATCTCGCGTCCCCGCGGGAGGGAGGCGCGGTACGGGGGTCGAAGACAGGAGAGGAGCGGGAGCATGCCGGCGAAGCTGGAACCACAGGACAAGCGTTACCTCGCGGGGATCATCCACCAGACTTGGCGGGCCTGCCAGGGGTTTGTGACCCTGGTGATGGAGCGGGGACCGGAGGACGCGTACTTCGTCCTGGACGAACTCAACGAGTGGGCCACCCAGCAGCGCCGGCGCCTCTCTGGTACGAATCCCCGGCGTCCGGTGGGCTTAAGCCCGCAGGGTGCCCGGGTGGGGCGGGAGCTCCTCGATGACATCAGCGCCTTCTGCAACGCCATCGGGGACATGTTGGCCCGGATGCAGTTCAGTCCCCTCAGCCCCGAAGAGGTCGAGGAGGAGTGCCTGGAGATCATCGACGGGTTCGTGGCCTGGACCAACCGCATGGCCGCGCAGCTGGGCCTCCAGCGCAACCTCCGGCCCCAGGCCATCTGGTACGAGCGCTGAGCGCCTAGTGGGTCCCCTGGACCGACTGCACGGGCTGGGTGGCCCGCTGGATCCGCTCCTCCGCCTCATCTAGGAACCTCCGGCAGACCTGCCGGATGGGAGGCGGTCCATCGTGGGCCACCCGCCGCACCAGCCAGGCGAGGTGGTCGTAGAGGTGCCAAGCCTCGTCGTCCCGCAGCCGCCTCTCTCCCAGGGCGAGCTGTAAGAAGCCCTGGACCGCGGACATCACCGCGGCCGCGTACTCCGCGGGGTCCACGGTGTAGTGCTGACCCCGCTCCGGGACCTCCACCACGATGGCCCCACCCCGGTGGTAGATCCCGAGGTCGTGGTAACCACAGCAGTCCATCCCGCACTCCGCCACGAAGAGGGGAGCCGCATACGGCTCTTCGGGCTCCAGCACTGGCCGATGGTCCACGAGGAGGGTGAGGATCAGGCCCTGGGTGGCCTCGAACAGGGCGTACGTGCCGTACGAGGCGTCGTGGGAGGGGATTCCTTGGGGCCGCGCGCACTCTCCCAGCAGGAGCACCGGCTGCCCGTCGATCTCCAGGGAAAACAGGCAGGGCAGGGCCTCCAGGTCCTCCCCCGTGTCCACGATCTCCAGGGTGATGGCGATCCGGCTCACGCCCCCATCTTAGCGCAGCCCACAACCCCGCGGAAGCGCGGCCGGCTCATTCCTCGCGGGCAGGGGGGTCTGAGGCCTCCGGTGCCGGGGTGGGGATCAGGACCGAGGCCAAGACGCTCACCGCGAGGACGGTGGCCACCACGGCGAGGGAGACGCCGATGGGGATCTTGTAGACGTCCGCGATGAGCATCTTCACCCCGATGAAGATGAGGACCACGGAGAGGCCGTACTTCAAGTACCGGAACATCTCCATGGTTCCGGCCAGGACGAAGAACAGGGCTCTGAGGCCGAGGATGGCGAAGATGTTCGAGGTGTAGGCGGTGAACATGTCGTGGGTGATGGCGAGCACCGCAGGAATGGAGTCGATGGCGAACATCAGATCGGTGCTCTCCACCACGGTCACCACGAGGAAGAGCGGGGTGGCCCATAGCTTCCCTCCCCGCCGCTCGAAGAACCGGCCCCGGCCGTAGTCCTCCGTTACGGGGAAGTATCGCCGCACCAGTTGCAGGACCCGGTTCTGGGAGGGGTCTACGGGCTCCTCGTCTGCGTGCCGGAAAAGCTTCCACCCCGTGTAGACCAGCAGGGCTCCGAAGAGGTACAGGATCCAGTGGAAGAGGTGGACCAGGGTCACGCCCACGGCGATGAGGGTGGCCCGCATCACCACCGCGCCGAGCACGCCCCACAGCAGCACCTTGGGCTGGAGGTGACCCGGCACGGCGAAGTATGTGAAAATAACGAGGAAGACGAAGAGGTTGTCGACGCTGAGGGCCTTCTCCACGAGGTAGGCGGTGAGCCACTCCATTCCCCGTTGCGGACCCTCGAGCACCCACACCCCCGCGTTGAACAGGAGCGCGGCCACGATCCACACCACGCTCCAGGCCACGGCCTCCCGCATGGAGAGCTTGTGGGGGTCCCGCTGGAACACGCCCAGGTCCACGGCCAGCATCCCCGCCACCACCACGTGGAACACGATCCACAGAACGAGCTCGATGTTCATCGTTTTGTTCTGCCCTCCCGATGGACCTGCCAATAGAAAAGACCTCCGGCTCCCTGGCCGGAGGTCTCACCGTAAGGCAACGCCACAGGCCCGGCCGGACGACCTCATCGGCCGCCGTCCTGACGACCGAGCCGCGGCGGCTCCGGCGCCGTGCCGCAAGCCGCCGCCGGTTACTCCCCTCAGCCCCGCGCCCGGCGAGGCCAATACTACCTTACGGACCCCCTCCACCCGGGTCAAGACTGGAGGGACAGGATGAGGGTGGCGGCCGTGGTCCTGGCCGCGGGGAAGGGGAAGCGCATGCGCTCCCGACTTCCGAAAGTCCTCCACCCTCTCTGCGGCCGGCCTATGCTCTCCTACGTCCTGGACGCCCTGCGGCCCGTTGTCTCGGGTCCAGTGGTCGTGGTGGTGGGTGCGGATGCAGAACCGGTGCGGGCGGCACTCCCGGAAGGGGCGGTCGTGGCGGTCCAGCCTGAACCTCTGGGAACGGCTCACGCGGTAGCCTGCGCCCTGCCGCATCTCGGGGAATTCGAGGGGGTGGTGGTCGTGGCCTACGGGGACGTCCCCCTCGTGCGGCCGCAGACGTTCCGGAGGCTCGTCGAGCAGCACGTGCAAGAGGGCAACGCCGCCACCCTGGTGAGCGCCACCGTACCGGATCCGGCCGGCTATGGCCGGGTGATCCGGGCGCCGGATGGCACCCTCGACCGCGTGGTAGAGGAGGCGGACGCCACCCCACAGGAGCGGGCGGTGTGCGAGGTGAATACGGGGCTCGGATGCTTCACCCTCGGGGCCTTGCGGGAGGTCCTCCCGCGCATCCGGGCGGACAACGTCCAAAAGGAGTACTATCTCACCGATGCCTTCCGGCTCCTCCGGGAGGGGGGGAGCCGGGTCGGGATCCTACGGTTGGAGGAGGCGGAGGAGGTCATGGGGATCAACACGCGGCAGGAGCTCGCTCGGGCGGAGGCGGAGCTCCGCCAGAGGGTCCTATTGGAGCTCATGGCGTCTGGAGTCACGGTCGTAGACCCCGCCACCACCTACGTGGACCCCCGGGCCCGGATCGGACCAGACACCGTGATCCACCCCTTCACGGTGATCGAGGGCGAGACCGTGGTGGGCTCAGGCTGCGCCCTCGGCCCGGGTGCCCACCTCATCTCCGCCCGGTTGGGGGACGGGGTCCGGGTGTGGTGGTCCGTGGTGGAGCACAGCGAGGTCGGAGAGGGATCCCGGGTGGGGCCGTACGCCCACCTGCGGCCCGGATGCGTGCTGGGCCGCGGGGTGGAGGTGGGAAACTTCGCGGAGCTGAAGAACGTGCGGATCGGGGACCGGACGAAGGTCCACCACGTGTGCTACCTGGGAGACGCCCTCATCGGTCAAGGGGTGAACATCGGGGCAGGGACGGTCACCTGCAACCTGCGGTATGGTGTATCTGGAAAGCAGCAGACGGTGATCGAGGACGGTGCCTTCATCGGCAGCGACACCATGCTCCAGGCTCCGGTGCGGGTCGGAGCCGGAGCCGTGACGGGCGCGGGCGCGGTGGTGACGAAGGACCTCCCCCCGGGTGTGGTGGCGGTGGGGGTTCCGGCCCGGGTGATTCGCACCCTTCAGTCCGAAGGATGAGGCGGGATCCACCGAAGCTGTTTGCGGGAACCGCGAACGTGGCCCTGGCCCGGCGGGTGGCGGAGCACCTCGGGGTGCCGCTGGCGGAGATGGTGGTCTCCCGGTTTCCGGACGGGGAGGTCCGGGTGCGGATCGACGAGAGCGTGCGGGGCCAGGACTGCTTCCTGATCCAGCCCACCTGCCCGCCCGTGAACGAGAACCTGGTGGAGACCCTTATTATCCTGGACGCCTTGCGGCGCGCCTCGGCCCGCCGCATCACCGCGGTCCTCCCCTACTTCGGGTACGCCCGGCAGGACCGAAAGTTGGGACCCCGGGAGCCGATCTCCGCGAAGCTCGTAGCGAACCTCCTCGTGCGGGCCGGAGCCCAGCACGTCCTCTGCGTGGACCTCCATGCCGGGCAGGTGGCGGGCTTCTTCGACGTCCCCCTCGACCACCTCACGGCCCGAAACCTCTTCGCGGACTACTTCCGCCGGAAAAACCTCACCAACGTGGTCGTGGTCTCCCCGGACATCGGCGGACTCAAGCGGGCCCGGGACTTCGCCCGGGCTTTAGACGCGCCCGTGGCCGTGTGCGACAAGCGCCGGGACCAACCCAATCAGGTGAGCGAGATCGTGCACGTGATCGGCAAGGTGTACCGACGGACCGCGATCCTGGTAGACGACATCGTGGACACCGCCGGGACCCTCGTGGCCGCGGCGGAAGCCCTGGTGCGGCGGGGAGTCGCGGAGATCTACGCGTGTTGCACGCATCCGGTGCTCTCGGATCCCGCGGTGGAGCGCATCCGTACCAGCCCCATCCGAGAGCTGGTGGTCACGGACTCCATCCCCATCCCGCCCGACAAGCGGATCGAGAAGATCCGGGTGATCTCCATCGCGCGGCTTTTAGCGGACGCCATCCTGAGCATCCACGAGAACACCTCCGTGAGCGAGCTCCTGGAGGAGCCGCAACCCGCGGAGGTGATCCTGTGAGGGAGGGGAGATGGTCCTTCCGCCGTACGTCCTGAGCGCGGTGGTGGCCTGGTTCGTCACCTACTGGACCACGCCGACCGCCCTGTGGCTCGGCCGCCGTATGGGCGCGGTGGACTATCCTGGAGGCCGGCGCATCAACCGCCGGCCCCTCCCGCGGCTCGGCGGGATCGCGATCTTCTGCGGGATCTTTCTCGCGTGTCTGGTAAGCTTGCCCATCGTGGGTCCCATCGCCCTGGTGCGGGAGCCTCGGTACCTGGTGCTGGCCATCCCCTATGGGCCCGTGGACGGGCGGCTGGTGGGGGTCCTGCTGGGAGCCGTGGCCATCACCGCCCTCGGGGTGGTGGACGACCTCCGGCAGCTTCCGGGCCGCACCAAGTTCCCCCTCATCTACCTCGCGGCCGCGATCCCCGTGCTCTTCGGGGTCACCACCCCCTTCCTCACGAACCCCCTCACGGGCAAGCTCGTGCCGCTCGGGGTTGTGGGGCAGCTATTTACCGTGGCCTGGATCGGGTCCGCGGCCATCGCCGTAAACTCCATCGACGGACTGGACGGGCTCGCCGCCGGGATCGCGGCCATCGTAGCCGCCACCTTCTTCGCCGCGGCCACGGCCCTACGAGGAGGACTCGCGATCCTGGTGCTGTGCGCTGCGGTGGTCGGAAGCTGCGTGGGCTTTTTGCGCTACAACTTCAACCCCGCCCGGGTGATCATGGGCGATGGTGGGGCGCTGCTTCTAGGCTACCTCCTGGGCGCCATCTCCGTCGTGGGGATGTTCAAGACCCTGACCCTGATCTCCCTCGCCGTTCCCCTGCTGGCCATGGGCGTCCCCATCTTCGACACCGCCTTCGCCATCGTGCGCCGGGTGCGCCAAGGGGTACCGGTGTTCCAGCCGGACCGCGGCCACCTCCACCACCGGCTGCTGGACCGGGGCCTCTCGCAGCGCCAGACGGTGTTCCTGCTGTACGGCGTCACCGCCCTGCTCGCCGTCCTCGCCCTGTGGATCGCGGGGAGCGTGCGGCCTCACGTTTCCCTCTCCCTGACCGTGGTGCTGGGCGGGACGTTGTGGATCTCCGGATGGCGGCTGGGACTGTGGCGCGGATCCTCCCGCAGCCCAAGTGTTCCCGGAACGTAACGGATGCGGCCGATTCCGCTCGTCGTGGTGGTGGGCACCCGGCCTGACGCGGTGAAGATGGCGCCGCTCGTCCTCGCCCTCCGGCAGGACCCCGCCTTCGCACCGGTCCTGGTGGCCACGGCCCAACACCGGGAGATGCTGGACCAGGTCCTCCACCTGTTCGGCCTGACGCCGGACATCGACCTCAACGTGATGCGGCCCCGCCAGACCCTCACGGAGGTCACGGTCCGCACCCTCATGGGTCTTGAGGCGTGCCTGCGGAAGGTGCGGCCGGAGCTGGTGCTGGTGCAGGGAGATGCCGCCCCCAGCTTCTGCGGGGCCCTCGTGGCCTTCTACCACCGGGTGCCCGTGGCCCATGTGGAGGCGGGCCTGCGCACCTACGACAAGTACCACCCCTTCCCCGAGGAGATGTACCGCCGCATGACGGCAGCCTTGGCGGACCTCCACTTCGCGCCCACCCCGCGCGCCCGCTCAAACCTCCTCCGGGAAGGCGTTCCGCCGGACCGTATCTACGTCACGGGCAACACGGTGATCGATGCCCTCCGATGGATCGTGGCCCAGGATCCGCCTCCGGACCCCGGCATCCCGCTCCGCCCGGGCGCCCGCCTGATCCTGGTCACCGCCCACCGCCGGGAGAACTGGGGAGCTCCCCTTTTGCGCATCTGCACCGCGGTACGGACGCTGGTGGAACGGTTTGCGGACGTGGAGGTGGTCTTCTCCGTGCACCGGAACCCCGCGGTGCGGGAGGTGGTGTGGGCGGCTCTCCGGGACGTGGAGCGGGTGCACCTCGTGGATCCGCCGGACTACGGGTCCTTCGTGGCCCTGGAGCGGGCGGCGTACCTCATCCTCACGGACTCCGGCGGCGTGCAGGAGGAGGCCCCGGCCTTCGGCACGCCGGTCCTGGTGCTGCGGGAGACCACGGAGCGGCCGGAGGGGATTGCGGCAGGGGTCGCGCGGCTCGTGGGGACGGACCCGGACCGCATCGTGGCGGAGGCGGCACGGCTGCTCGAGGATCCCGAGGCGTACGCGAGGATGGCGAACGCTACGAACCCCTACGGCGACGGTCGGGCCGCGGAGCGCATCCTCCAGATCCTCCGGGTGCACTTCGGGTTGGACGATCGCCTCCCCGAGCCCTTTGCGCCCGGTCCTTCGCCTTGGGAGGAACCTCTCGTGCAGGAGGTCCGTTGATCGGAGGAGGGATGCGACGCGCGGTGGTCCTTGCGGTGCTGTTGGGGATCGTGAGGTCGGTCGCCGCGGCTCCTGCTCCGGATCCCGACGTGGTCCGGGCCACCATCGGTGGGGTGGTGGTGGAGACGGTTTCTGTGGGCGACCGGGTGGCCGAGGGAGATCCCTTGGTGTACGTGCGTACCGTGACAAGGCCGCGGGAGGTCGCGGCCCGTTCCCCGAGGGATGGCGTGGTGGCGGAGGTGTTCGTGCGGGTGGGGCAGCGGATCCAGATCGGCGATCCCGTGGTGCGCCTTGCGCCCCGCTAGAGGGAGAAGATGGTCCGGTGGTGGAGACGGGTGACCTGGATGCTCGTGGTGGCAGGACTCCTGCTACCCGCATCGAGTCCTGCTGCACCCGAGGAGTTCCTGCGCCTCGGAGAGATCCGGCCCGGGATGCGGGGCGTGGGCCGTACGGTGATCCAAGGCACGAAGGTGGAGGAGTTCGGGTTCGAGGTGGTCGGGACCACCTCCGGGCCTACTGGCCGGCTCGTGCTCTTCCGGGCCTTCGGGCCCGTGATCGAGAGGGCGGGCGGGGTAGCCGGAGGGATGAGCGGAAGCCCCATGTACATCCAGGGCCGGCTTGCGGGCGGCCTGAGCTATGCCTATGTGTTCGCGGGACCGGACAAGAACCTAGGGCTGTTCACGCCCATCGAGCGGATGCTGGAGGTCCTCGAGGGAGGCCGGCGTGCCGCGATGCCACGAGGAGTTGTGCTCCTGGAGCGCCCCGTGCGCATCGGAACCCGCACCGCGGACCGGATCTACATCGCTCCGGATCGGGCATCGGGGCAAGAAGTCTTCCTGCGCACGGGGATCCCTGCCTTCGCGCCCGTCGCGACCCCCCTCGTGGTCTGTGGCCTCACGGACCGGGCCTTCCGCCTCCTGCGCGCGGTGCTGGGGAATCTCCCGGTGCTGCCCGTCCAGGGGTACGGCGGGATCACCGCGTTCCCGGAGGCACCGCTTGTGCCGGGGAGCGCCGTGGGCGTGGCCCTAGCCCGGGGGGATGTGAGTCTTGTGACCTTCGGGACCCTCACCTACCGGCGCGGACGGCAGTTCCTCGCCCTCGGGCATGCGATGCTGGGGGCCGGCGAGAGCGCGTATCTGCTCACCACCGCCTACATCCACACGGTGGTGCGGAGTCTCGAGATGTCCTTTAAGGAAGGAGACCTGGGATCCGTGGTGGGGACGGTGACCCAGGACCGCGCGGCCGGGATCGCGGGCGAGCTGGGCCGGCTTCCCCGGGTGTTCAACGTGGTGATCCAGGTCACGGATCGGGACAGCGGCCGGCGGCTGCAGTTGGGGACCCACGTGATCCGCCGTCCAGACCTCGCCCGAGCCTTCGTGCCCACGGTGGTGCTGTCGGCCATCGAGCGGGCCTGGGACGCCTCAGGCGGAGGGACCGCGGAGGTACGGATCACCGCCCGGGCCCGAGGGCTCCCGCGGCCGCTTGTGCGCACCAACCGGGTCTACAGTGCCCGGGATGTGGCTTCCGCCGCCGCTCTGGATGTGGTGGAGGCCCTGCGCATCTTGTTCCACAATGAGTTCGCGCCTGTAGACCCCATCGACCTCACCGTGGAGGTAAACCTCACCCGCCGGCCGGTCGTCGCCTCTATCGTGGAGGTGCGGGCGGAGAGCCGGACGGTTCCGCAGGGCGGACGGCTGCGGGTGCGGTTGCGGATCCGGCCGTTCCAGGAAGAGGAGCAGGTCACGCGGGTGGTCGAGATCAAGCTCCCCCAGAACTTCCCCAAGGGCCCTGCACTCCTCATCGTGGGGAGCGCCGGGAGCTCTCGGGAGTCTGCGGATCCCGCGGCGTTGCTCCTGAGCCGGCTTTCAACGGAGCCCCAGCCTACCCGGTTTGACAGCCTGGAGCAGGAGCTCGCGTTCTTCGAACGGTTCGGCCGCAACACGGACGTGCTGTTGCAACTCATCCCTGCCGGGATCCCGCCTTCGGACGACCCCGCGAAGCGGTTCATCTACTTCGACGAGTTCGCCGGGGAGCTCTTCCCCACGGACTGGGTGGTGCGGGGTGAGGTGGTGATCCCCATCGTGGTGGAGTAACAGCGGGACGCAGGGTTTATGCGCCTCCTTGGGATCGCGATCCTCCTGGCCGCGGGGATCCTGGCACTCCTGGTCCTCTTCCTGTCCCTCGCGCGAAGCGGGATCGTGGAGGAGGCCGTCCGGGATGCCGTAGTGCGCGAGGTATCCCGGGCCCTGGGACGGGAGGTGGGGATCCGGAGGCTACGGGGGGATCCGTGGCGCGGAGTGGTGGCGGAGGAGGTGCGGATCGCCCGCGGCCGGACCCTGCGGGAAGGGAGTTTGCTCCGGATCCGCCGGGTTCGGGTGGAGTTCCACCCGGAGGCCTTCCTCCTAGACCTCCTGTGGGGCCCCCGCGCGGTCCTGCCGACCATCCGCCGCATCACCCTCGAAGGTCCGGTGTTGGCGCTCGAACGGGAC
>FWWL01010254.1_pt1 | contig 10907 bp, 7 predicted proteins | sample 2228331 | NCBI WGS metagenome assembly FWWL01 (sample SAMEA103939775, study PRJEB20133) | metagenome
GCCGGTCGCGCCGCTGCCGCCGCTCGAGCCGCCCGCGGCACCGGGCCAGCCCTTCGTGCCGCCGGCAGCCGCGGCGATGCCCGCCGGCATGCCCCAGATCAGCGCGGCGGAGTTCGTCCAGCGCTTCGCCAAGGGGGCGGGCCTGTCGACGAACGACCTCGCCTGGCAGGACCCCGGCGCCTTCGCCGAGCAGCTCGGCGGGCTGATGCGGCTCGTCGCCGTGGAGCTCAAGCAGCTGCTCGCCGCCCGCGCCGAGAGCAAGCGCATCGCCCGCAGTGCCAACCAGACGATGATCCAGGCGCAGGACAATAACCCGCTGAAATTCTCGCCGACCGTGGACGACGCGCTGCAGCTGATCTTCGGCCGCCCGAAGAGCGGCTATCTCAGCGCGCAGAAGGCCTTCGATGAGAGCTTCCGGGACCTCAAGGCCCACCAGATCAAGACCTATTCGGCCATGCAGCACGCGCTGCGCATGCTGGTCGAGGACCTCGATCCGCAGGCCATCGCCGAAAGCACGGCGCAGGATCGCGGCCTCGATTCGCTGCTCGGCTCGCGCAAGGCCAAGATGTGGGACGCCTATGTCGCCCGCTGGGACGCCAAGACCGCCCCCTACGAGGACGGCCTGGTCGACGCCTTCATGCTCTATTTCGCCGAGTGCTACGACCGCGGCGGGAAGTGAAGGCTTCGCCGGTCGGTTCTTCGTCATTCCGGGGCTTCGCGAAGCGAAGAGCCCGGAACCCAGAACCGATGTGGCGAAGGAAGGGAAGACGAACTGGCAGCGCCCTGACGGAACGTCTGTCGGTTCTGGGTTCCGGGCTCAGGCCTTAGGCCTGCCCCGGAATGACCGCGCGTTTCCGCCGGGAATCGGCGCCGATCTATACGCCCTTCTTCGCCGCCACCGCCGTGATCTCGATGTCGTGGCCGGGCGAGGCGAGCTTGGCCTCGACGGTCGCGCGCGCCGGCGCCGTGCCCTTCGGCACCCAGGCGTCCCAAACCGCGTTCATCTCGGCGATCTTCGTGATGTCGGTCAGGAAGATCTGGACGCTGAGGATGCGGCTCTTGTCGCTGCCGGCGGCCTCCAGCGTCTCCTCCAGCAGCGCCAGGACTTCGGCTGTCTGCTCGCCCAGCGGGCGGCCTTCGGTCTTTTCGGCGACATGGCCGGCGAGGAAGACGATGCCGTTAAAGATCGCGGCATCGCACCAGCGCTGCGTCACTCCGATGCGTTCGATGGTCATGATGGTTGTCCTGGGCTGGAGTCGGGCGCGGCGAGCCGCGCATGGCCCCTCCTAGCCGAGGCGCGGCAGCCCGTCAGCCGCCGATGATGACCGTGCTCAGCCCCATCGTGATCTTGTTGGGCGGCCCCACCGCCTCGATGATGGTGTCGCCGACGCGGCAGGCCGAGAGATTGTTGATCAGCACCGTCTGCGAGCCGTCGACGACGACGCCGGGCCCGTGTGGCGGAGCCGGGAGAAGCGTCAGACAGTTGTGGATGTCGGCACCGCCGGCCGCGCCCGTGATCATCGCGCCCATGCTGGCGGCGGCGGCTGCCTTCGTCGTCTCCTCCGCGGCCTTGGCCGCGGCCGCACCCGGCGTCGGAGCGGCGGCCAGAGTCGCGGCCTCCGCCGCCATGATCGTCGCGTCGGAGACCTGTCGCGCCGCCTGGATCGCCGTGGCGGCGGCCGCCGAGACGCCCCGCCAGGCCGGCAGCCCGCCGATCAGCACATTAGGGCTTCCGGGGCCGGGCTGAAGCACCCCCGGCAGGGGATGCAGCACCAGATCGAGAATGCGGGCGGCGGGGCCGGTCGGCATCGGGGCTCCTCCTCGCCGGGCGGTCCCGGCCGGCTCTGGATACGACTCTGCTGGACTGACCCGAAACGCGCAACCGCGCATCCTTCAAGTCAATGACGGCAGCCGCTTTCCGAGGCCCTAGCATTCGCTTGGTGACGCTTGTTGGCGACCCGTATAAGGTCTTCGGCATGCCTTTGAGTGAGCGAGAGCCGGATGTCGTGGTACAGCAAGGTCGTCTGGTCGGAAGGGCTGTTTCTACGGCCTCATCACTTCCAGCAGAACGACCGGTATCTTGAGAACCTGCTGGAAAACCGCGTTCGGCACGTCACCCCTTACCCATGGGGCTTCTCGGTGCTGGAGATCGACCGCGACCTCGCCCAGCAGAGCCGGATCGGGCTGCGCCGCGCCGTCGGCGTGATGCCGGACGGCACGCCTTTCGCGCTGCCGGACAACAGCCCCCTGCCCGCCGCCATCGAGGTGCCGGAGAACGCCGCAGGCCAGATCATCTGGCTGTCGCTGCCCCTGGCCTCGCCCAACACGCGCGAGGTCGAGGACGCGCCGACCGGCAGCGCCAGCCGCTATGTCCCGTCGACCGAGATGCTGATCGATTCGACCGCCTCGTTGCGGATCGAGGAGGAGATCGACGTCGCCCATCCGCGCCTGACGCTGGAGCTGCGCAAGACGGCGAAGGCCGGCTATGTCGGGCTGGCGCTGGGCCGCATTCTCGAGGTGCGCGACCGCGCCGTCCTCTTCGACGAGAAATTCGCCCCGCCCGTCCTCGTCTGCTCGGCCTATCCGGTGATCGAGGGCTGGCTCGACCGGGTGATCGGCTGGATCGACAACAAGCTCGAAGAACTCGCCCGCTACGCCGCCGATCCGACAGCGGGCGGCGGCCTGCAGAGCGCCGATTACTTCATGCTGCAGCTGCTGAACCGGCAGATCCCGCAGCTGCGCCATCTGCGCCAGTCGCGCTATGTCCACCCCGAGCGGCTGTTCGAGACCTTCCTGGGTCTGGCCGGCGAGCTTGCCACCTTCACCACCGCCGAGCGCCGTGCCCGCGACTACCCGGCCTATGACCATGACGATCTGGAGGCCTGCTTCACGCCGCTGGTGCGCGACATCCAGGACTTCCTGTCCGCCAATCTCGGCCGCCGGGCGATCCGTCTCGAGATCACCGAGCGCGCCCCCAACGCCTTCATGTCGACGATCCGCGACCGCAGCCTCGTGCGCAACGCGACGCTGGTTCTGGAGGTCGCGGCACGCCGCCCGCTGACCGAGATCCAGGCGCAGTTCCCGCAGCTCTTCAAGGTCGGCCCCAACACCAAGATGAACGAGATCGTCCATGCCCATCTGCCGGGCATCAGCCTCGTTCATCTGCCGACCCCGCCGCCGCAGATCCGCGCGCTGACCGACCACGTCTATTTCTATCTCGACCGGACCTCGCCGCTCTGGCCGGAATTCTCGACCGCGAGCTCGATCGGGATGCATTTCTCCGGTGACTGGCCCGATCTCGAACTGGAGCTCTGGGCCGTGCTCGAGGGCCGGCGATGAGCGATCCCGGTTCGCCGTCCGATCCGTTCGGCCGTTCCGACCGGACCATCATCAGGCCGAACCCGGCCGGACGCCGCGCTCCGTTGCCCTCACGCCCGGCGCAGGCCGCGCCGACGCCCTATGCTCCCCCTGCCGCCGCCTCGCCCGGCGTGCCCGGCGGCAGCGATGACTGGATCTCGGCCACCCCGGCCCCGCCGCGTCCGGCACCGCCCCCCGGCCCCGTCGGCGGCCCCCTGCCCGGCCGCGACCAGCTCCTGACGCCCAACGCCAACCCGCTGCTGCGGGCAGCGGGGCCCCTCCTGCTCCTGCTCGGCCGGCTGCGCTCGCAGCTCAGCAGCGCCCCGCTGACGCAGCTCCTCGGCCAGGTCACCGAGACGATCGAGGCCTTCGAGCATGAGGTCCGCGCCGCGGGCGCCTCGGCCGATCAGACGCGCGTCGCGAAATACGTCCTCTGCGCGGCGGCCGACGACATCGTCCAGAACATCCCCGGCGAGGACCGGCATGTCTGGACGCAGTACAGCATGCTCTCGAAATTCTTCGGCGAGCGTGTCGGCGGCGTGCGCTTCTTCGAGGAACTCGACCGCGCCAAGGCCGACCCCTCGGTCAATTACGACCTGCTCGAACTGATGCATGCCTGCCTGGCGCTGGGCTTCCAGGGCATCCACCGCACCTCCGCCGGCGGCGCCGCCAATCTGCAGATGATCCAGCGCAACCTCTTCGAGACGCTGCGCCGGGTGAAGCAGCCCGACCCCGAGCTGTCGCCGCGCTGGCGCGGCCAGGCCGTCGCCTCGCAGGTCGCGCGCTTCAGGGTTCCGGTCTGGTCGGTCGCGGCGCTCGCCGGCGTCGCCGTGGTCGGGCTCTATCTCGTCTTCCGCGCCCTGCTCGGCGGCAATGCCGAGGCGGCGGCCTCCGCCTTGCTCACGGTCCACCCGAAGGGCGAACTCGGCCTCGTCCGCAAGGTCTTCTCGGCTCCCCCGCCGCCGCTGCCGCCCCCGCCGGTGCCACCCAAGGTCTGCGGCGCCGTGCAGCCGCCGATCGTCTGCCAGGTCACGCCGAACGTCATCATCGTCCGCCTCGTCGACATCACCCTGTTCGAACCCGGCCAGGCGGCGGTGCGCGATGAGTTCCGCCCCCTGATCGAGCGGATCGCGAGCGTGCTGGAAACCGAAGGCGGCTCGGTCAAGGTCGTCGGGCACACCGACAACGTGCCGATCCGCACCGCCCGCTTCGCCTCCAACCTGCAGCTCTCGCAGGCCCGCGCCAAGGCGGTCGGCGACCTGCTGCAGACCAAGCTGAGCAAGCCGGACCGCATCAGCGTCGAGGGCAAGGGTGCCGACGCGCCGATCGCCGACAATGCCAGCCGCGAAGGGCGTGCCAAGAACCGGCGCGTCGAGATCGTGATCCAACGGCAGAGCTGAGGGAGGGCGAAGCATGAACCTCGCCACCTGGCTCCGGATCGCCGCCATCATCGTCGGGACGCTGGCGCTCGGCCTGCTCGTCTGGTTCGGCGCGCCCTTCGTCGCGATCGGCGAGATCAGGCCCTTCGACTCCGTCTGGGTCCGGCTGCCGATCGTCGCGCTGCTCGCGCTCGGCGCACTCGCCTGGATCGCGCTCATCGTCATCCGTCGGCGGCGCGCCACAGCCGCCCTGACCGAGGCGCTGGAACAGCAGCAGGAGGCGACCGGCGACGGCGCTGCCCTCTCCGCCGCGATGCGCGACGCGCTCGCGACGCTGCGCCGCGCCCGCGGCAAGGAAGGCGGCGACTATCTCTACGACCTGCCCTGGTACGTCATCATCGGCCCGCCCGGCGCCGGCAAGACGACGGCCCTGGTCAATTCCGGGCTGAAGTTCCCGCTCGCCCGGGGCGGCGCGGCGCCGGCGGCAATCGCCGGTGTCGGCGGCACGCGCTACTGCGACTGGTGGTTCGCCGAGGATGCGGTACTGATCGACACCGCCGGCCGCTACACCACGCAAGACACCGACAGCAGGGCCGAGAAGGCGAGCTGGCTTGCCTTCCTCGACCTGCTCAAGACCAACCGGCCGCGCCAGCCCATCAACGGCGTGCTGGTCGCGATCAGCGTCGAGGATCTGCTGACGGCTTCGCCCGAGGAGATCGCGGCCCATGCCGATGCGATCCGCAACCGCCTGCTCGAACTGAACGAGCGGCTGAAGGTCGATTTCCCGGTCTATGCGATCTTCACCAAGGCCGACCTGATCGCGGGCTTCAACGAGTTCTTCGGCGCGCTCTCGGAGCCGCAGCGCCGCATGGTCTGGGGCCACACCTTCCAGACCGCCGACAAGACCCGCAACATGATCGGCGACGTCGCGCCCGAATACGACGCGCTGGTCGCGCGGCTGAACGAGCGCCTCCCCGACAGGCTGCAGGACGAGGCCAACCCGACCGCCCGCGCCCAGATCTTCGGCTTCCCGAGCCAGATGGCGACGCTGAAGCGTTCGATCACCGACTTCCTCGGCCGCGTCTTCGAGCCGACGCGCTATCACGCCAATGCCACGCTGCGCGGCTTCTATTTCACCTCCGGCACGCAGGAGGGCACGCCGATCGACCAGCTGATCGGCGCACTCTCGCGCAATTTCGGCAGCAGCCACGCCAGCGCCGGCGCCTATTCCGGCCGCGGCAAGAGCTATTTCCTGACCGACCTGATCCAGAAGGTCATCATCGGCGAGGCCGGCTGGGTCTCGACCGATCTCGGCGCGGCCCGCCGCGCGACCCTGCTGCGCGCGGCCGGTTTCGCCACGGTCGCCCTGGTCTCGCTCGCCGCGCTCGGGCTCTGGTGGACAAGCTTCTCGCGCAACAGCGACCTCATCACCGCGACCAATTACGGCCTGTCCGACTATCGCGCGAGCGCCGCGCCGGTGCTGCAGGAGACGACGATCTCCGAGCGCAACTTCAGCCGCGTCCTGCCGCTGTTGCACAAGCTGCGCCACCTGCCGACAGGCTATGCGACCCGCGCCGAGCCCACGCCGATGGCCGCCACCTTCGGCCTGAGCCAGCGCGACCGGCTCCAGAACGCGGCCGAGCTGACCTATCAGCAGGCGCTGGAGCGGATGCTGCGCTCGCGCATCATCTTCCGGCTGGAGGAGCAGCTCGAGGCCAACCAGGTCAATCCCGGCTTCGTCTACGAGGCGCTCAAGGTCTACATGATGGTCGGCGGCCAGGCGAAGCTGGACCGCGACCTCGTCATCGCCTGGATGCGGCTCGACTGGGCCGAAAACCTCTTCCCCGGCGCCGCCAACGCCAAGGGCCGCGAGGCGCTGGAGGAGCATCTGGTCGCGATGCTCGATCTCGACGACGGCGAGGCCGAGCCGCTGGTCAAGCTCAACCAGTCGCTGATCGAGAACAGCCAGCGCACGCTGCGTCGCCTCAGCATCGCGGAACGCGCCTACAAGCTGCTGCGAACGCAGGCCCGGTCTCAGAGCCAGAAGGACTGGGTCGCGGCCCGCCGCGGCGGATCGGATGTGCGGCTGGCCTTCGAGGGCGTCGGCGGCGAAGATCTCGACGCGATCCGCGTGCCCTATTTCTACACCTATGACGGCTTCCAGAACGCCTTCGTCGACCGCCTCGGCGACATCGGCGACCGCATCGAGAAGGAGCGCTGGGTGCTGGGCGAGAATGTCGACCAGCAGGCGATCGTCTCGCAATACGCCACCCTCTTCCAGGATCTGCTCAAGCTCTACAGCCGCGATTTCGTCGCCTCCTGGCAGCGCTCGCTCGCCCGGCTGAAGCTGCGCCCGCTCAACGCCGACAAGCCACAATATGTCGCGCTCAGCGCGATGGCGGCGCCGACCTCGCCCTTCAAGCAGATCCTCGAATCCGTCCGCGACGAGACGCAGCTCACCAAGGAGCGCGCCTCGGCGAAGAGGGTGGCCGCTCAGGCGGCGAGCGACGCGCTGGAGAAACGCGCCAGCGACGCCCTGAGCCGACTCGGCACCAACCTCCCGCTCAGCGCACCCGGCGTCGAGCGCGTGCTGGGCGCGGGCGGAAACGAGGCGCTCGGCGCCGACATCGAGGCGCAGTTCAAGCCCTTCCATGTCCTGGTCGAGGGCGATCTCGGTCGGCGGCCGGTCGACCAGCTCCTGCAGGTCCTGTCCGAGATCAACCAGAACCTCGCCATCGCCGCGACGAACCCGGCCCAGGCGGCGGCGGCCAATGCCGCGCTGGTGCCGCTGATCGCGACGCTGCGCGCCAATTCCTCGCGCTATCCGGCGCCCTTCGGCGCGATGGTCGTCTCGGCCGTCAACGACTTCGAGGGCGATGCCACCGGCGCGACCGTCGCCCTGCTGCGCCAGGCGCTCGGCGATCAGGTCAGCCGCGTCTGCACGGAGATCCTGACCAACCGCTACCCCTTCGTGAAAGGCAGCACGCGCGACGTGCCGCTGGCCGACTTCGCCCGCCTCTTCGCGCCCGGCGGCATCATGGACAAGTTCTACAAGGAGCGGCTCGAACCCTATGTCGACAGCTCCAAGGCGCAATGGAGCTGGCGCGCCGACAGCCGCGTCGCCCGCTCGCTCTCGGCGACGACCTTGCGCGAGTTCCAGCGGGCCAGCGAGATCCGGGAAGCCTTCTTCCCGACCGGCGGCAACCTGCCCTCTTTCCAGATGATCGTGGTGCCGACCGCCCTCTCCGCCGACGCCGCCAATGCCAAGCTCGAGATCAACGGCTTCACCGTGACCAGCCAGCAGGGCGTCAACACGCCCGCTCCCGTCATGTGGCCGGGCGCCGGTGTCGGCCGCACCGCGATCACGCTGACGCTGGGCGGGGCGAGCGGCGGCGGCGTCTTCGGCGGCGGCTTCTTCTCCTCGGGGCCGAGCGCGCCCTCCGGCGAGGTCAAGCTCTTCGAGCGCGACGGCGTCTGGTCCTTCTTCCGCCTGCTCGACACCGGCTCGGTGCTGCGCCAGGGCGACAATGTCGGGCTGACGTTGGCGGCAGGCGGGCGCCAGGTCGGCTACCAGTTCGGCGTCGGCTCTCTCAAGAACCCGCTGATCCTGCCCGCTCTGCGGGAGATCCGCTGCCCGTCGGGGATCTGAGGCGATGAGCTGCGGCCTGTTCGGGAAGCTGCCGGCCAAGCGCGACTTCATCGCGGTCAATGCGCCGGCCACCTTCCTGAAGGTCTATGAGAGTTGGCTCCAGGGCGGACTGACCGCGAGCCGCCTCTCCCTCGCCGGCGGCTGGCAGGAGGCCTTTCTCAACGCCCCGATCTGGCGTTTCTGGCTCGGCCAGGGTCTCTGCGGACAGGCCGTCGCGGGGGCCTTCATGCCCTCCGTCGACGGCGTCGGCCGCTATTTCCCGCTGACCGTCTTCGCGCTGGCTGAGCCCGGCGGCGCGATCCCGCATCCCGAGCTCGATCCGCAGGACGCCTGGTATGCGGGAATCGAGGATTTCCTGCTCGAGGCGCTCGATCCGGGCGCGAGCTTCGAGGCGGTCTCGGAGCGCCTGGCGCGGCTGGCCGTCCCCAATGACGCGCTGCTCGCGCCGCCGCCCGAGGAGATGCTGCGCCTCCCGGACGGCACCATCGTCACCGCTCTGGACAGCCCGGGCTTCCCGGCCCGGCTCGCGGCCCTGCGCGTCGAGGACCATGCCCGCGCCTATGCCCATGCGACCTGCTTCTGGACCGTCGGCGGCGAGAATTTCGAACCGCTCGCGCTGGTCGGGCACGGAATGCCCGACCCCCATCTCTTCGCCGGCCTGCTGACGGGCCGTTTCGACACGTTCCTCGAACCGGGGCGGGCCGCGTCATGAGCGATCTCGGACAGAACGATCTCGGTCGCACGGCGCTGCCCTTCGAGACCGGCGCGGTCAGCCATGTCGGGCGGGTCCGCAGCGCCAACGAGGACAATCTCGTCGTGCGGCCGGAATTCGGCATCTGGGCCGTCGCCGACGGCATGGGCGGCCACGAGAACGGCGCGCTCGCCAGCGCCACCGTCGCCGCCGCGATCGAGAACATCGGCCCGACCGGATCGGCGCCGGATCTGCTGGCGCGGCTGGAGGCCGCTGTCCTGCAGGCCAATGCGGAGATTCGCCGCCGCATCGCCGAAGGCAATGGCGCGCCAATGGGCTCGACGCTGGCGGTCCTGCTCGTCCATGACCGCCATTTCGCCTGCGTCTGGTGCGGCGACAGCCGGATCTATCTCGTCCGCGCCGGCCAGATCCTGCAATTGTCGCGCGATCACACCGAGGTTCAGGACCTCGTCGAGCGAGGCGTGCTGACCCCGGCCGAAGCGAAGGTCTCGCCGCGGCGCCACGTCATCACCCGCGCGATCGGCGTCCACGAGCAGCCGGAGCTCGACCTCGACAGCGGCGAGATCGAGGATGGCGATCTCTTCGTGCTCTGCTCGGACGGGCTGACCGAGCATGTCGCGGAGGACGAAATCCTGGCGACGGTCGAGGAGAGGGGCGCCCAGCAGGCCTGCAACGCGCTGCTGCAACTCACGCTCCAGCGCGGCGCGCGCGACAATGTCACGGTCATCGTCATGCGCTATATCCGCAGGGAGAACCGGACGACGCGGTGGATGCCCAATATGCGCATGCAGGAAACCGACACGCCATGAGCGACTCCGAGCGCACCGTCTTCGCTCCCCGGGCCGGCGCCGTCTCCGTCGGGACCACGCTGAACGGCATCTACGAGGTCGAGCGGCTGATCGCGGTCGGCGGCATGGGCGAGGTCTACAAGGGCCGCGCGATCCAGACCGGCGACGCGGTGGCGATCAAGATGATCCGCCCCGAACTGGCGCGCGACGAGGCGGCGCTCGCCCTGTTCCGGCGCGAGGCCGCGGCCCTGCACAACCTCTACAACGAGGCCATCGTCCGCTATTACGTTTTCACCATCGATCCGGGCACGCAGTCGCCCTATCTGGCGATGGAGTTCGTCGACGGCCAGCCGCTGTCGGAGCGCATCAAGGAAGCGCCGCTGAGCGTCGACGAGGTCGACCTCCTGCGCCGGCGCATCGCGCCCGGCCTCCATGCCGCCCATCTGCTCGGCATCGTCCATCGCGACGTCTCGCCGGACAACATCATCCTGCCCGGCGGCAGCATCGCCCGCGCCAAGATCATCGATTTCGGCATCGCCCGATCCAGCTTTCTCGGCGAGGGCACGGTCATCGGCTCGGGCTTCGCCGGGAAATACAACTACGTCTCGCCGGAGCAGCTCGGGCTCTTCGGCGGTGACGTCACCGGCCGCTCCGACATGTACAGCTTCGCGCTCGTCCTGTCCGAAGCGCTCGCCGGCAAGCCGCTCGACATGGGCGGCAGCCAGGTCCAGATCCTCGACAAGCGCCGCAGGCTCCCGGACCTGTCGGGCATCGACGCCCGCATCCGCCCGCTTCTCGCGCGGATGCTGGCGCCCGACCCGGCCGACCGCTTCGCCGACATGTCCGAGGTCGCGGCCTGGCAGGCCCAGACCACCCCCGCCAAGGCGGCGGGCGGCGGCGGCGGTTCCGCCACGCGGCTCGTCGCCGGCATCGCCGCCCTCGCTCTGCTCGCGGGCGGCGGCTTCTATGGCTGGACGCTGCTGAACGACAAGCCGAAGCCGGGCGGCGCCCCGCCACCAGAT
>FWWL01005427.1_pt1 | contig 10905 bp, 12 predicted proteins | sample 2228331 | NCBI WGS metagenome assembly FWWL01 (sample SAMEA103939775, study PRJEB20133) | metagenome
CCGGCCACCCAACGGCAGTATCATATGGGTGGCCGGGTGGGGGAGCGGGCCGGTGCCGCGATTCAGCGCAGCTGAATCCGCCCTAGCGAAGCCCGAAACGCGCGCTATGGTGCGACCCCGAATGCCGCGCGCAAGACGCGGCCCAAAGGGGTTTCCAGTTGAACAATCTTCCGATCGGCATTCTCGGCATCGTCGCGATTCTCGCGATCGCCTTCCTGCTCTCCTCGAACAAGCGCGCGATTCGGCTGCGGGTCGTCGGCCCGGCCTTTGCGCTGCAGGCGGGCATCGCCTTCCTCGTCCTCTATGTCCCCGCCGGCCGTGCCGCGATCGAGGGGATGGCAAAGGGCGTCTCCGCGCTGCTCGGCTATGCCCAGGCGGGGACCGACTTCATCTTCGGTCCGCTCGCCCGGCCCGAAGTGGGCGGCCAGAGCTTCGCGATCGCCGCGCTGCCGGTCATCATCTTCTTCGCCGCGCTCGTGTCTGTGCTCTACCACCTCAAGATCATGCAGTTCCTGGTCCGCTGGATCGGCGGCGCGATCGAGAAGGTGACCGGGGTCAGCAAGGTCGAATCGCTGTGCTCGGCGGCGAACATCTTCGTCGGCCAGAGCGAATCGCCTTTGGTCATCCGCCCCTATCTCGCCAGCCTGACCCCGTCGCAGCTGTTCGCGATCATGTCGGTCGGCATGGCGGGCGTCGCAGGCACGATCCTCGCGGCCTATGCGGCGATGGGGATCAACATCCAGTTCCTGCTCGCCGCCAGCTTCATGGCCGCTCCGGGCGGGCTGCTGATGGCCAAGATCATGATGCCAGACGAGCCCGTGGTAAAGGCGGAAGAACTCCCGCTTGAGGACACGCTGCTCGATGGCGAGGAGGCCGTGATCCGCGCAGTCGAGAATGAAGTGGACGAGGAACGCGCCGCCAACATCATCATGGCCGCCGCGATGGGCGCGCAGACCGGCGTCAAGATCGCGGTCGCGGTGGGCGCGATGGTGCTGGCGTTCGTCGCGCTGGTCGCGCTCGCCAACGGTCTGCTCGGCGCGGTCGGCGGGCTGTTCGGCTATCCCGAACTGACCTTTCAGGGCGTGATCGGCACGGCGTTCGCGCCGGTCATGTTCCTGGTCGGTATTCCGTGGAACGAGACGGCGGCAGCTGGCGGCCTGTTCGGCACCAAGATGGTGCTCAACGAATTCGTCGCCTTCCTCAACCTCGGCCAGACCCAGGGGCTGAGCGAGCGCAGCACCGCGATCATCACCTTTGCGCTGTGCGGCTTTGCCAATTTCAGCTCGATCGCGATCCAGATGGCCGCGACCGGCAGCCTGGCCCCGAACCAGCGTCCGATGATCGCCAAGCTGGGCGTCAAGGCGCTGCTCGCGGGGAGCCTCGCGAACCTGTTGAGCGCAGCGCTGGCGGGACTGATGCTGCCATGATCTGGCTGGCGGCGGCCGCCTTTTGTCTTCCGCCGCCGCCGGGGACGGTGCCGCCGCCCCCGCCAACGCTGGAGCAGCGCGCGGAACTGGCGGCGCACACCCATCGCAATATCGTCGAAGGGGTGATCGTCCGTGCGCAGGATGATCGGCCTGCGCGATTCAAGATAACCCGCGTGTTCAAAGGGCAGCTCAAGGCCGGAATGGTGGTCGAAGCCGCACCCAGTTGGGGCTTCAGCGACATGCCGTGCCCCGGCATGGTCCCACCGCCGCCGAACCTGAAAGGTCAGCGCGGGGTGATCGCGTTCAACGATCTCCCCGAACTAGCCTTTGTGCCGGAAGGCTGGATCGCGATCATGCAGCAGCGCCGCCTGATCGCGCGCACCCCGGACGACTATCGCGTCGGCACCGGCTCCGCGCCCGAATAGTCGTAAAAGCCGCGCCCGGTCTTGCGCCCATACCAGCCGGCCTCGACATATTTGATCAGCAGCGGGGCGGGGCGGAACTTCGGATCGCCCGTGCCTTCGAACAGCACACGGGTGATTTCGAGGCAGGTGTCGAGCCCGATAAAGTCCGCCAGCGTGAACGGCCCCATCGGGTGGTTGAGGCCCAGCTGAATCGCCGCATCCACGTCGGGGATCGTCGCCACGCCCTCACCCACCGCGAAACACGCTTCGTTGAGGAACGGCATCAGCACGCGATTGACGATGAAGCCCGGCGCGTCATTGGCGTGGACGATCCGCTTGTTCAGCGTCTTGCCGAACGCCTCGACCGCCGCGACCGTCGCGTCGCTCGTGGCAAGGCCGCGGATCAGCTCGATCAGGCCCATCACCGGCACCGGATTAAAGAAATGCACCCCCATGAAGCGCGCGGGATCGGGCGCCGCCTGCGCCAGCCGCGTGATCGGGATGGACGAGGTGTTGCTGGCGAGGATCGCGGTGTCCCCCAACACCTTGCCGACGTTGGCGAAGATGCTGCGCTTGATCTCCTCACGCTCGGTCGCGGCCTCGATCACCAGGTCGCACGGGGCAAACGCATCGGTCCCGCCGACGCATTCGATATTGGCGAGCGCGGCATCGCGCGCATCGGCGGTGATCTTTTCCTTTTCGACCGCACGCGCGAGCTGCTTGGCGATCCCTGCCTTACCCTTTTCGGCGCGTTCGACATCCATGTCGGACAGCAGCACGCGATAGCCCGCCTGCGCCGACACCTGGGCGATGCCCGCCCCCATCTGCCCCGCGCCGATCACGCCAACCGTCTTCATCACCATCTCCCTCAATTTACTGCGCGCCTCCTACCGACTCGGGCCGTGAAGCGCTAGGATGCGCGCCATGCTGATCCTTGCCGCACTCGCACTCGCCCAGGCCGCCCCGCAACAGGGGCCGATGAAGACCTTTGGCGACTGGGTCGTCGCCTGCGACAATGTGAAGCGGTGCGAGATGACCTCGCTTCAGCCCGAAGGCGGCGACTGGTCCGACGATGGCTGGCAGATGGCGGTGACGCGCGACGCCGGGCCGAACGGTGGCTGGTCGATCGAGCTGATCGGCGAGGATGCACCGAAAGGCGTGGCGCTGAAGGTTGAGGGTGCGCCCGCTGACGCGATCTGGCGCGGGGATGCACTGACCGGAGCACCGGCCGCATCGCTGATCGCAGCGATGGCCAATGGCAAGGCGGTGGTCGTCCAGGACGGCGCAGGCAAGGCGCTCGGGCGCATCTCCCTCACCGGTTCCTCCGCATCGCTGCGCTTCATCGACGCAGAACAGGGCAGGGTAGGGACGGTCAGTGCGGTGGTCGCGAAGGGTGCGAAGCCTGCCAGCGCGGTGCCGGCGGCGGCTTCGTTGCCGGTGATCGCATCGGTCCGCGCCGCCGGAACCCCGGCAATGCTGTCTGCTGCACTCCTCAATCAGCTTTGGACCCAATCGGACTGTGCCGAGAATTACGAAGGCGAGTCGCGCCCCGATGTCGAGCGCCATGCGCTGGGTGGCGGTGCGACGCTGGTCCTCGTGCCGTGCGGGGCGGGCGCGTATAATTTCTCGACCGTCCCCTATGTGGTGAAGGCCGGCAAGGTGCAGGTCGCTGCGTTCGATTCCTCGCCGGGCTGGACCGGTGATGGCCCGCCGATGCTGGTCAATGCCGGATTCGACGCGAAGACCGGTGAGCTTGGCAGCTATGCCAAGGGGCGCGGGATCGGCGATTGCGGGAGCGCGGAAACCTATGTCTGGGACGGCATCCGCTTTCGCCTGACGCAAGCGCGCGCGATGGGTGAGTGTCGCGGATCGACCAACTGGTTGACCGTGTGGCGAGCGAAGGCGATCGCCAAATAGCGATTACCGCCCCGGCAGCGCGATTTCATATAATGAGGGCCAGTTCTTGCCGGTGACGTAGAGCTTCCCGGTCCTGTCGTCATAGGCGATGCCGTTGAGCACCGCTTCCGGGTCGGTCACCGGCACGGCGGCGGCCAGGTCGCGCAGGTCGATGACGCCGATGATCACCCCGCTTGCCGGGTCGATCCGCACGATCAGGTCCTGATGCCAGATATTCGCCAGGATCTCGCCACGCACAACTTCCAGCTCGTTGAGCCGACGAATCGGGCGGCCTTGATAGGTGACGGTGATCCGCCGCTGCTCGGCGAAGGTGAGGGGATCGAGGAAGCGCAGTTCGGGGGTGCCGTCGCTCAGGATCAGGCTCTTGCCGTCCTGGGTGAGGCCCCAGCCTTCGCCGGGGTAGGAAAACTCCCCGATCTTGCGCAGCGTCTTGCGGTCCCAGCGGAACGCCTTGCCGTGCTTCCAGGTCAGGCTGACGATCGTGTCGCCCCAGCTGGTGCTGCCCTCGCCGAAATAGTGCGGGTCGAGCCGCACTTCGCGCCGGACCTTGCCGGTGTGAAGTTCGACTTCGCGAACCCCCGATTCGCCATGCTGCCCGGTGCTTTCGAACAGCGCGCCGTCGGCGAAGAACAGCCCCTGGGTGAAGGCGCCGCTGTCATGCGGGTAGGTGGCGAGGACCCGCGCAGCTTCGACCGGCACCGCAGCCGGGGCGGCAGTCGTCTGGGATGCGACGGGGGCAGAATCGACGAGGGCTGCCGCGGCCATGATGGCCAGGGCAGCCCCCGCGATGATTCCCCGTCCGGCGAACCGGATCATGGGAAAGGTCCTTACGAGCCCGGCGTCAGGTTCACCGCAGCATATTTGCCGCGACGGTCCACTTCCAGCTCGAACTCGAGCCGGTCGCCTTCGTTGAGCGTCGGCATACCGGCGCGTTCGACGGCGCTGATGTGCACGAACGCATCGGGCTGGCCGTCGTCGCGCTGGATAAAGCCGAAGCCCTTCATCGCGTTGAAGAACTTGACCGTGCCGGTCGCCTTCTCACCCGTCAGCTGACGCTGCGGGCCGCCCATGCCGCCGCCACCGGGGCCGCGCTCGGGACGATCGCCGCGCTCACGCGGGGGACCGCGGTCCTCGACCGGCATCGGCTCGCCGTCGATCTTCAGGTCGGTCGCGCTGATGCGCCCGCCGCGATCGACCAGCGTGAAGCCGAGCGGCTGGCCTTCGGCCAGACCGGTCAGGCCGGCCTGCTCGACCGCGCTGATGTGCACGAACACGTCTTCGCCGCCGTCATCACGAACGACAAAGCCGAATCCCTTCTGTGCGTTGAAGAATTTTACGACGCCGGTGCCTTCGCCAACGACCTGCGGGGGCATGCCGCGACCACCGCCGCCGCCGCCACCAAAGCCGCCGCCACCACCGCCGCGATAGCCACCGCCACCGCCGCCGCCGAAGCCGCCACCGCCACCAAAGCGGTCACCGCCGCCGAAACCGCCGCGATCGCCGAAACCGCCGCCGCCAAAGCCGCCACGATCCCCATAGCTGCTGCCGCCGAAATCGTCGCCGCCGAAGCCGTCGCGCTTGTCTCTGCCACGTCCACCGCGATCACCGCGGCGCCCTCGATCAAAACTCATTGCCCTGTTCGTCTTCCCGGTTCGCCCATACTCAATTCGAAGACCTGAACCGGACGAAGGCGCAGGCATCCCGGCGTTCGCGACACGCCTATGGAGTCGGACATAGACCAGATCGCGAAGATGCGCGAACGAATTCGTCGCGAATTTGCCACCGTTCCGACGGATACTTGCGCGACAGCGTTGGCAACGGCAGAGAGGCGCCATGGATATCGCAGCTTTGATCGTCGACCCGGCCGCCTGGGCCGCCCTCGTCACCCTGATCGTGATGGAGGTGGTGCTGGGGATCGACAACCTCATTTTCATCTCGATCCTGACCAACAAGCTGCCCGAGCATCAGCAGCAAAAGGCGCGGCGAATCGGCATCGGCCTGGCGCTGGTCATGCGAATCCTGCTGCTCTCGATGATCTTCGTGATCGTGTCGCTGACGACGCCGGTGTTCGACCTCGGCATCCAGGGCGCGGTCGGCCCGACCGGGGAGCCGAGCTTCGAGACCGCCTTCTCGTGGCGCGACCTGATCCTGATCGCCGGCGGCCTGTTCCTGCTGTGGAAGGCGACCAAGGAAATCCACCACACGATTGATCCGGTCCCCAGCGATCATGACGTGCTCGACAAGAAACAGGTTGCGACGATGAATTTCGGATCGGCGATCTTCCAGATCATCCTGCTCGACATGGTGTTCTCGGTCGATTCGATCCTGACTGCGGTCGGCATGACCGACGAGATCGTGATCATGTTCGTCGCCGTGCTGGTGACGGTCGGCGTGATGCTGGTCGCCGCCGATCCGCTCGCCAATTTCATCAAGCGCAACCCGACCGTGGTTATGCTCGCGCTCGGTTTCCTGCTGATGATCGGCGCGGTGCTGATCGCCGACGGCTTCGGCGTGCATGTGCCCAAGGGCTATATCTACGCCGCCATGGCCTTCTCGGCGATGGTCGAGGTGCTGAACATGGCCTCGCGTCGCCGGGCTGAGAAACGTGCGGGCGACGGCGCGGCCTGACGCGCGGTTATTGAGCGTTAAGCCATAAGCGGCTAGGCGCAGGCGATGGCCGTTTACCTGCACGAAGAAGATTTGCCGGAGGGCGTGTTCGCCCCCGGTGCCGATATCGCCGTCGATACCGAGACGATGGGGCTGATCACCCCGCGCGATCGCCTGTGTCTCGTCCAGCTGTCCGATGGCGGGCCGGACGAGCATCTGGTGCGGTTTGGACCGGACAGCGACTATGCCGCGCCCAATCTGCGCGCGCTGCTTGCCGACCCGGAGCGGGTGAAGCTGTATCATTTCGCGCGTTTCGATCTGGCCGCGATCCGCCATTATATGGGCGTTACGGCCGCGCCGGTGTTCTGCACCAAGATCGCCTCGCGCCTCGTGCGCACCTATACCGATCGCCATGGCCTCAAGGATCTGGTGCGCGAGCTGCTGGGGCAGGAGATCAGCAAGCAGCAGCAGTCGTCCGACTGGGGCGGCCCGGTGCTGAGCGACGCGCAGAAGGACTATGCCGCGTCCGACGTGCGCTACCTGCACGCAATGCGCGAGGAACTGATCCGCCGGTTGGAGCGCGAAGGGCGCACCGTGCTGGCGCAGGCGTGCTTCGATTTCCTTCCGCATCGCGCCGACCTGGATCTCGCCGGTTGGCCCGAAACGGATATTTTCGCGCATGCGTGACGTTGTCGGACAGCGGCATTGGTGCCGCCCAACCATCGGGTGCCCCCATGTCTGAGATCGCTGTTCAGGAACGCTCGCGGCGCAAGCGCTGGGCGCGGCCTGGCAGCAGCCATGACCGCATCGTGCGCACCCTGCTCAGCATCCTGCCCGCCGGAATCGGCGTGCTCGGCGCGTTTCTGGTGATGGCGCCGCTCTTCATGGGCGGCGACGTGTCGTTCATGCTCGACAAGAACAAGGTCGATGTCGCGAGCGAGCGTCTGCGCATCCAATCGGCGCGCTATCGCGGCGCCGACGCCAAGGGGCAGGCGTTCGTACTGCAGGCCGGATCGGCGGTGCAGAAAAGCTCGGCCGAACCGGTGGTTCAGCTCAACGACCTGACCGCCGGCATCCAGCTGACGGATGGTCCGGCACAGGTCAAGGCGGAGCGGGGCCGCTACGATATGGAGCGCGAACAGGTTGCGGTCGATGGTCCGATCCAGTTCCGCACCTCCGACGGATACCGCCTCGACACGCGCGATTCGACGATCGATCTCAAGTCGCGCCAGCTCACCGGAACCGGCAATGTCTCGGGCAGCACGCCGCTCGGCAACTTCAGCGGCGACAAGATGACCGCCGATCTCGACAAGCGCACGGTAAAAATAGAAGGCAATGCCCGCTTGCGGATCGATCCCAAGCGCGCAAATAGGTGACATGGTGCACCGCACATCTCGCCCGCTTCTGATCGCCGCCGCGTCGGCACTGGCCACGACCGTCCTGCTCGGGGGGGCGGCGATGGGGCAATCCGGCCATAACTCGAACGCGCCGATCGATTTCGACGCGCAGAGCATCGAGCTGCAGGACCGCGCCAACCGCGCGATCCTGTCGGGCGGGGTAACCATCAAACAGGCGAATATGACGCTCACCGCCGCGCGCGTGACGGTGAGCTATACGGGCCAAGTGATCGACGGATCGCCCTCGGTCTCGCGCTTCGATGCGTCGGGCGGCGTCACCGTGACGCGGCCGGACCAGTCGGCGCGCGCGCAATATGGCGTGTACGACATCAACCGCCGCGTCATCACGATGCTGGGCAATGTCACGCTGACCCAGGGCGGCAACACCGTCAGCGGCGGTCGGCTCACTCTTGACCTCGACAGCGGTCGCGCGTCGATAGACGGGTCGGGCGTCGGCACGACCCGCGCGCCGGACGGCACAGTGGTGAAGTCTGGCGGGCGCGTCACCGGGCGCTTTACCGTTCCCGACCGCAACTGATCGGATCCTCCGGGCGGATGGTCGCCCGCATCCATGCATAAAACTTGCCAAGTGACTGGATGGTGAGGATTCGCTAAGCATCTCCTGCGATCAGGAAGGGCAGCATGGCAGACGTCGAAACTCTGGAACCCGAAACCGTCGACGCGGGCAATCCGCCCGCATCGGGGCTGGCCGTGGTGTCCATCGCCAAATCCTATGACAAGCGCGTGGTGCTGTCGGATGTGTCGCTGACGGTCGGGCGCGGCGAGGTGGTCGGGCTGCTCGGGCCGAACGGCGCGGGCAAGACGACCTGCTTCTATTCGGTAATGGGGCTGGTGAAGCCTGATGCTGGCCGCATCATGCTCGACGGGCACGATATCACCCCGCTGCCCATGTATCGCCGCGCGATCCTGGGCCTCGGCTATCTGCCGCAGGAAACCTCGATCTTTCGCGGGCTGTCGGTCGCCAAGAACATCTCCGCCGTGCTCGAACTGTCGGAGCCGGACAAGGCGGCGCGCGAGGGCAAGCTCGAAAAGCTGCTCGACGAATTCGGCCTGACGCGGCTGCGCGATGCGCCGTCAATGGCGCTGTCGGGCGGTGAGCGCCGCCGCGCCGAAATCGCCCGCGCACTCGCCGCCGACCCGTCGATCATGCTGCTCGACGAGCCGTTTGCGGGCATCGACCCGATCTCGATCGCCGATATCCGCGATCTGGTGAAGGAGCTGAAGACGCGCAACATCGGCGTCCTCATCACCGACCATAACGTCCGCGAAACGCTCGACATCGTCGATCGCGCGTCGATCATTTATGACGGCCGCGTGCTGTTCGCGGGGTCGCCCGAGGATCTGGTCGCCGACGCCAATGTCCGTCGCCTGTATCTGGGCGAGGGGTTCTCGCTGTAGCCGATGATGACGCGCACGCTCTCTTTCCGTCACCCCAGCGAAAGCTGGGGTCTTGCGGTTTCGGAGCGCGCGGTTGCCTCACGAGACCCCAGCTTTCGCTGGGGTGACGGGCATATCGCATGAGCCTCGCGCCGCGCCTCGATCTGCGCCAGTCGCAATCGCTGGTGATGACGCCGCAGTTGCAGCAGGCGATCAAGCTGCTCGCGCTGTCGAACCTCGAGATCGAGACGTTCATCGCCGAGGAGATCGAGAAGAACCCGCTGCTCGATGCGGGGCGCGGCGATGACGAGCGGGGCGATGTATCCGAGCCCGGCGACCCGCAGGAGCCGGTCATCGAACGCGACGGCCCGGCGGATTCCAGCGAATTGCTGACGTCGGGTGATGCGACCGGTGAAGCCGCGCTCGATGTCGATATGACCGCCGAAACCTTCCACCATGACAGCGCTGCCGATTCGGTCGGCGGGCTCGACGGTGGTCTCGGCATGGCTGGCACCGGGACAGGGGGCGAGGACGGCCCCGATTTCGACAGCTTCTCCTCCCCCGATCTCAGCCTCGCCGACCATCTGACGGCGCAGATCGGCGCGGTGATCGACGGCGCCGACCTGTTCATCGCCCAGCATCTGATCGATCAGATTGACGAGTGTGGCTACCTCACCGCCTCACTGCTCGACATCGCCACGCGCCTCGGCGTCCCGCTTGCGCGCGTGGAGGCGGTGCTGGCGCTGATCCAGACGCTCGACCCGACCGGGGTCGGCGCGCGCGACCTCGCCGAATGCCTTGCGCTGCAGGCGAAGGAGGCGGACCGCTACGACCCGTGCATGGCGGCGCTGATCGCCAATCTCGACCTGCTCGCACGCGGCGAACTCGCGCGGCTAAAGCGCATCTGCGGCGTCGATGACGAGGATATGGCGGACATGATCCGCGAGCTGCGCAGCTACGACCCCAAGCCCGGCTGCCGCTATGGCGGAGAGCCTGTGCCCGCCGTCACGCCGGATATCTTCGTCGCCCAGCGCGGGGCGGCCTGGGCGGTCGAACTCAACAGCGCGACGCTCCCGCGCGTGCTGGTCAACCGGGCCTATTATACCGAAGTGTCGGCGGGTCCGCAGGACAAGACGAGCAAGGCGTGGCTGTCCGACATGCTCGCCAGCGCCAACTGGCTGGTGAAAGCGCTCGACCAGCGCCAGCGCACGATCATCAAGGTGGCGAGCGAGATCGTGAAGCAGCAGGAGGCGTTCTTCCGCCACGGCGTCAGCCATCTGAAGCCGCTGACCCTGCGCCAGATCGCCGACGCGATCGAGATGCACGAATCGACCGTCAGCCGCGTGACGAGCAACAAATATCTGTCCTGCGCGCGCGGCCTGTTCGAGCTCAAATATTTCTTCACCAGCGCGATCCAGTCATCCGAAGGCGGCGACGCGGTCTCGGCCGAAGCGGTCAAGAGCGCAATCCGCGCGCTGATCCAGGCCGAGGACCCCAACAAGATCCTGTCCGACGACACGCTGGTCGAGATGCTCAACGCCAAGGGCTTCGACATCGCCCGCCGCACGGTGGCGAAATATCGCGAGGCGATGGGCATCGGCAGCTCGGTCCAGCGGCGCAGGCAAAAGGCGCTGGAGGGGGCGTAAACTCCCCTCCCGCTTGCGGGAGGGGGCGGGGGAGGGCCTGTCGCCTCTCCGACGTCGCCTGCGGACACGCCCTCCCCCAGCCCCTCCCGCAAGCGGGAGGGGAGCGATA
>FWWL01006474.1_pt1 | contig 10905 bp, 13 predicted proteins | sample 2228331 | NCBI WGS metagenome assembly FWWL01 (sample SAMEA103939775, study PRJEB20133) | metagenome
AGAAGAAGCGTTCAGCGCTATTGAAGATCCTATCTCTCAAGAAATGGCGAGTAGCGTTGTAGATGCAGTAAACGGTGCAACGTTGAACTGGGAAGGTACGTATCAATTGGAACCTTTCCATGCTGAATTGATGATGAAGCTTAACGTTCCATACAATGGAGCTGGTTTTAGCTTTGAGATTCCGATGATATTTCAGGACCAAGATATTTTCATGAAAATCCCAATGTATTCTGATAAATATGTTCATATCAACTTAGCCGAAGAAATTGAAAAAACGACTGGCGAACCGTTTGATATGAAAGAAGAAATGAAAAAACAATATGAACTTAATACGAATATGATGAATGTAATTGAACAAGAACTTGGAGAGTATTTTAAATCACTTGAGAAAGATGCGTATGAACTAACTGAAGGAAAAGTTAGCGAGGTTGTTTCTTTTGCTGTATCAGAGCAAAACGTGGAGCCGTTTTTAAAGAAAGTATTGGCTTCTGTTTTCCCTAAATTCATGGAAGAATTAAAAAAATCTTCTTATTTCGATGAACAAATGATGGGTGAACTTGATCAATTCGAAGCGTTGACCGAAGAAGAAATCAATGAAATCGTTGCTGAAATCCAGAAGAATGTAACGATTAACAACGCTACTTTCGATACGGTTATCGATAAAGAAGGATTCATCCGTAAAAACGTCGTGAAAGTTGACATGAGTGCGGATATTCCTGACCTTGGAAGTGGGAAGTTCGGAATTACCGTCAATAGTAATATCAATGATGTTAATGAAAAAGTAACTTTTAAATTGGATGTACCGAAGATTGAAGATACGATCGCTGCCGAAGAATTAGGATTAATGGCACCTCCAGGAGTAGGATTTTAAAGAATTATTAATTACTATAATAAACCGCACTCTTTGATTAAGAGTCCGGTTTATTTTGTGTTAAGCTCGTATGTTAGTTGATCGTAATCGTAATCTCTGCAATCGGCCATGACGTATTCTTATCTGTAATTTCATAATGACCAGATACTGCTGTCTTCAGAGCATTCTCTACCATTCCAGATATTAATCCGCATTCAAACGATAGATCGAATGGGGGATTTAGGTTTAACGTAACGAACTGTAACAACGGTGCATTTTGTAGGGTGAATCGGAGTTCCTTTGAAGATTCCCTTTTAACTGTCAATGTCCCAAGCTGTAGGGATCCAAAACAATCGATACAGCTTTGGATGTCTGTCACTTGGAGTTGATTACCGATGGACTTTCCGGACCAATACATAATTGCATGGTTACTTCGACCGAACACATCGGGAAGTACATGTTGTCTTAATAAGTAGTAACTGGTAAGTGGTATAGTACGGTGGAGCATTTCCTTTTCTAATTTTTCATTTAATAGATGTTGCCATGGTGTCTGTGTCTTTGACTGTTGCGGCATTTTTAGTAACCTCCTTAAAATATCGATTCATACATCTGACTGTGTCATGACTTGTCCTTCTATACTCTATGAAAAACGAAGAGAAAAAGAACGAAAAATTGAATTCATTCTTTGAACACGGTTTTCTTGACGCACAGAATTTATGGGAGTAAAATAAGGAATGTTAACGTTGTCATATTTATGAAAGAAATGTCGAATTGGCAAAGCCTCTGGCTTTGCCTGTAAATTTGAAAGGGGGAAAGAGAGTGCGTAACAATGAGTTTATCTATCGTAGATTGCACTCCCTGCTCGGTGTAATTCCGGTTGGGTTTTTCTTAATTGAACATTTAATTACGAACTGGTATGCCACGAAGGGTGAAGCTGCTTTTCAACACAAAGTAGCATGGATTAACGATTTACCATTCATTATCGTTCTTGAAATCTTTTTTATTTTCTTACCTATTATGTATCACGGTATTTATGGGTTGTATATTGCTTTCCAAGCGAAGAATAACGTAAGTAACTATGGCTATTTCCGTAACGTTATGTTTATGTTACAGCGTGTAACAGGAGTCGTTACGTTACTTTATATCGGATGGCATGTATGGCAGACTCGGATTCAAGTAGCGATTGGTGCGATATCCCATGAAGAGTTGGGCCGCCTCATGAATGACGTATTGTCTAATCCGGTTACATTCTCAATGTATGTTATTGGTTTAGTTGCTGCTGTATTCCACTTTAGTAATGGAATGTGGTCATTCCTAGTAAGTTGGGGTATTACGGTTGGTCCACGGGCTCAACGAATTTCCACCTTCGTATGGCTAGGTGTGTTTATTATTGTTACCTTTATCGGACTTCAATCTTTATTTGCTTTTGCAGATCCTAACTTTTTAGATTCTAATGCGTTGTAAGAGGGAGAGTGAACAGTATGAGTAACGCGAAGCTGATTGTTGTCGGCGGCGGTCTAGCCGGGCTGATGGCAACCATTAAAGCAGCAGAAGCAGGTGTTCACGTAGACCTGTTTTCCATAGTACCTGTAAAACGTTCTCACTCCGTTTGTGCCCAAGGCGGTATTAATGGAGCGGTAAATACGAAAGGAGAAGGCGATTCCCCTTGGTTGCATTTTGATGATACCGTTTACGGTGGAGATTTCTTAGCGAATCAACCTCCCGTTAAAGCGATGTGTGAAGCCGCACCTGGGATCATCCATTTAATGGATCGGATGGGTGTTATGTTTAGCCGGACACCGGAAGGTCTACTTGATTTCCGCCGTTTCGGTGGAACACTTCATCATCGGACAGCTTTTGCTGGAGCGACAACGGGACAGCAATTGCTTTATGCTTTGGACGAGCAAGTAAGACGTCATGAAGTGTCTGGGCTCGTTACGAAGTATGAGCATTGGGAGTTTCTATCGCTTGTGTTAGATGACGAAGGTGTATGTCGTGGAATTACCGCTCAAGACTTACGTAGTATGGAAATTCACAGTTTCGGAGCGGATGCCGTCATTATGGCTACCGGTGGCCCTGGAATTGTTTTTGGTAAAACGACAAACTCTATCATCAATACGGGAACAGCTGCATCTGCTGCTTACCAACAAGGCGTATATTACGCTAACGGTGAGTTTATTCAAATTCACCCCACTGCTATTCCAGGAGATGACAAGCTCCGCCTAATGTCAGAGTCTGCTCGTGGTGAAGGTGGACGTGTCTGGACATATAAAGATGGTAAGCCGTGGTACTTCCTTGAAGAAATGTATCCTGCTTACGGAAACCTCGTTCCGCGTGATATTGCTACACGTGCGATTTTTAAAGTGTGTGTCGATGATAAGCTTGGAATTAATGGGGAAAATATGGTCTATCTTGACCTTTCTCATAAAGATCCGAAAGAGCTTGATATTAAGCTTGGTGGTATTCTTGAAATTTATGAAAAGTTCATGGGTGATGACCCGCGTAAAGTGCCAATGAAAATTTTCCCAGCTGTACATTATTCAATGGGCGGCATGTGGGTTGATTATAACCAAATGACCAATATCCCTGGTTTGTTTGCAGCGGGTGAATGTGACTATTCCATCCACGGAGCGAATCGTCTAGGTGCCAATTCACTCGTTTCGGCGATTTTTGGTGGAATGGTTGCAGGTCCGAAATCGATTGAGTATATGAAGGGATTGAAGACAGCTACAGCTGACATGTCCCAATCGATCTTTGACAATCAACGTCAAAAGGACGAAGACAAATACAATAATATCCTTGGGATGGAAGGAACAGAGAACGCTTACGTCATTCACAAAGAACTCGGTGAATGGATGACAGATAACGTGACTGTCGTTCGCCATAACGATCGTCTACAGAAAACAGACGAGAAGATTCAAGAGTTAATGGATCGCTATAAAAAAATCAATATTACTGATACGGCGAAGTGGAGTAATCAAGGAACAGCGTTTACACGCCAGTTGTGGAACATGCTTGAACTAGCACGTGTCGTAACGCTTGGTGCTTTAAATCGTAATGAAAGCCGTGGGGCTCATTACAAACCAGAGTTCCCTGATCGTGATGATGCGAACTGGATGAAAACAACAAAAGCGAAGTGGACACCACAAGGTCCCACTTTTGAGTATGAAGATATTGACGTATCCCTCATTCCACCTCGCGAACGTCGTTATGATGTAGCGAATAAGGAGGCGGCAAAACAATGAGTCGCAAAGTAAAGTTTGTTATTTCTAGACAAGATACTCCTGATTCAGCTCCTGTAAAGGAAGAATTTGAGTTGGATTATCGTCCGAATATGAACGTCATTAGTGCACTGATGGAGATTCAACGTAATCCCGTTAATGCTAATGGCGATAAAACAACGCCTGTGTCTTGGGAATCAAATTGTTTAGAAGAAGTATGCGGTGCTTGTTCGATGGTCATTAACGGAAAGCCTCGTCAAGCATGTTCAGCGCTAGTAGATCAATTGGAACAACCGATTACGGTTGAACCGATGAGAACATTTCCTGTCATTCGTGATCTTATCACCAATCGTCATCGTATGTTTGATGCATTAAAACGTGTGAAGGCATGGATCCCGATCGATGGTACGTATGATCTCGGGCCTGGTCCGAGAATGGCCGAATCGAAACGTCAATGGGCATATGAATTGTCTAAATGTATGACTTGCGGAGTTTGTTTGGAAGCGTGCCCGAACGTCAATACGAATTCTGATTTTATGGGACCACAGGTGTTAAGCCAAGTTCGCTTATTCAATACACACCCAACAGGTGAAATGAATAAAGCAGAACGCTTAGATGCAATTATGGGTGATGGAGGACTTGTTAACTGTGGTAATTCACAGAACTGTGTTCAATCTTGTCCTAAAGGAATTCCTTTAACGACATCGATTGCTGCATTAAACTGGGAAACGACGAAGCATTCGTTTAAGAAATGGCTTACATCATAGTTTTATCTTTAAGAGACTTCACCTTTGTTTTTTAACAAAGTTGAAGTCTTTTTTTATTTTAATCCACATCCAATAATTTGCATTGTTTGCAACATTTAATGAAGCATTATTTTCGAAAAACGACTCATACTAATGTTTGTGGAGGTGATAACATGCCTAACAACAACCAAAGCAATACAAACGCAGGAAAAGTTCGTCAACAAAATCAACAAGCTGCTCAAGGTACTACAAACCAAGAATTTGCTAGCGAAACAAACGCTGCTGCAGTTCGTCGTAAAAATGCAAAAGCGGAGCAAAACAAGAAGTAACGATGCTGACCCGTCACTTTTGACGGGTCTTCTCATTCGTTGGTTTTAAATACGCCCATTTTTGAAACAATAACTCCTCCTCTGACATAGGCTAATAACGTAGGTTAAACACCTAAGAAGAAAATGTCAGAGGAGGAGTTTCACTTGATGTTCAGTCACGTAGTGATGAAGGGACAATCTTTATCACGTATTTCAGAAATGTATAATGTCAGTATGGATATGATCCTTGCTGTAAACCCGAATATCACGAATCCTGATCAAATTTTTATCGGTCAAGTCATACAAATTCCATACGTTCAAATGATGCCAATGATGGGTATGGAGCAAATGATTAATCCGATGCCTCAACCACAGAGTAATCCACTTATGTCGATGCAGCAACCACAGATGTATCCGATGGCTACTCCACAAATGTCTCCTTATCAGCTAGGAGGAGCAGAGCAGATGGGTTACCCTTCAATGGGAATGAATCCATACTTAAATGTGTCACCTCATTCTCAAATCAATCCATATGTACAATTCAATCCGTACACGAATATTAGCCCGGATACAGAGTTTAATCCGATGACGAGTATTTCCCCTAAAACGAATATTGAGTTTAACCCAAAAACACAGCTGCAATTCAATCCCCATCTAGACTTTGATTTAAGTATCGGTGGAGGAAAGAAAAACAAATGATAATGATAATGCTCCTGGCAGGAGCGTTATTTTTTTTGAAAAAAATTTCACTTTCCGGAGGTACTTTGTTATTCTCATATATAGAACATATAAGAGTAGGAGCGATATTGATGAAACGACATGAGATTTATAAATTAGATAAATGGAACATGATGTATGTAGAAGAAGTAGGGAGATGCCTTACCGTTATAGAGATTTCTACAGAGTGGGGAGAAGAATCCCACGAGTTTATGAGCCGTGGTGAACTAGAACAGTGGGCTAACCGACGATTTCAAGCACCGGATTTCGCAAATCGGCAGGAAGAAACATCCGTCTTTATGGAAAGAATCAAATCAATATAACAACTTTAGAAAAATAAAATAATTGTAATAGGGGGATTAGAATGAAAAGGTTTATAGAAGGGCTATATAAGAACGTAGCTGAAACATCGGACAAGCATTCTCATGCTGAACTCCGTTCTAAATATTATAAAGGAACGAAGAAACAAGTGATGGAGGCGATCACAGAAGCTCTGAAATTGTCTGTATGGGATGTTGTACATATCGATCAAGAACGGGGAGAAGTTGTTGTCCTTAGAAAATCACCCATTCTTAAAAGAAAATCTGATATTGTCATTACTTTACATAGTACTTCTCCAGTGAAATGGGGAGTTGATGTCCGATCTGCTTCTAGGTCAGGATTGGGTGATTTAGGTGTAAATCGCCATTATATTGTTCACTTTTACCATTTATTAAGCAAAAAGCTAGAACTGATAACTAAATAAGAAAAACTTCAAACGATGACCTTTCGAAGAGGAGGGTTCGTCTTTAAATAAAAAAATCCGATCTAGGCATACTAATTGAGCACTTGACTATGAAGGAGGCATCCAATATGAGAAACTTTAATTTCTTTAAAAAGAACAATCAAGGAAAAGGAATTGAGGATGTTTTTGAAGAGGTAGGCCAAGAGTTAGGTGTATTGGATCGAGAAAAACCTCTTGCCCCTGGAGAAGCGGAAGCGTTAGGTAACCGTTTGAAAGATAAAATCCAGGTACGCCGAAAATAGCAAGTGTTCATACTAAAAAGCACCCGTTTCCGGGTGCTTTTGGTTGTTGTTGTAATACTATGACATTTTTAGCCTGTGAACATTTGTGTCCAGTAATGCTGATAAGAACCACCTGTAACATAACCAACACCGATGGTGTTAAAGTTAGAATTCAAAATGTTTTTACGGTGACCTTCACTGTTCATCCAAGCTGTTACAACTTCCTGTGCAGTCTGTTGTCCAGCTGCAATGTTCTCTCCAGCAGTCATGTAGTGAATACCATAAGCATTCATCATGTCAAATGGTGAGCCATATGTTGGAGATTGGTGGTCAAAATATTGGCGATCACGCATATCTTGTGATTTATCTCTTGCAACTGCAGATAATTCACTACTCGCCTTAAGCGGAGATAAACCATACTTGCTTCGTTCTATATTCACAAGTCTAACGACTTCGTGTTCAACTGCTGTTAAGCCAGTCTCTGAAGCTTGTTCCGTTTCTGTTTTAACTGGTTGTGTGCTTGGCGTAGGTGCCGGTGCCGGTGCCGGTGCAGGAGTAGCTATAGGTGTTACCTCTGGTTGTGGAGCAGCTACGGGTTGTTGAGTTTCAGTCGGTTGAGCTTTCTGGGTTGGCTGATGTAAGTAGAATGAGTTGTTCCACCATAATGTCCATTCATTCCAGCTGAATTGTTGATAAGTTTGAGAATGATTGCTTTCTGCTTGTACAGTCGGTTGACTGAATCCTACAATGGCAACTAACGTCAATGACGTTGCCATAAGTTGACGAATTCGCTTGTTCATGTTCATTCTTATCCCTCCTCATGATTTTTTGAATAGTATATTTATACGGTTTTAACTACTCACTTCCCTTAGGTAGGTTAACATAATATTTAGCGGCTCGTCTATAAAACTCACATGATTGTCACATTAGTAAATGTTTACAAATGATGATGAAGTGTACGAAAAGCTATGTTCTGCTTGAACTTTCATGTTAAAATGATTAAGTAAAGTTAATGAGATCAAATTCAAAAATGTGAAAATAATTATGGATATGGAAAGTTATTTTATAGAATATGAGGTGGTATTTTTTGTTGATTTGCGTAGGATCGAGAAACCCTGCCAAAGTGTCTGCCGTAAAACAGGTAGTGATTGGCTTTCGTTGGACGGAAACAGTCGTAGAACCGTATGACGTTCCATCAGGAGTTCGCCCTCAACCGCTTGACGATGAGGAAACAATAAAAGGAGCAATTAATCGAGCGCAATCTGCGTTAAAAGTAGGTAGAGGTGATATCGGAATCGGGTTAGAAGGGGGAATTCATGAAACACCATACGGTATGTTCGTCTGTAATTGGGGAGCAGCTGTTAACAATCAAGGATTAATTGGGATTGGCGGAGGTGCCCGCATGATTCTTCCTGAAACGGTTGCTGAGAGAATTAGGGCAGGTGAAGAGTTAGGAACGATAATGGATGATATTGTTCAAAGAGTAGACGTGAAAAAGAAAGAAGGGGCAATAGGAATCTTCACTGATGGCTTTATCACGAGAGATAAAATGTTTAGTGAAGTTGTTGCATGCGCCCTGGCACCTTACCAACAGTCAGCATTGTACAACTTTTATAAAAGGAGTGAAGAGATTGACAATTAAGGTAAAATCGTTTCTCTTGAGTAGCATCATTATAGGGTTAGTAGGCTGCTCAACCCCAAGTGGACAGCAAATTTTAACCGAGGAGCAGAAGAATTCGCTTACTGATGCGGGTAAGAAACTAGGTAGGTCAATTTGCAGGAGATATCGCAAAACAAGTTTCGGCGGATGATGAATTACTACAAGCGCTGACGGAAATAGGTAAAGTTTCATTGGAAGTATCCAGTACATTTTTAAAGGATGTCATGAATGATCCTGACGTACAGCGTTATTTAGATGGTGTAGGTGACACGGTAACGAAGGAGATTATTCGCCAAACCGTCGAACAACAAGGCGGTGTATTGAATGAAGAAACGAAGCAACTCATTATAGAACGACTGAAAACAGAATCACAAAAGTAAAGGAGTTGTTTGCTTGAGTCGGTGGAGGCTAAATCCAGTCAATCGAACAGAGATTACAAATAGAATTATTCGTTTGCAGCAGTTATTACAGAAGGAAAATATAGATGGTGTCTTGCTCACGCAAAATGTAGATATTTACTATTTTTGTGGAACGATGCAAAACTCACATCTATTCATACCGAGTATAGGGGAAGCAACTCTTTATGTACGAAAAAGTGTGTCACGGGCTGAACAAGAATCTTCAGTAACCGTGAAGGCTTTAGATAACATGAAGAATCTACCACAGTTAATTGATGAGGCATACGGCGGCACGATAGTAATGGGAATGGAGTGGGACGTGCTACCCCATAGTAATGCCTTACGATATGCTAAAATGTTTCCTACTATGAAGATTGTTGATTGTTCTGCTCTTATTAAAGATATCCGTTTAATCAAAAGCGAATACGAAATTCAATGTTTAGAGCGAGCTGCTAAAATCGTTGACGAAGCATTGCAAGAAGGTATCAACACTATTAAACCAGGTATAACAGAATTAGAATTGTCCGTGACAATCGAACGTAAGCTTCGACTACTAGGACATACGGGATACACGAGAATGCGGACATACAATGCTGAACTCTACCTTGGTGTCATTTCCGCTGGTGAAGCAGCAGCATATCCAACCTATTTCGACGGACCAGCAGGTGGGGTAGGCTTAACAACAGCATTTCCACAAGGGACGGGGAATCGCCTAATAGAGGCGGGTGACCCGATTCTGATTGATATAGGTGCATGTATTGACGGTTACATATTTGATCAAACGAGAATGGCTGTAATTGGCGATTTACAGCCAGAATTTATTGAAGCGTACAATGTTGCCATAAATATTCTAAGAAAAGTAGAAACAGAGGGGAAGCCAGGACAGTCTTGGGAGTCACTCTACCTCTTGGCTCTAGACATGGCAGAACATTCGGGTCTCTCCCAGTATTTCATGGGGTTCGGTGCAGAACAAGTGAAATTCCTCGGTCATGGTGTAGGATTAGAGCTGGATGAATTGCCTGTTCTTGCAAACGGATTTAAAAGACCTTTAGAAGCCGGGATGGTCATTGCGATTGAACCGAAGTTTACTTTTCCAAATCAAGGAGTCATTGGAATTGAGAATACATATGTTGTTACGAACGATGGATTACGTTCCCTTTCCCTTTCATCTGAACAAATGTACTACGTTGAAAATAAATGATTTATTTCGCCTAAATTAAGAAGTGGTTGCACAAACAATATTTTTCATTCATACAATAAGTTGACTGTATAACCTCTTAGCCTTGTTACTTGAGAGCCCGAGCAAGGAGGGGTGGCATTATTGAAGAGTAACGACCAACATGCGAAGCCGTTGTTAACGAATCGTGAGCGAGAAGTATTCGAGTTGCTTGTACAGGATAAAACGACCAAGGAAATTGCTGGGCAGCTGTATATAAGCGAAAAGACGGTGAGAAATCATATATCTAATGTGATGCAGAAATTAAACGTAAAAGGTCGATCGCAAGCAGTTGTGGAGCTGGTTCGGCTCGGGGAACTGATCATTTAATCCGTCAAGGACGAGAAATGCCCTTACTATAATCTAGACTATAGAGGGCTTTTCTCGTTAATCCTCCAAAAGTGAATTTATCTGTTATACTGTAAAGAAAGTCTTACAGAGTAACCGCTTTCGAGGTATTTTTCTTCGAAAAATTTTAAGGAGGATTTATGCCACAAAATATGGAACATTCCCCTGAAAAGGTTGAGCATATTGAAAAGTTATTAAGACGTGTTAGTTCAGTCGTGAAAAGGAAAGGGCGGGACATTTTAGCCAACTTCCCTATTACCCCTCCACAATTTTTAGCCTTATTATGGTTAAACGAAGATGGTGATATGACGATTGGTGATTTGAGTGGGAAAATGTATTTAGCATTTAGTACAACGACAGATTTAATCGATCGAATGGAAAAGAGTGGATTGGTCGAACGTGTTCGAGATACAAATGACCGCCGTGTCGTTCGCAT
>FWWL01004498.1_pt1 | contig 10903 bp, 6 predicted proteins | sample 2228331 | NCBI WGS metagenome assembly FWWL01 (sample SAMEA103939775, study PRJEB20133) | metagenome
GGAGTGTTCAATCCGGTAAACACCGTGTCTAATCCGTTAGACACCCTGGGGGCACGGCCCCGGCGTCGTCCGACCCCGGGGCCGGACCCGAGGCCGACGGACCCGCCGCCGGACCGTAGAACCCCTATCATGGTGCAACCCCTGGGATTGGGAGCGACGGGAATCTGCGAAGCGGGGGAGCAGGGGCTGGGGACTCCCCTGGAAGGCCCCATCTGGCTGAAAAGGGCCCTACGGTCAGGTCCCGGTCCCGGCTTCGGTTCCCCTCTCCCCGTAGGTGAAAAGGGGAGAGAGAAGGGGTCGTATGAGATGCCCGGGGTGTCGGGCTTCCGGGCCGGGCGAGCCCTGGCTATAATAGCGCTTCATCTGCCGACGGCCCTTGGGCCGGCAGGGGATTCGACCGTGTCAGAACTGTGGGGATGGTTCGTCTTCGGCGGCATCGTCGTCGTCATGCTGTCGCTGGACCTGGGCGTCTTTCAGCGGCGCGCTCACGTGATCTCGATCCCGGAGGCCACCGTCTGGAGCGCCGTCTGGGTCGGGGTCGCTCTGGCCTTTAATGCGGGCATCTGGTGGGAAATGGGTCCCGTCCGGGCGATGGAGTTCCTGACGGGTTACCTGATCGAGAAATCCCTGAGCGTGGACAACCTCTTCGTCTTCCTGGTCATCTTCGCTTACTTCCACGTCCCCCTCCTCTATCAGCCGCGGGTCCTCAAGTGGGGCATCCTGGGTGCCCTCGTCATGCGGGCGGCGATGCTCTTTGGGGGCCTCGAGCTCATCCGGCGGTTCCACTGGATGACTTACGTCTTCGGGGCCGTCCTGGTCGTCACGGGGATCCGGGTCTGGTTCGAGCGGGAAGAGCGGGTCGAGCCGGAGAAGAATCCCGTCCTGCGTCTATTCCGGCGGGTCTTCCCCGTGACCCCCCAGCTCCACGGGGAACGCTTCTTCGTGAAGGTCGAAGGCCGCTGGCACGCCACACCCCTGCTGGTCGCCCTCATCGCCGTCGAGACGACCGACTTGGTCTTTGCCCTGGACTCGATCCCGGCCGTCCTGGCCGTCACGCGGGACCCCTTCATCGTGTACACGTCCAACATCTTTGCCATCCTGGGCCTACGGGCCCTCTTCTTCATGTTGAGTGGGATCCTGGGCCTGTTCGCCTACTTGCGGTATGGGGTCGCCGTCATCCTGACCTTCGTCGGGGTCAAGATGTTGATCGCCGGGTACGTGAAAATCCCGGTCAGCGTGTCCCTGGCGGTCGTCTTCGGCGTGCTGACCCTGTCGGTCCTGGCCTCTGTGCTCTTTCGGGTCCCCCCGGCCTTTGACGTCGTCCGGCCGGTCCTTCGGAATGCCCAGGCCTGCGCCCGGTTTTGCCGGGACCTGATGGCCGACCCCCGGGTGCCCCGGCGGTCCCGATGGCTCCTGCGCCTGGCCCTGCTGTATGCCCTGTCGCCCGTCGACCTGATCCCGGACTTCATCCCCGTCGCCGGCCATTTCGACGACGTCATCATCCTGTCCCTCCTGTTCTTCTTCGCCCTGCAGGCGATTCCCGACGGAGTCGTCCGGGAAGTCTGGCAGGCCAGCAGGGCGCCGGATAGGTGATTCATGGGGCGACCCGCAATCATCCTCCACCGTCGGTACTTGACGCCCTACTTTAACCTGGACAGTTGGGAATACGACCTGCTGGGCTACGTCCTTCAGGCCACGGGCCACTTCCCGGCCCTGGGCCGTACGGTCGGGTATCCCTGGATCGTCGGGTTGGTGGACCGCTTGGCCCCGGTGCCCGGCGCCGTCCAGGTCTTTCAGGTCCTGCTGGACACGCTGAACGTGGGCCTTTGGATGGAATAGTCAACAGTCATCATTTAATAAATATCAGCCATTGGCCGTCGGCTATTTACCGTCGGCTGCTGGCTATTAGGCAGCGGAGGACGACATGCCAGGGGCCGTAAGAGTCGGATTGTCCCTTATTTTCTTTGTCTCCGGGGCCTTGGGGACGCTGTATCAGGTCCTATGGGGGAAATTTTTAGAAAATTTTATCGGCCTCACGGCATACGCCTATGCGGCGGTCCTTTCTGCCTTTATCGGCGGATTGGCATTGGGAAGCCGATTCTTGAGTCCCTGGGCCGACCGCCGTAACCCCCTTCGGGTTTACGCTCTCCTGGAGGGTTGCGTGGGCGCCTGGGCGCTTCTATACCCTTACGTCTGCTCGGCGGTCATCCAGCTTGTCTTCCGTCACTTTCCCGGCCTCAATCCCATCGTCCCTCCGCCATGGCCCTATTACGTCGTCAAAATGGGGATTCCCTGGGTCTTACTCCTTCCGGCTACCTTCGCCATGGGCGGGACATATCCGGCCATGGTCAAGACCATGGCTCACGAATTTCCCCGACTGGGGCGGGTCGCCGCCACGCTATACGCCCTCCATACGTGGGGCGCGAGTCTGGGCCCCCTGGCGGCTATCTTTGGCCTTCTCCCCACCCTGGGTCTATCGGGCACCAACCGACGGGCGGCCATCGTGAGTTTCGCTATCGCCGTCATGACCTATCTCTTGTCGATCGGGTACGACCTGCCTTCTGGATCGTCTCAGGACGCTCACGGCCTGCCCCGAGGGCCTCAAACCCATCCCTCCTATCCGACCCCCCTGCGCCCATGGGTGTTGGGCGCCCTGTTTGGCGCCGGCGCGGTCAGCTTCGTGTGTGAGACCATCTGGATTCGATACTTCACCGTCGTGCTGGGCTCCACGACGAACGCCTTTGCCCTTATGCTATCGGCCGTAATTGCAGGCATCGCCCTGGGCAGTTCTTTCCTCGCCCGGATGGAATCGTGGCTTTCCCGCCGGGGAAGACAGGATACGATGTTCGCCGCAACCGTGGGAGGCGCCGGTATCGTCATCGTATGGTCGTTACACCTATACTCTCAAATTCCCTTCTGGGTCGCTCGGTTTAGCCGGATCTTTCGACCGGACCCCATCGCTTATCCCCTCTATGAACTGGGCCGATACGCCCTATGCTTTGGGGTCATAGCGGTCCCCGCCTTCTTCTTCGGGATGGTCCTTCCCTTAGGGGTTAAACTGGCCGTTCGTGACCTTGACCATGCGGCAGAAGACACGGGAAAGGCCTATGCCCTGAACAGTGGCGGGAACGTGGTGGGTGCGATATTGGGTGGATTCGTGGTCCTTCCCCTCTTGGGCCTTCATAAGGGGATGGTCCTCAGCGCCTTCCTCTGCATGGCCCTGTCCATCGCCCTGCTCTGGAGGATATATTCCCGACGATTCCTGGGATGGGCTCTGGCGCTGGGTTCGATTTTTTTCCTATCCTGGCCGAGGGTCCCCTTGGACCCCCGGATATTCACCCTGGAAGCCCCTCGGCTTCACTTCGCCGGCGGGGACTTGACCTTCCCCTTTCGCAACTATCGAGTCCTTCACTACGAGGAGGACCCCGGCGGACAGGTCCTCGTCGTTGAGAATAAAAATGATAAAAATATTGTAGCTTATTTAAACGGGAAGGCCGAAATCGCCCTATTTCCGCCCTACGACCCCGTCTCGGTCCACCTGGCCCTGCTCCTCTTCCCCCGCACCCCCGCGCGGGTCCTGATCCTGGGCTCGGGCGTCGGGATATCCGCTGCCACCGTATTCCGATATCCGGTCGGCTATGTCGTCGGGGTCGAAATCCTCCGGGGACTTCGACCCCTGAGCCCCCTCTTCTCCCCGGTTACGATCCCCCTTCAAGGCCGGCCGAATTATACCTTTGTCTTTGAAGACGCCAAGAGTTACATGCTTTGGGTCCCACCCCAAAGCTTTGATATCGTCATCGGCCAAGGGGCCAACCCCTGGATTACCAGCATCGGCAACCTCTATACCCTCCAGACCTTTCAACGGATTCGACGGGTACTCAGAGAAGACGGAATTTACACCCAGATCTTTTACGTCGGAGAAAGCACGAACACGGCATTCTTAGTCCTGTTGCGCACCCTTCGGAAGGTCTTCCCCTACATATACATCTTCCGCTTGAGTCCCACCGTGGTCGTTTTCCTGACCTCTCCCGGCCCGATTCGACCCAACTGGAAGGCAGCCGCCTATCGCACGGAAATCCCCCTCGTGAGGCAGGACCTGGAATTTGCACGATTGTCCGGCATTTTGCCGCTCCTTCTCTCTCAGAGCCATACGCCCGCAACGGTCGACCGACTCCTTCAAGACTCTCCACCCGGCCCCATCAATACCGATGAAAACTTGTGGATTCAACTCCGTGCGCCCCGCCTGTACTTCACCGGAGAACCCATGGACGTGTTGAACCGCACGGACCAGAGAATTCATGGCCCCCTGGAGAATATGTTCGTATCCGAATACGTCCGATTTCGGCCTCCTTCGGAAGAAGCCTGGGAGAGGGCCCTCCAATCGATATCCGCTTTGGGCGGTCTCCATATGCCCATTGACTGGGGGTGGGTCAAGGCGTCGTTGGTCGACACGGCGGTGACCAAGGAGCCAAGGGCGGGAGGGGGGAAGAAAGCGATCCCGCCGGCTCGGTAGTTCCCGTGCGAGGGTCCTCCTCCTTACCCCACCCCCAGGCCCTCGTACAGGGCCATCAGGCGGAACCAACCCGCCGGCGTCGCCCGAAGCCGGTCCCCGTCCAGCCGGAGCCAGCCCTGCCGGACGGCCTGCTCGAGGAAGCCCTGCCAGCCGTCGCCGGACCCGTGGTAGAGCCTCAGCCATCGATAGGGAATGCCCCAGCGGGTCCGGAGGCCCAGGAGGATGCGTTCCCGAAGCCGCTCCCGCCGGTCCCGGGTCGTGCGAGCGGGTTCCTCCCCCCGGAGGACCGTCCGGAGATAGTCCGGCCAGGCGGCTGGGTTCTGCCACCGATGGGGCCCGATGCAAGAGTGGGCCCCCATGCCGAGGCCCAGGTAGTCGCCCAGCCGCCAGTAGCGTAAGTTATGTCGGGACTCCCGTCCCGGCCGGGCCAGGTTCGAGACCTCGTAAAATCGATAGCCGGCCCGACGAAACCGGACGTAGGCCCAGCGCCAGGCCCGCTCGACCCAGGCGTCCGACGGGGGCCGGACGGTCCCGGCCGCCACCCAACGCCCCAGGGGCGTGGACTCATGGACCTCTAAGACATAGAGGGACACGTGGGGCGGAGCGTCCTGCAGGAGGCTCCGGACCGTGGACCGCCATAGGGCCGCCGTCTGCCCCGGATAGCCGAGGAGGAGGTCGGCGTTCCAGTTCCAGGCCCCGGCCCGCAGGAGCTCGACGGCGCGTCGGATATGCCGCCGGCGGTGGACCCGGCCCATCGCCGTCAGCAAGCCGTCGTCGTAGGCCTGGAGACCTACACTGATGCGGTTCACGCCCAGGTCCCGGAGGGCCCGGAGTTTCGAGGCCGTGACGGCCCAGGGGGTCGTCTCGACGGTGATCTCGGCGTCCTCGGCCACGGGCCAGGCCGACCGGAGGGCGTCCAGGACCTGTCGGATTTCGTCCGCCGGCAGCACGCCGGGCGTACCGCCCCCGAAGTAGACGCTGGCGACGACCCGACCCTCCAGTCGGTCGGCCCAATGGCGGATTTCCCGGAGGAGGACCTGGACGTAGAGTCGCCGCCAGGTCGGCTCGTAGCGGACCGTCACGAAGTCACAGTACACACAACGGTCCACGCAGAAGGGGACGTGGACGTACAGGCCAAACGGGCGGGCCATGACAAAGGGGATTGCGAATTGCGGGTTGGGGGCGAGGCCGACGACGGTCCCGACCCCCTGCGATTCGCCATTCGAATCCGCAATGCGCCATCATTCTACGTGGTAGTTCGGCGTCTCCTTCGTGATGGTGACGTCGTGGACGTGGCTCTCCCGGTAGCCGGCCCACGTCACGCGCACAAAGCGGGTCTGAGTCTGGAGTTCGGCCAAGGTCGCACAGCCGCAGTAGCCCATACCCGACCGCAGGCCCCCGACGAGTTGGGCCAGGACCTGGGCGACCGTCCCGCGGTAGGGAACGCGGCCCTCGACGCCCTCGGGGACGATCTTGGCCGTGTCGGGCACCTCGTCTTGGCCGTAGCGGTCCTGGCCGAGGCCCTGGGCCAAGACGCCCAGGGAGCCCATCCCGCGGTAGACCTTGTAGGAGCGGCCCTGGTAGAGGATGAGTTCCCCTGGGCTTTCGTCGGTCCCGGCCAAGAGGTTCCCCAGCATGACGGCGTCGGCCCCGGCGGCGATGGCCTTCGTGATGTCCCCGGAGTAGCGGATCCCGCCGTCGGCGATGACGGGCACGCCCGCATCCCGGGCGACCGAGGCGACCCGCAGGATGGCCGTGACCTGGGGCACGCCGACGCCCGTGACGACCCGGGTCGTGCAGATGCTCCCCGGCCCGATGCCGACCTTTAAGCCGTCGGCGCCATAGCGGATGAGGTCCCGGGCGGCCTCCTCGGTGGCGATGTTGCCGACGACGACGTCGACCTCCGGATACCGGGACTTCAGGGACCGGAGGGTATCGATGACCCGTTGACTGTGGCCGTGGGCCGTGTCGATGACCAGGAGGTCCACCTCGGCCTCGATGAGGGCGGCCGCCCGCTCGGGGGCGTCCTGGACGCCGATGGCCGCCGCCACCCGCAGACGGCCCTGAGCGTCTTTGACGGCCAGGGGGTACTGGGTCGTCTTCTTGATGTCCTTGGCCGTGATGAGGCCCCGCAGGCGGTTTTGGTCGTCCACGAGGGGAAGCTTCTCGATGCGATGGCGCTGGAGGATCGCCCGCGCCTCCTCCAGGGTGATGCCCTCCGGGGCCGTGACCAGCCGCTCCCGAGGCGTCATGACTTCCCGGACCGGCCGCGAGCGAGCCGTCTCGAACTGCAAATCTCGCGTCGTGACGATCCCCACCAGGTGGCCGTTCCGGACGACGGGGACCCCGGAGATCCCGTGCCGGGCCATCAGGTCCAGGGCCTGATGGACCGGGGCGTCCGGGTCGATCGTGATGGGCTCCCGGACGATCCAGCTCTCGTAGCGCTTGACCCGCTGGACCTCCTGGACCTGCCGTTCGATCGTCATATTCCGATGGATGACGCCGAGGCCGCCGTTCTGGGCCATCGCTACGGCCATACGGGCCTCGGTGACCGTGTCCATGGCGGCGCTGACGACGGGAATGTTCAGACGCAGGCGACGGGACACACGCGTCGAGACGTCCGTCTCCTGCGGCAGGACCCGGGAGGCCCGGGGCTCCAGGAACACGTCGTCAAACGTCAGACCCTCGACGATTTCCTTGACAAACGCCACGACGGCCCTCTCCGCCGATGAGGCAAGATGCAGGATGCAGGATACAAATCCAAGATGCAGGATGCAAGATAGGACGAGACCCGTCTCCCGGAGGCGACCCCCGACGCCGGACCTTCAAATCAAAGGCGGGCTCGGACCGGAGTCCATGGCCGTCCGAAACATGGCCTGGGTCAGGATCTCGGAGACCTGCTGGATCTGTTCGATGGCTTCCTGGAGCTGGCTCAGGTTCCCCGAGTGGAGGGCCGACTGCACCCGCTGGAAGACGGCCTGGACGGTGCTCCGCTCGCTCTCGTCCAGGTAGTTCTCGAATTGGGAGTATACCTTCCGGCTGTTTTCGAGCAAGTCGGCCAGCTCTTTCTTGTATTTCTCGACCTGCTGGGCCTGCTTGCGGCGTTCGGCCTCGTCGGCCGCTTGGAGGGCCAGGCGCTCGACCTCCTTCCGGGAGAGGCCGCTCGACGGATGGACCCGGATGGACTGCTCCCGACCTGTGGCGACGTCCACGGCCGAGACCTGCAGGATGCCGTTGGCGTCGACCTCGAAGGTGACCTCGATCTGGGGGATCCCGGCCGGGGCCGGCATGATGTCGGTCAGCTCGAAACGGGCCAGGGACCGATTCTCGTAAGCCCGCTCGCTTTCGCCCTGCAGGACGTGGACCTCGACGACCCGCTGGTTGTCCTGGACGGTCGTGAAAATCTGCGAGTGCCGGGTCGGAATCGGCGTGTTCCGGGGGATCAGGGGGACGAACCGGCCGCCCCGGATCTCGACGCCCAGCGACATGGGCACGACGTCCAGGAGCTTGATTTCCCGGACCTCGCCGGCGAGGATGGCCGCCTGGATGGCCGCCCCGACGGCGACGACCTCGTCGGGGTTGATCTCCCGGGTCGGGGCCGTCCCGAAGAATTGGGTCACGACCTCCTGGACCTTGGGCTGACGGGTCTGGCCGCCGACGAGGATGACCTTCGTGACGTCCTGGGGCTTCAGGCCGGCGTCCTGGAGGGCCCGCCGGCACGGCTCCAGCGTCCGCTGGATGAGGTCCTCGACCATCGCCTCGAACTTGGCCCGGGTCAGGGTCATCTGGAGGTGTTTGGGGCCCGAGGCGTCGACGGCGATAAAGGGCAGGTGGATGCGGGTCTCCGGCTGATAGGACAGCTCACACTTGGCCGCCTCGGCCGCCTCCTTGACCCGTTGCATGACCATCCGGTCGGACCGGAGGTCGATCCCCGTCTCCCGGAGGAAGCTGTCGACCATCCACTCGATGATGCGCTGGTCGAAGTCCTCCCCGCCCAGGAAGGAGTCGCCGGCCGTCGCCAGGACCCGGAACTGGCCCCGGTCGTTTTCCAGGACCGTGATGTCAAAGGTGCCACCGCCGAGGTCGTAGACGGCGATGACCTCCCGGCGGTCCGTCTTGTCCAAGCCGTAGGCGAGCGCCGCCGCCGTCGGCTCGTTGACGATGCGACGGACCTCTAAGCCGGCGATGCGGCCGGCGTCCTTGGTCGCCTGCCGTTGGGCGTCGTCGAAGTAGGCCGGGACGGAGATGACGGCCTCGGTGACCGGGACGCCGAGGTAGTCCTCGGCACACTCCTTCAGGTAGGCCAGGATGAAGGCCGAGATTTCCTCGGGGCTGTACTCCCGTTGCTGGGCCACGATGCGGACGTCGCCGTTGGGGGCCGGGACGACCCTGTAGGGCAGGACGGGTAGGACCTGCTGGATGGGCGGGGACTGATATTTCCGGCCGATGAGCCGCTTGACGGCAAAAACCGTGTTGGCCGGATTCAGAAGGGCCTGCCGCTTAGCGATTTGACCGACCAGGCGGTCGCCCCGCTCCGTGAAGGCCACGACGGAGGGCGTCGTCCGGGCGCCCTCCCGATTGGGGATGACCTCGGCCCGGTCGTTCTGAAAGACGGCGACGCAACTGTTGGTCGTCCCCAGGTCGATCCCGATGATCGGCGCTCTCATGATCCGGCCTCCGGAGGCTCCCGAGTTCCCGAACGGCCTAATCAAATATATTAAACATTTCGGTCTGCCGTTCCAAGTAGGCCTGGGCGAGGGCGGCCACGTCGTCGGGCCGGACCGTCTGGAGGGTCCACAACCGAAACTGCTCGGCCGCCTGCTCGGCCAGCATCGGCAGACCCGACAGGACCGCCTGGGCGCCGGCCGCCCGGGCCTGGCGGAGGAGGCGGGTCTCCGGGGGATTGTAGACCAGGTCGTAGACGACTTTGCCGGCCATCCAGGCGTCCGGGACGGGCGGCATCTGGTCGATGTGGGGGGCCATCCCGAGGGGCGTCGTGTGAACGAGGAGGTCAAAGGCCGTCGGGTCGACGGCGTCCCAGGCGACGGCCGTCCCGCCGAACCGTCGGGCCAGGGCTTCAGCCTTTTCCTGCGTGCGGTTCGTCACCCAGAAGGGGCACCCCGCCCGTCGGAGGGCATAGGCCACGGCGTGGGCCGCCCCGCCGGCACCCACGATGAGGGCCCGCCAGGGGCGGACGCCGAACCGTCGGACGAGGGGCCGCCAAAAGCCGACCCAGTCCGTATTCGACCCCATCCATCGGTCCTCCCGGTGGACGACCGTATTGACGGCCCCGATGGCTTGCGCCGCCTCGTCGACGTCGTCGAGGTAGCGGAGGATGCCGATTTTATGGGGAATCGTGACGCTCAGGCCCCCGACGGGTAAAAAGCGGACCAGGGGCCAGAAGGCCGCCAGGTCGTCGACGGCGAAGGGGACATAGTGCGCCGCCAGGCCCGCTTCCTGAAACAACCGGTTGTGGACATAGGGCGACACCGAGTGGGCGACGGGGTCGCCCAGGATACCGTAGATTCGATGGTCCGGGGCCATCTCGGGATAGCGATAGACCTGCCACAACTCCTCGACGGAGACCTGGCCCTCGGCCGTCGTCCGAGCGGTGGACCCCGGGGAGGCATACGTCCAAAGCCCCCCAAACCAGGGCGTCAGGATGCGGAGCCAGGTCCCCCGCGGCCCCATGACGACCCACACGCCGTCCAGGCCCTCCGCCTGACAGGCCTCGACGATGTCCAGAAAACGGACGATGTCGGCCCACCGATGGAGCGTCAGGGCGATTTTGACGGCATCGTGGGGTTTCCGGCGAAAGAGCTCCCGAAGGCCCGACCCGGGCGGCAGGTGACCGTCGTACTGATGGTAGGACAGGAGGACTTTGAAGTGGCTCCGGAGCTCCGTGATTAAGGGCGGCCACACGTCAAACTCGATGTCGACCCACTGACCCAGCCGCCGCTGGCCGACCCGCCGCAAGACTTCGACCCGCTCGCTGTCGGTCCCGGTGAATTCCCCGCCCTGCCGGACGGGCCGAAAGGTCCAGAGGACCGGCCGGTCCCGTAAAAATTCCAGGTCCTCGACCGTCCAATCCCGGAGCCAGTCCAGACGGACTTCCAGGAGGTCGACCCGGCCCTCGTAAACGTGAACCAGCCGTTGAAGCTCGCCGACGGACCGGGCCGGCAGGCTCAGACATATCCGGGGCGTCGCAAAACGAAAACGCCAGGCCATGTTCTGTTCCATTCGGGAGTCCGGCAGTTTGGGAATTCGGCAATCCGGGAGTTTGGGAATTCGGGAGTCCCCCCTTAAGAGTGATTAGCGTCTCCAAGGGATGGTGGGCAACGGTTCTTGAACCGTCCGGGGATTGACCTCCGGTCCTCCAGCGGCCCTGGC
>FWWL01008502.1_pt1 | contig 10903 bp, 7 predicted proteins | sample 2228331 | NCBI WGS metagenome assembly FWWL01 (sample SAMEA103939775, study PRJEB20133) | metagenome
CTGTACGCAGAATGTAGCGCAGCCCGTTATAGACGTCGCGCAGGGGGTATTTCCGCTGCGGCGCTGCTTCGTCCATCAGCGTCAAATAGGGCGCAACAAACGCCCACTCCTCATCAGAAACATCACTGGGATAGGCTTTTCGTGTCATAACATCATGATATACGAGCAGAACCGAAAAGTCCATAACAGGCTCTAGCCCTGGCGGGGCTGCTGCGTCATGCGGCAGGGCTTTAGCCCGCATGACAGCGGGACTGACCCGGCGGCGGGGGAGTTTCTCGTGTTCTTCTGCATCGCTACGTGACTCCTCCCTGTACGTACTAACATTAGGGGAGGACAGAAATACGAACTACTATCACTTCTACCGCACCAGGAAGCCTGAAACCAGACTTCTGCTCTCTCCTCGCCCGCAGTGCGAGCGAGGAGAGAGGGTGAGAGTATTCAAGGCATCCGCACACCCTCTCGCCTGTTATCCACGCTTGAACTGTAACCACAGGGTAGGTTGCACACCAGGATTACTACCCCCCAGGTGTCCGCAGTGGTTCCTCACCAATCCTGCTACCGCCCCTATCCGTTCGTCAGCCGCGTAGGGGGCGGTAACCCTCCGACTCGCGCTCACGCCATCGGGGGTGTCAGCGTGCTGGTGTCGGCACTCAGTAACTGCATCTGTTTACGTAGCGCCAGCACAGCCCGATACAGGAGCGTCTTCGTCGCCTCTTGACTGCGTCCTAGTTGATGCGCCATGTCGGGCAGAGTAAGCTGATACTGATAGCGCAGGAGGAGCACCTGCCGGTACTGCTCTGGCAGCCGCTGCAACGCCACGTACAGGGTCTGCCGCTCGCTTTCAGCAATGAAGAGACTGTCCAGGTCAGATGACGTATCGCTCACCGTCGTGCCGGTAAGGGGTGCCGTGCGCTGAGGATGACGCAGGACGTCGACGACCAGGTCACGCGCCACCCGGAAGAGCCATGCCCCGACCGGCACCCCGCGGTCTTCAAAGGTGGGGGCGCGTTCGAGCAAGCGGGCAAAGACCTCGTGGTGCAAGTCGAAGGCCAGCTCAGGATCGCCCAGGCGCCGCAGGATGGACGCATAAAGCCGACGAGCGTAGGTGGTGTACAGCCACTCGATGACGTGCGGATCACGGGCACGCAGCCCAACGATGAGGTCGTGGTGGGTTGGGGGGTCATACAAACCTCCGTGAGTGCTAAGCAACGATGACGGCTGATACGACAGAATATAGGGAAAGCGTGGGGGCATTTGGTAAAAATTTTGTATCACTTTGGTTTGTGGTGGAAAGGGGCGTTGCAGTACTAAAACTCATTTCAAAATTTGGTCAATGCACCACAGCATGATAGCGACGAGACAAAACGCACGAGAGCGATGCAGATGACGGTCAGAGCGCACCACCAACCGACGGCAGGTATCCATCCACGCGACGCAACGCTCGACCGTCCAGCGTTGTCGGTAGCTTGTGCCGGCACGCAGCGGATGTCCGCGCTTGGGGTGCTGACGGGTGCGCTGCTCACGCGGTGGCACGGTAAGTGTGATCCCACGCCGACGCAACGAACGGCGAACCTCGGCACTATCGTAGGCTTTGTCCGCTCCCAATTCGTTTGGTCGTGTTTTGGGCCGACCGCGGGTGCGCGGGACACGAATCGTCCGCATCGTCGGTTCAGCCAGGGTGCGTTCGTGTGGGTGTGCACGGTCCACGTGCAGGCCAATGGGTACACCGGTGCCATCAACCACGACCATCACCTTCGCGCCGTTGCCAACCTTTGTCTTGCCTACACTAGTGCCCCTTTGTTTGCCGGCAAGACGCTGCCGTCCAGCAACGCATGCGCCCACGCCAGGTTGCCGTCGGCATCGAGCTGGCGCAAAAGGGTCCGCCAGATGCGCTCCCACGTCCCGTCCTACGACCACTCGTGCCATCGTCGCCAGCAGGTGCTGGGTGACCCGTATTCCTTCGGCAGGTCTGCCCAGGCGCTGCCCATGTGGAGCACATACAGAATACCATTTAGTGTCCGGCGGTCGTCATTGCGCGGACGACCCCGCGCACGTCGTTTCTTGGGGATGAGCGGCTCGATCACCGTCCATTGGTCATCGGTACGGTCATGTCTGCTCACACCTCTTATTCGAGCACACGTCGACATTTTTGAAATAGGTTCTATGAGGTGAATGCTTGCCGCACGATATTGACGCCTCGGTACGAGTGTCGGAGTTGCGAGTAAGCGGTGAACGGTGAGGTCTCCCCCTGCCGCACGATGTGGCAGACCGATAGGGCTTAGGCTTTGTGCGGTGGAGTTTGGATGTCGATAGTACAGGTGTGTCTATGACGGGTTCCACGTCCGAGGTGGGTGTGCTCAGCGGAAGAATCTGAACAAAAAGGTACACACGTGGGTGTACCTTTTTGGCTCATACTCCGGTTATATATGTACCAGCCCATGTTCTTGAACTTTAGGCGAGGAAGACACCATGAAGCAGAACCTGTTCATTGTGCGTTTACTCACGCCACCACCGCCACCTGCACCACCCGCACCACCACCAGATACTTCGGATCAGCAAGGATGGTGGTCAGAGGAACAATTAGAACAAGATGAACGAGTTTCAGCTTCGGTGCCGTTCTGGCATCCGAAAGCAATCCGGCATGCACTACGGCTGCCAATGGCGTGAAAAAGCCTTGACGGGGTAGAGCTTTGAGGGCAAAACAGGTAGATCAGGCTTCATCCGGCTGATTCGACGAATTGGAAACCTGTCTCAAGACTTTAGCCCTTTTTAGAAGGGACGTACAATGAGCGTACCAGGATGGTATGGTGAGTCCTTGCCAGGAACCATGATCACTCTCCAGGAGGCACGCCACAGCCAGGAAGCAGGCCACCCGCTAGCCCACCGTGCCCGCGTTGCTCACTTGATGCAGCTCATCGCGGCGCATCGACCGGCATTTCGCCAGGAGCGGACGTTTCGGCGGGCCGTCGCCCTGCTGGTTGGCGAGATCGTCGCGTTCGCCAGACACACCGTTACGCAGGTACTGCTGGCGCTCAGCATGTCCGACGTGAACTAGACGGCGTACTCCCGCCTCTTTCGTCGGTCACGGTTCGACGACGCAACCCTGACTGCGTGTCTAGTTCGTGCGCCGCGAAAGCGGTACCCGAACGGTGCGTTCTCCGTGATCGGGATCGATGGCACGCAGCGTCCGTGGCGCAGTCGAACGTTTCTCAGTAGACGCTGGCTGCATGCCCCACGTCCATCCGTGATCCAGCGCGGCATCCACCGCGCCCGGCGGTGTGTGCATTGTGCCTGGCTACTAGCGCTCGTGACGGGGTTCACGCGGGCGATCTCGCTGCGCTTCTCGCCGGCGTTTCCGTCCAAGGCCACGCCAGCGGACGTGCCATCAGCGACCGAATGGCAGGCTGGCCTGGCGTTCATCTGCCGGGTGCGCCAGTAGCTCACGGCAGCCGGAGGCGCAATCCAGCAGGTGGTGGTGGTGGCCGATGGTGCGTGTGCCACCGTAGGTATGTGGCGCGGGTTGCTGGCGCAGGTGCCGCCAATCGTGCGTACCGCCCGCCATCGTCGTCTGCGCCTGAGACCACCGCCACCAGCCCACGGTCGGCCCGCGGGTCTACGGTGACCGTGTACCCCATCCCAGAGACTGACGCCCCACCACGGCGGCGTTCCGTAAGAACCGGGAGCTGGTGAAGGAGCGGTGGATCACGCTGCGCTCTCACGGTCACGGGCGGTTGCTGCACGCCAGGGTGCCCGACCGGCCACGCTGCCTAGTGGTGGTCGAGGGTGCGACCTGGCAGCGGGAGACGCGCCGTCCGCGTCGGGGACGGCGTGAGCCAGCCTGCTCGCTGGTCACTGCGGTGACCAGCGCCACGGGCTGGCGCTGCCCCTGTCGGTCACGCACATCCTGGCCTGGGGCTGGCAGCGCCGGAGGCTGGAGATAGCCCATCGCGAGATGAACGCCGGTTGTGGCGTCGGCCAGAACCGGTGCTGGAACCAGCGGTCAGCAGTGGTGCGTGGGCGGTGGCGCGTCTGGGTTGCCACCGTGCTGGTGCTGGCCGGCTCCCGCATCTGGGGGTGGGTTCGTGGCCCTGCCCGACCGGAACGCTGGTGGCGGGGTGCGCAGCGCTGGCGTTGCACTCGAACTTGTTTCAAAAAACATCTACGATGAAGGTATCTCATTCATTGCCGACCGATTCCATGATCGTGACGAGCACACCCGGCATCCGCGTGACCAGTCGGGTCAACGACGTGACACGTGCCAGATCGTGAGCACGGCTGGAGCGCGGCAGCATGACTGCCGCACGCCAAACGACGCAACACGCGGATAATGATGAGCGAGCAAGGCAACCCATTCAGCGCATGATGGCACCGGAGATGGTTATGAGAGCGCGACAGGACAGCTTTTGATGAAATAAGTTCTACCCGGTGGCGCAGCGACCGGGTCGCCCGATGGGGTACGGCGGCATGTCGGTCGCGCTGGACGCCGTCTACCGACGAGTGGCTAAAAAAAGAGCACCCGATCATTGCCCTGACCACCGGCGCGCTCGCAGCAGTCAGGGTGGAGTACACCCAGTGACCCTGCGCGAGCGCCATGCCACAGGGCACACGATCAGTGAGGCCGCTCAGGCTCCAATCCCATGAGAGAGATAGTAGCAGCGCTTCCACCCATTGCTAAAGGAATACGTTTCCCTGAAGGCACTCGCTGCGTTCATGAACACGAGACCGACGTACTAAAGGCCTAGTAACCTCTAAATGTATAGGCCAATCGCCCAATAGCACCTTTCACCGCAGGCAGGCGCCGGCGGTTCCCGTGCCTGCGGCAAGCAACACCATTACATTATCCTGGGATCAATCGGCTGCGATATCATCAACGTGGCGTACTGCATCATTCTGTCCGCGGGGCACCCACATCTTCTCATCAACAATCAATTCAATCGTTTTGAGGCGACGACCTGTCGCAATATCGTATCGGTAGCGAACACAGATGAGGCGATCACCGTACAGTGCCTGTAACTTCTTGGTTCCACGCTGACCGGGTTTCAGTTTGAGACGAGTGCGCATTGCGGACTCCATCGAACGTCTACGACAAGTTTTGGTATCAAGATACTGACTCGGGGTTACGAAGTTGTTACCAAACCGTTAAGATGAAGGCTGAAGTTTCGGTTGTATCGGCTACGCATGGTGCAGCACATGCTAAACCCATTCCCCCGTAACCTATTGCGTTGCTCATCACATACGGGTCGGGTGACATGGAGGCTGTGATCTACGTTGAGCATTGCGTAGTGATTATGGACGAGCCATACTACGGAGGGAAAGAGCCGGTGGGGCTGGCCTGATGGCGGGGAGAGATTACTGGTGGTAACAGGTTGCGGAATCGGCGGGTTAATGGGTCAGCGGGTTAACACCCTGCCTCAATGCGTACAAGCCCCTGCAGGGCTGGCCTGACGGCGGAGAGAGGGTGGCCTCGCCGGAGCAGACGGCGGATCAATCAGTCGGCGGGTTACAATCCTGCCTCAATGCGTACAAGCCTCTGCGGGTGCGCAATGCTCCGCGCAAGACGGTGGGGGTGATGATTAACACCCTACCTCAATGCGCAAAAGCTCCTCCGGGACTGCCTGACGGTACAGAGGGGGCAGAGCAACGGTAAGGTCGGAGAATGAGATGGCTGGTTAATGATTCAGCAAGTTAAACTCTGCCTCAATTCCTGAAAGCCCCGTTGGGGCTGGCCTGACAAGCGTGCGCGGTCACAGCCCCAACGGGGTTTGCACACTGTCAGGCAGGACTTTAGCCCACCTGACCCGCCGGGTTAAAACCCTACCCTTTGAGGACGACTCTCTGGAACTGACCCGACGGGAGGGGTATTCCTCGCGTGCTGCTGTATCGCCACGCAACTCCTTCGTGTACGTACCGACGTTGGGATAGGGCAGAACACACGAACTATCCCCACGTCTACCGCACCAGGAAGCCGGAGACCAGGATTCTGCACTCTCCTCGCCCGCGCAGCACGGGCGAGGAGGTAGGGTGAGCGTGTTCAAAGCGTCTTCAGTCCCTCTCGCCGGTTATCCACCCGTGAACCGCAATGACAGGATGAGGTGCGCACCAGGGTCACCGCACCCACCGACAGTCAGCAGTGGTTCCTCACCAATAGTACCATCGCCCCCTACCCGACTAACGAACGGGTCGGGGGCGGTCGAGCACTGCATTGCACTCACGCCATCGGTGGTGTCAGCATGCCAGGGTCTGCACTCAACACCTGCATCTGTTTGCGCAGCGCCAGGACAGCCCGATAGAGGAGGGTCTTCGTCGCCTCTTGACTGCGTCCCAGTTGATGAGCTATGTCGGGCAGGGCGAGCTGATACTGATAGCGCAGGAGGAGCACGTGCCGGTACTGGTCTGGCAGTTGCTGCAATGCCACATACAGCGTCTGTCGCTCGCTTTCTGCCACGAAGAGACTGTCCAGGTCCGATGAGGTATCGGTCACCGTCGTGCCGGTGAGAGGCACCGTGCGCTGGGGGTGACGCAGGATGTCGACGACCAGGTCACGCGCTACGCGGAAGAGCCACGCCCCGACCGGAACCCCGCGGTCTTCAAAAGTGGGAGCGCGTTCGAGTAACCGGGCAAAGACCTCGTGGTGCAGGTCGAAGGCCAGCTCCGGATCACCCAGGCGCCGCAGGATGGACGCATAGAGCCGACGGGCGTAGGTGGTGTACAGCCACTCGATGATGTGTGGATCACGCGCCCGCAGACCAGCGATGAGGTCGTGGTGGGTTGGGGGGGTCATGCAAACCTCCGTGAGTGCTAAGCAACGATGAATACTGATACGACAGAGTATAGGAGAAACGTGGGAGGCGTTTGGTAAAAATTTTGCATCATTTTGCTTTGGGCCTGGCGGAAAGTGACGTTGCAGAATTATGAGGTGAATGCTTGCCGCATGATATAGACGCCTCGGTACCATTTTCGGAGCTGCAGGTAAGCGGTGAACGGTGAGGTCACCCCCTGCTGCACAATGGGACAGACCGATAGGGCTTAGGCTTAGTGCGGTGGGGTTTAGATGTCGATAGTACAGGTGTGTATATTATGGGTTCCACGTGCGATTGTGATTGTGCTCGGCGGAAGAGTCTGAACAGATTGTTACCAGTGGGTGTAACTTTCTGGCTAACATTCCGGTTATATATGTACCAGCCCATGTTCTTGATCTTTAGGCGAGGAAGACACCATGAAGCAGAACCTGTTCACTTTGCGATTGTTCACTCCACCGCCGCCACCTGCACCACCTGCCCCACCACCAGATCCTTCGGATCAGCAAGGATGGTGGTCTGAGGAACAACGTAATCAAGATGAAGGGGTAGCAGCTTCAGTTCCATTCTGGCATCCGAAAGCGATCCGGCGTGCACTGCGACTGCCGATGGTGTGAAAAGGCTTTGACGGGATAGCGCCTGGCCTTAGAGCCTGTTATGGGCGTTCAGGTTCTGCTCGTGTATCATCACGAAATGACACAAACAGCGTATCCACGTGATGATTCCGATGAGGAGCGGGTGTTTGCTGCGCCCTATCTGACACTGATGGACGAAGTGGCACCGCAGCGGAACTACTCCCTGCGCGACATCTCCAACGGCCTACGTTCGCTACTGCGCACGGGTGCGCTGTGGTGGATGCGGCCCAACGATGTGCCGCTGTGGTACGTGGGCTATCAACAGACGCAGCGCTGGTTGACGGCGAGGGTGGCGGAGCAGATGGTGCACGATGTGCGGATGCTGCTGCGCGACATCACTGACCGCACGCCCCAGCCTCGCGCCGTTACCGTGGACAGCCGGACGCTCCAGTCGACGCCAGAAAGCGGGGAACGTGCTGGCTACGATGGGCATACACGGCGTAACGGCTCAACGGTGCATCTGGCTGTGGATACGCTGGGGCAGGCACTGGCGATGGTGGTCACGCCGATGAACGAACACGACCGTGCGCAGATGACTGCGCTGGTCCAACGGATTCAAGAGGTGACCGGTGACACGGTGGCGGTGGCCGTCGTCGACCAGGGCGCCACCGGTGAGCAACCGGCCACCGAGGCTGCCGCCCATGGGTTCACCTGGAGGTGGTCACGCTGCTGACAACCAGGCGGGGCTTTATCGTGCTACCTCGACGGGATAGTCGAGCGCAGCCTTGCCTGGATGACGCGCTTCCGTCGCCTGGTACGTGATGACGAACACCTGGTGGAGACCCTGACCGGGTCGTATTTCGTCGCCTTGGCCATCGTATTGGCTCATCGATTTATCTCTTTCATGGTTCAACGTTTATAACAGGCTCTAGCACAACACGACACCAGACTCGCATCTCCAATCAACATTGCACCTATTCGCGCACTAATTTCGCTGCATCCTGGGAGACGAGAGGTAGATACAACTGACCACCTATTGCACTACCGCCAGCGTCATCATCATCACCGGAAAGAGCCGATTGATTACGATTAACCACCGGCAGGAAGAGCTGATACGTCGGTGGAGTAAACTGCCCTTTTGCCGTGTACATCACTGAATTGCCGGCCTGATCAATCGCTGTAATGATGAGTCGTACATCAGGCCAGGGTCGTGGCACACTGGCCGTCCAGCGGCGTGGATTCTGGCTATCCTGCGAGAAAGTGAGTGGCGTCCATGTCACGTTATCATCGGCGAGATAGACACCTGTTACAGTGACCTGCGGATTGGTGGGATTGTCTGGATCGCTAATGAAGACCTCGATCAGGGTTGAGACACTTTGTAGATTTACATCCTGACCGGCGATGCGCACCCGCTCAATGACCGGCGGCGTCTGATCGTTAAGTGCTTCATCGGCATTATCGGCTGCTGGATCGGTGTAGAGCACCTGGAAGACAAGCTGCGTATAGGTGCGCAACGTACCGGTAACACCATCGGTCGCCCGGAACTGGGCCGCAGTACTGATGAGGGTATCACGAGGGCCGTTGTCGCCCTCGGTGCGACTATGACCGAAGAAGCGATCAGGCACCCAGAAGCCAATCCCGGCGCTGAAATCGGGTTCAATCGTCGTGGTGATCAACGGCTCAAAAGTTTCGGTCACGATTTGTGTAATCGTTGGATTGAAATTGTTCACCGTATTGTACTGACCACCTACGAAGATAATGTCACGCACTACCAACGGATTACGTTCACTATCGTCATCGCTACCCGACAATGCGGTGATGTCGTAAGTAAAGGCGGGTAATCCCGGCATCCCGATCAGGTTATTATTAAGGATAGTAACCGTTGGGGTAACGTTAAAGGTACTGGCAAGTAAGAATGTATCGCTAATTGTAAAGTTGCTGGCATCTAGCCGGATACGCTGACCACTGCGAGTTGGTTCCAGATAGTTGGTGTCATAGTTGATAGTAAAGGTTATCGTGCGGGTGAGTTGACTACCGGCAATCGGCGTGGGTGCGGTACGGTCACCGGCGGGCAGCTCAGCATTCAGGTCGTCGACCGGTGCCGACAATGGGTTATCCACGAAGATACGCTTCCACGGCAAGCCGTAAAGGGTGGTGATTGCCAGCACCTTGTAGTCGTAGGCATTGAGACCGAGTGAGGTGCGCAGATAGCGGAGCTTCGCATTGACCAGCGCCTCGCCGATACTGCGCCCCACGTAGGTTTCACCGTTTTCTGCCATAGGGTCGGGGCGCACCTCATTCCGTACCAGCTCTTGGGTCAGCAACGCCGCCAAACGCTCACTGTAATCCACGCCATCAAGCGTCCCATAGCCATAGCCGGTATTCCCGATCCAGTTCCCGGCATGGCGATTGAACGCCTGGGCAAAATCGGCAGCGTAGAAATCGATACGCGGCCCAAGTGATTGATCGATGGCGAGATACGGCACATTGTACCCACTATGACAGCCCACTGAATAGTAGAGCGTGTTGTAGAAGAAGCCAGGGCAAATAGAAGGATAGAAGTCACACGAGCTAGACGGGATAGCAGACGGAAATCCTGAAGAATAACCCACCGACAGAATGCGATCGGCAGGGAAGTTCGGATTCCCACTACCGCTAACTGCCGGGATCAGTTGCCAGTGATCGAAGTGAGCATTGAGCGAACTGACGAGGGTCTGAGTAGCAGAATAGAACTCCAGGGGAGAAGAAAAGAAGCTCGGTGTGTCAAGCGGTTGCTCAAGCCATTCGGCTTCAAACTGCGCACGATTCCAGGTATTATTGTTTAAGACCCGCTTCGTGACGCTGATACTGGTTGCCTGCTGCAAGGTGCGCGAGATTGCGTTAGCCCCGTCAATCAAGAAGTCGTAGCCGGTGATAGACAGGCTGCGTGGATAGTAGAAATCATCACGCAGATATATATTCTCCTCGCCAAATCCGGGTGCGTTGCGACGCAGAAAATCGGCAATCTCGGAGGGTCTTTCAACAATGCGGCCTACAGCCAGCCGCGGCACGAAGAGTGGAAACCCGTAAAAGCGGTAGGGTCGGTCGGCGCCATAGGGGTTATCACTAAGCAGCATGCGGTTGCGCAATGCTGCACCGAGTGGATTGTTGGGTGAAATAAGACTCGCACCGTTCGTATTCGGATCAATCGTCTTCAAATAGTCGAGGTAATCGGCTTCGTTGGCAATCGTTGTCAGATCGGGTAGACGGAAGAAGGGGATAATCTCATCCCCGCCAACCAACACGATATTGCGCACATTCGGGTATGGTGTTGTCTGGTTGGTTTCATTACCCAGATTGGAGTCGTTATTGGCTCGCATCCGGTAACGAACCCGCACATCACGTGAAAGACCATTCCCAGCAGGTGCGATAGCCGCTTCGATCACATGGTCAATGATCTGGGCCAGATAATTCGCATAGAGCGGATTTGATTGATTAGCCGGTTGCGACCAGTCGTTGAGCAATTGACTAAACGGCAGCGTACCGGTAATC
>FWWL01008019.1_pt1 | contig 10901 bp, 6 predicted proteins | sample 2228331 | NCBI WGS metagenome assembly FWWL01 (sample SAMEA103939775, study PRJEB20133) | metagenome
AAATTCATCTATCTGAGGTTTTAATTCTTGAAACTCTTGTAGTAGATTTACTTTCTTCTCAAGAACCTTAACTTGTTTTTTAAGTTCTTTAACCTCTTGAGTTTCTTCTTGAACGGTTTCTTGAGCTTTTTCTTGAGCTTCTTGAACGGTGGTTTCTTGAACTTCTTGAGCGGTTTCTTGATTAAGAACTGGTTTCTCCTCAGAAGAAGGAGAAATTAATTCCTGTTTTTCTAGTTTGGTCGAATCTTCAACAAAAAGAGTTTTAGGTTTATAAAGATACTCATATTCATTCAAAGAACCAGTAGGGCGAATTTTATTCTCAAAAACTTCTATTACTTCCAACTGATTATTTTTATCAAGGTCTAATAGATAAACCGGATTTCTGCCCAAGCCATAATGAAAAACTCTTACCTCGATTCCGTCTTTTGAAATATAACCCTTTTCTATAGCAATTTGATGAGCTTTAATTTGGGCCCATTTATTTAACTCTTCAGGATTATTTAAATCTCCCTTAAACCCAAATTTTTCAGGTTCAGCCATTAATTGCCTTTTGAAAGCATGTTCAACGCCTTCACCTTTTTTAATAGTGGCTAATTCTAATTTTTTAGAATTAATAAATTCCTCTTTTGGTTCTTCAGCAGTTTCTTGAGTTGAATCTTCAACAAAAAGAGTTTTAGGTTTATGAGGATACTCATATTCATTTTGACTTGACTCAAAAGTTTGCTTTTTCTCTAAAGTTTTCTCAGTGGCCTGAACAAAACCACCACCACTAAGATAATCAACTAAATTTGCACCCAAAACACCACCAATTAAACCCGTAGCAAAAACCATCGCTGCTGTATTTAATTTTTTAGAAGCCTCTAAATTTTTCCAAGTAATCAAATTAGCCTCACTAATTTTCAAATTTAGTTCTGCCACTCTTTTGAAGTCTTTACTCATTAAATATTCATCCATTTTCTTTAATTCTTCATTAATATCCGTTATAAGTTCTTTTTCTTTCTCCCCTCGTTCTTTACGCTCTGCTAACCATTTTTCTCTTTTTTCTTTTGAGAAAATTCTTATCAAAAAACCGCCGATTTCCCCCAAACCAAAGTAATTATTCTTTATTAATTCAAAATCTTTCTTACCTTCAACTGCTTCCTTAAGATTTTGAACTGCTTTTTGTTCGTCTCTCATTCTTGATTTTTCAATTAACTTCTCACCAAAAGTTTTTTGCAAAATACCCGCAAGAGTACCACCAACAAAACCTCTTAAGGCCCGATAAGCTAAATAAGTAGGTATTGCTGTTGCCACCAAAGAAGGAACAAAAGCAGCAACTACCCCACCAAAAAGAAAAGCAGAAGTAGCGGTTTTTAAGCCTCTGGGCAGACGGCTATACCAATGAAGAGTTTTTTTAACAAAACCAGCTGATCTCTGATTAAAATAAGCTTGTAAAGCTAAACGTTCTTCCTGATAACGAAGACATTCATTATTAACCAAAGGTAATAAAAAATCTCTTTCATAAGCCTTCATTTTAACAAGTAGATCTTTATTTTTTTCTTCTTCCGAAAGATGAGCTAACTTTTCTTCAATTTCTTTCTTTAACTTTTTATATTTATCTTCTAAAAGGGCTTCCTTTAAAGAAATTAAAGCGGGGTTATAGAAATTGTTAAGTTCAAAAAATTTATATTCTACTTTACCCAACCTTACCTCTTCTTCAGCTAATTCTTTTAACGATTTGGCCTTGTTTTTTCGTTGTTTTTCTAATAAATCTTTATAAATATTTAAATGAATTTGCTTTAAATTAACAAAATCAAAGGCCTTAACAAGAACCTCCTCACCAAACTCAGCTTCTAAGTTTTTTAAAATATCCTCTTTCTTTTCTAAACCTTTGATATCAACTACTAAAAGTTCAGCTATTTTTTGAAGGTAAAAAAGCTGCTTCTCTTCCTCGCCTATGGAATTTAAAATCTCATTAAAATTCTTTCTTTTTTCAGAACTTTTTTCTTCTTTTTCTACTTCTTTTTTCACTACTTCTTGCTCTTTATTTTTTTCAATCTTTTCTTCTTGTTTCTCTTCAAGAGACTTCTTAGTCCCTCCCCCCCAAGCAATTTTACCTTCTTGGGCTAACTCCTTTGAAGTTTTTAATTCTTTTTTACCCTGAAAAAAAGGGCCTTCAAAATTCTTGGGCATATTTTTAATTATTCTCTTTTAAATTTGAAATTAATAAAGACTTATAATGAGCAATCTCTTCTTTAATCAAGTCATCAAGATGAGGAATTTCTTTATAAAGAAAATTGATTAAAACTTCCTGCTCAATTTCTCCAACAGCTGCTTTATTAAATAAATCAGTCAATTCATTTTGTTTTTCTAAACTCAAACTCTCAACAATTTTCAATAAAATCCCTTGGATGATCACTTTTGACATATCTTCTAACAAAACTCTTCTCTCATCATCACTTAACTCCTGCAAATTTAATTCTTCAAACAAATCAACTTTTAATAATTCTTCAATTTTGTTTTCGTCCATAAAAAATAAAATATTCTATTTTTTCGACCTTTTTTAAATTATCTTATAAATTCAAATCTTTTTGAATTTTCATAATTACCTTAATTAATCTTTTTATAATTTCCACACTGTTTTTATCTATTTTTAAGTTTTCTTTTGTCTTTTCTTTTTCATTTTCTCCTCAAAAAAATCTTCCACTGTATTTTCTATAGAGGACTTCTTAAATTATAACATAACAAATTAAAAAAAACAAGGCCTTTAAAAATTTAATTTAAAAACCTCTCTCGTTAAATTATTTCTCCTTGATTTATGGATTAAATTTGGTAAAACCATTTCAAAAGTTTGATTAGGTTTTAATAATTTCGGGGTGGGCGATGGAGGGATCGAACCTCCGACCTTCTCGGTGTAAACGAGACGCTCTACCACTGAGCTAATCGCCCTTTTTTATATTAATCTTTTTCAAAATGAGCTTCAAGCTCAATTTTAAAAAATTTTTTTACATTTTCCAACAAAAAACTTTTTGTTTGTTCTAAAGTTAAACCTTTAAGTTCAGCGATTTTTTTAACGACTTCAATTACATATAAAGGTTCATTTCTTCTACCACGAAAGGGTACCGGCGCTACATAAGGTGCATCTGTCTCACTTAAAATATTTTTTAAAGGTAAAAACTTAATTAAATCATCATAATCTCTAGAAAAAGTAATTACACCCGAAAAAGTGAAAGAAAAACCTAAATTTAAAAAATCTTGCGCTTGTTGTTTATTACCTGAAAAAAAATGAACAATACCCGGCGGATCATTTAAATAATTTTTATAATTTTTCAAAATCAATAACAAATCATCAAAGGCCAAACGACAATGGATCATTAAAGGTTTTTTAACTTGATAAGCTAATCCAATTTGTTTTTGGAAAACTTCTTGCTGTCTTTCTCTATACTCTTTTTCTTTAACTCTAAAATAATCCAAACCGCATTCTCCAATAGCTAAAACTTTTTTTTGATTACTTAAAACCAAATCCTTATAAAAATCAAAATCAAACTCCTCACCAAAAAAAGAAATTGAATCCTTATCTTCACTCAGTTCATTTTTATCAAAAAAACTTTTATGAGCATGAAGTGGATGAAGACCAACAGCGGCATAAAGAGGCCAATTTTCATAAATCTGTGCTAAATGAACCGCTGCCAACGATGTTTCTTTTTGAGTCCCGACATTTAGAAAACCAACCTTATTCTCTAAAGATCTTTTAATAACTTCTTCTCGGTCCTTATCAAAAGCAGCAAACTGCACATGAGTATGAACATCAAAAAATTCTATTTGAGACATAAAAATTAAATTAATTTAGGAAACAAAGGCGGCATTTTTTTAATTAATAACTTATTTCCTTGCCAATTAAGGGTTTTTTTAATTTTTTCTGAAGTCTCGGGCATAAAAGGTTTTAAAAAGAGAGCAAGATGATCAAGCAAAACCACTAAACCAAAAATTACTTCTTTATTTTTTGTCTCCCACGGCTTTTTTTCATTTATATAACCATCACCAAAAGAAACCAAACGCCAAAGCTGACTTAAAGCTTCATTAAACTTAAAATTTAAAATTTTTTCATCTATGATTTTTTCGGTTTCCTTTATTTTTTCAAGAATAAAACCATCAAATCTTTGATCAATAAAAATCTCCTCTTTTTCTGCTAAAGTTAAAACCCTTAAAACAAAATTGCCTAAACCATGAGCTAAATCACCCTGATAGACTGCTTCTAATTTTGAAAGAGAAATATCACTATCATCAAAAAAATTAGTTTTAGCCAGTAAATAATAACGCACGCCATCAGCTTGATATTTTTCAACTAATTCTCGAGGCCTGATAATATTCCCTAAAGATTTACTAATTTTCTGACCATTTAAAGTAATAAAACCATGAGCAAAAATTGTCTCCGGTAAAGGATAACCAGCGCTTTTTAACATTGCTGGCCATAAAAGAGCATGCCACCTTAAATTATCCTTGCCTAAAATATGAATAATTTTTGTTTTTTCATCCCAAAAACCAGCTTTTAAACCAGCGGTTAAGTAATTAATTAAGGCATCAAACCAGACATAAACCACTTGTTGAGGATCATCAGGAACTTCTATCCCCCAAGAAACTGTTTCTTTTTTTCGAGAAATAGTAATGTCTTCAATTTTATCAACAAATGTCAAGACTTCATTTCTTCGGCTCTCTGGCAAGACAAAATCTTTATTGTTTAAAAGAAGCTCTTTTAAAAAAGATTTATATTTTTGCCAGCGAAAAAAATAATTCTTCTCTACTACAAATTCTAAATCATTGTTAGGGTGGAGAGGACATTTATTATTTTTTAAATCACTTTGAGTCTTAAAAGCTTCACAACCTTGACAATAAAGACCCTGAAAATCACCTAAATAAATATCCCCATTTTTTTTCACTCTTTGCCAAAAATCAACAACATTATCTTTATGATCTTTATTAGTTGTTCTTATAAAACGATTATAAGAAATATTTAAAGAATCTTGTTCTTTTTTATCCAAAAAAGCAATTTCATCAACAAATTCTTTTATTTCTTTGTTTACTTTTTGGGCAGCTTCTTGGGCTTTTAAACCATGTTCATCTGTGCCTGTTAAGAAATAAACATTTTGTTCACCTATCTTTAAACGATAATAACGTGCCAAAGCGTCTGCCGCGACCTTTTGATAGGCATGACCTAAATGCAAAACATCATTAACATAATCAATAGCAGTAGTAATAAAAACTTTTTCTTTAGTCATTTCCAGAAAAATTTAAATAAGACCGACGCGCTTTTTTAAAAGATAAATAATTTATTAACTCTTGAATAAAAATAGCCAAAGGTACTGCCAAAATCACACCTACAAATCCTGCCACTTGAGCACCAGCTATCAAAGAAACAATCACTAAAACCGGGTGGATTTTTACTGTTTTACCAATAATTAAGGGAGCTAAAACATGACTTTCCAACTGCTGAACAAATATAAAAAATAAAACTGCGTACAAACCCAAACCAGGACTAATGCTAGCAGCCATTAAAAAAGCAAATAAACCAACAAAAATGGGACCAATAACCGGAACGATTTCAAAAACTGCGGCTAAAACCGAAATTGCTAAAACATAAGGTACGCCCAATAAAGAAAGGCCAATAAAAGTCAAAAAACCAATACTTAAACTCAAAAGTACCTGAGCCCAAACCCATTTTCTTATTTTTTTCTGAAAATTATTAAAAACAAATAAAACTCCTTTTTCATAATTATCAGGAATAATTATTTTTAAAAAATTTGCAATTCCATCTTTCTCTGTAGCTAAATAAAAAGAGATTAACAAAACAGAAATTAGTAAAAATAAGTTACCAAAAAACTGAAACAAAAAATTATTAGCTAAAGAACCAATTTTTTGAACAAAATCTTTTAAGAGATTATCCAAATTATCTTTGAAAGCATTAAAAATTGTTGAAGAAATTTTAAAACTATTAAGCTGATTAATAATTTCTTTAAAGAATTCTGTTAAAGAAATAAAAAAGCTTTGAAGTTCTTCAAAAAATAGAGGAATAATAAAATAAATCAAAAGACCAATTAATAAAAGAGAAAAAAGAAAAACAATAAAAACGGCCAAAACTCTTGGAATTTTCTTGTTTTCTAAGAAATTAACAAAGGGTTCGATCGCCAAAGAAATAACAAGCGAGATTAATAAAACCAAAAAAGCATCCTTAGCTAAATAAAGAACGATCAAAGCCATTAAAAAAACGAAAATCCGCCATAAAGTCAACCAAGAAATATTAATATGAATTTCTCTATCCATAAAACTTTAAAAAATCAAAACCTTAAAATAAGGATAACAAAAAAATTAAAAAAGAACAATATTTCTAATCAAAATTCTCAATTAAACTATTTAACTCCTTAAAAACCTCAGAATTCTCATCAAAGGGACCAATAAATGACAAATTTAAATTGCGATTTTGAAAAATCTCTTGAGCAAGTTCTTTAATTTCTTCAATTTTGACTCTTTCTATTTTAGCCGCAATAGCTTGCGGTGTTAATAATTCTTTTTTTAAAATTTCCTGAAGACCGTAAAAACTGGCCAATTCATAAGAACTTTCTAAAGAAAGAAAAAGATGACCAATTAGCCTTTCTTTGGTTATTTTTAATTCATCTAAACCAATTTCTTCATTTTTTAAACGTTTAAATTCCTCAAGCATCATCGCTACTGCTTTTGTAATTTTTTTGTTGTTTAAACCAGCACTTACTCCCAGAAAACCACTATCAGACATTAAATCTACATCTGCTTTTACATAATAAGCGGCTCCCAATTCGCTTCTTATTTTCTGAAAAAGTCGTGAACTTATACCTCCACCCAAAATATCTGCTAAAACACTTAAAATATAACTCCGAGGATCATTTATACTAAAAGCCCGAAAACCCAAAACTAAATGCGTTTGGTCAGTTTTTTTAAACAAAAAATTCATCTGAGCTTTCTTCTGCTCTTCTTTTACCGGTAATTTCTCCTTTTTAACTCCCTGATTAATTCCTTCAAAATAGTTTAAAACCTTCTCCTCAATACCCTTCCTCTTAAAACCACCAGCAATAACTAAAATTGTTGAAGAAGCCTTGTAATGATTTTGACGATAATTTAAAAAATCTTCTTTTTGAAACCTTAAAACATTCTCTTTGGTGCCCGCAATATTCCAACCAGCAGGTTGATCACCATATAACAATTCCAAAAATAAGTCCTGAACTCGATGAGGTGGTAAATCTTCATACATGTTTATCTCCTCAATAATCGGCCCTCTTTCTTTTTCAATTTCTAAAGGATCAAAAAGCGGATTTAAATAAAGATCAGAAACAATTTCTAAAACTTTTTCAAAATTTTCATTCCGCGCCTTGGCATAATAACCAGTATATTCTTGAGCAGTAAAGGCATTATAATCAGCACCCAAAGCATCTAAATCCCGGCTAATTGCTAATTGATTGGGTCTTTTTTTAGTTCCTTTAAAACATAAATGTTCAAGAAAATGAGAAAGGCCATTTAATTCTTTGGTTTCGTATTTTGAACCAGCTTCTACTAAAATCAAAACAGTTGTTGCCAAACTCGAAGATTGGGGTACTAAAAGCAAACGCAAACCATTATTAAATTTTATCTTCTCAAAATCTTTCATACTTTTTCAATCTTTTTCTATCTCTTGCTTTAAATAATCTTTTAAGACCTTTATTTTTACTCTTACTTGTTTCATTGAATCGCGAAAACGAACAGTAACATCATTTTTTTCTAGACTTTCAAAATCAATCGTTACGCAAAAAGGCGTCCCAATTTCATCCTGAGCATAATAACGCTTACCAATATTTCCTCTTTCATCCCAAACAACCATAAATTCTTTTTTTAAATCATTGAAAACTGAACGCGCTAATTTTATTAATGGTTCCTTATTAGCCAAAAGAGGAAAAACGGCAACCTTATAAGGTGCTAATTTAGGCGGTAATTTTAAAATTACCCTTTCTCCTTCCTCAGCATAAGCTTCACAAAGAACAGCCAAAGCAATTCTTTCAACGCCCGCTGAAGGCTCAATCACGTAAGGTAAATATGTTTCTTTTTTATCTTCATCAAAATAACCTAAATCTTTACCAGAAAATTCTTGATGAGCTTTTAAATCAAAATCACCACGGTTAGCGATTCCTTCAATCTCGCCAAAACCAAAAGGAAACTCATACTCAATATCAATAGTTCTTCTTGAATAATGAGCTCTTTCTTCGGGTTTTTGCTCGTTTAACTGAATTTTTTTAAGCCCTAAAAAGTGATACCATTTTTCTCTTTGCTCTACCCAATAATTAAAAAAATCATCTGCTTGTTCTGGTTTAACAAAATATTCTAATTCCATTTGTTCAAATTCACGTGTTCGAAAAACAAAATCTCGGGGGTTAATTTCATTTCGAAAAGCCCGGCCAATTTGAGCAATTCCAAAAGGAATTTTCAAACGCGTAGTTTGCAAAACATTTTTGAAATTGATAAAAATACCCCCCGCAGTTTCTGGTCTTAAATAAGCAACTGTAGCTAAATCTTCTACTGCCCCCACATAAGTTTTAAACATTAAATTAAAATTTCTTACTTCTGTTTGAAAAGTCCTTTGACATTCCAAACAAATAAAATCATTATCTTTTTTCTTTAACTCTTCTGCTTTAAAACGTTTATGACAAAAAGGACATTCAACTAAAGCGTCACTAAAACCTGATAAATGCCCAGAAGCAGCCCAAACTTTGGAATTTAAAATAATACTGGTAGAAATACCCACCACCTCCTCTCTTTCTTTAACAATCTTCTGCCACCATAACTGCTTGATATTAAATTTTAGTTCTTGACCCAAGGGCCCCCAATCATAAAAACCGGCTAACCCGCCATAAATTTCTGACGAAGGAAAAATAAAACCCCTTCTTTTTGCTAAAGCAATAATTTTTTCTAAATCAACCATCTCTTTTTAATTAACCACCTGACCATCATTTCGACCAACAGTTGGATCATCAGGTAAAGAAGTTGTTACCGGGCTATCAAAATTTTCTAATAAAACACCAGTAAAACTATCCAAAGCCGTAATTCTTGTCTCGCTAATTAAAGACTGATAACTACCAACCTGATTTAAACTCGGCGTGGCTTCAATTTGAAAAACCACTCTTACTGGTTCATTGATCACCCCCCAGTTTGCTTCTAATTTATCTATTCTTAAAATCATTTCTTGTGTTCTCTCATTAAAAAATGGCTCTAGATCTAAATCACTTTTTGTGAGTCCTGTAAATCTCACTCCTCTTTGTAAAAAAGTTCTCACCTCCACATTTTTAACCTCTGTGCCAAGATTTTTAATTAACCAATGGACAGTATATTGAGTCGGTTGATTAACCTTTGGCGGCAATTCACCCTGATTAATAATTCCAGAATTTAAATCACGATAAAAAACCTGAGCATCAACCAAAATCAAACCCGAAACCTTGGTTTCTAAAGTCGTTTCAGCAAAAGTTTTGTCCATATCTAAATAAGAAGGCACTGTGGGCGAACTTATCTCCGCAGTTACTCTTAAAACATAATTTTTATCTTCAGCTTTTTTAATAGGAAATTCCTTTAATAAATTAATACTAAAATTAACCACCCCACTCCCCCCTGGTTTTAAAAGCCTTAAATCAGAAACATGGCTGGCGTTCCAAATTAAAACATTATTCAAACTATCATACTCTCCTTTTGAACTTAAAGTTTTAAAATCAAAAAGTTCGCCAGTAATTTTAGCTTTTATGACCACATCAGTTAAAGGCACATCACTTTCATTCTTATAACTTAAAGTATAATTCAAAATATCACCAATTTTAGCAACATAATCACTTTTACCATTAACTGTTAAAGAAAATCTCAAAGGTGAAGGAGCGACAGAAAAAGAAGCTTGGATTTTATTCAAAAGATATTTTTGGTTATTTAAAATAACATATAAATTAACCGGAATATTAAAAAAAGCCATTTGTGGCGCTTTTACCAAACCTTTTATTTTAAAACGAGCCGTCCTTTGACTTTTTAAAGCGCCCAATTCCCAATAATTTTCCAAAAAAGCCGGAGGTAAATCAGCGTCTATAAACTTAAAATCTGGAGGATAAGTAACTTCTAAAGCTAAATTATCAAAATCAAAATCGGAAACATTTTGATATTCAATTTCCATTTCAAAAACTGATTCGTTTAAAACCTTAGCTTGATTCCTAACACCTAACTCAATTGCTTTTTTATTTACAGAAAATTGAGCCAAAGTTTCTTGTCGAAAACGCTGATTATTTAAAATCTGATAAGTTAAATAAGCTTTAATCTTTTGAGAACCTTGAAGATTTTCATCAAAAGTTATCAGTTTAAATTCTTTTCTTAAAAAACTACCCACACCAATGTCACCTAAATTTTCTCTTAAAATTTCTGTCTCCTTATCAGCCAAATCATTAAAATTTAAAAAACCTTTAGGTAATTCTAAATTAAGCACGGCACTTTTTAAAACTTCATTTGATTGATTACTTACATTCACTACCACTAAAAAAGGTGCTCCTTTTAAAATTTCCTGATGAGGAAAAGAAATTTCTATCTTAACCTGACTATTATCTGTTTTTTTAAAAATTGATAAAAATAAATAACCTCCAAAAATCAAAAGCATTAAACCAATAATTCCTAAGAAACTAAAAAAAGAAAACTTTTTATTTTTTGAATTATTAGAAGATTTTTTTTCTTCCTTTAAATCTTCTGCCCAAGTCGTTTTAATCCTTTCTTCTTTTTCAAAACCCAAATCACCAACTTTCTGATTTTTCAAATCATTTTTGTTTTCTAAATCCTTTTCATGCTTAAAACCATAAAGTTCATTTATATATGTGAATTGATAAATATCTAAAACTATAACCAGAGCT
>FWWL01010258.1_pt1 | contig 10901 bp, 8 predicted proteins | sample 2228331 | NCBI WGS metagenome assembly FWWL01 (sample SAMEA103939775, study PRJEB20133) | metagenome
TGCGGCCGAGTAATAGTTATCAACCACAATGGCGACCGAGTCGGCCTTGTTGAACACCATATTGCCAAAGCTCGAGGCGAGCCCATTGTGCCAGAAACCGCCGTCGCCGATGATCGAAATCGCGCGCTTTTTTGCCCCCGCGGCGCGGCCGCCGTCGAAGGCGCCGTTCGAGGCCGGCCCTAGGCCATAGCCCATCGTCGCGCCCCCGATGTTGAACGGGGGCAGCGAGCCGAACAGATGGCAGCCAATGTCGGCTGCGACCTGATGCTCGCCAAGCTCCTTCTGCACAAGCTTCATGGCGGCAAAGATCGGCCGCTCGGGGCAGCCCGTGCAGAACCCGGGCGGCCTTCCCGGCACCACCTTTGATAGGTCCGGGATCTGCGGAGCTGGCATGTTGGGCGCACGCACCTCAGCGGGCAGAAGCTCGGGCGCGGCCTTGCGGAGAAAGCCTTCGACCGCCTCGAGCATCACCTTGCCGGTATATTCCCCGGCCATGGGGAAGATGTCCTTACCGTGAAGGCGCGTCTCGACCCCTTCGCGCAAGAAAAGCGTGGCGAGATGCTGTTCGATGAATTCGGGCTGCCCCTCTTCGACCATCAGCACCGCGCGCTTGCCCTCGCAAAAGGCGAGGATCTCCTCGGGCACGATCGGATAGACGACATTGAGGCACAAAACCGGCACCTGGCTTTCGCCGTAAAGATCAGCAAGCCCCAGGCGCTGAAGCGCGCGGATGACGCCGTTGAACATGCCCCCCTGGCAGATGATTCCAACCGGCGCGTCCTTACGCCCAAAAGTTTCGTTGAGCTTGTTTTCGCGAATGAACCGCAGCGCCTGAGGCCAGCGGTTTTGCACCTTGTCGATCTCCTGCGCAAAGGACATGGGCGGCAAAACCACGCGGTCGACATTGCGGCGCGGGTTGGCAAGCGCCTCGGTTACCGAGAGAGGGGGGCGGCGGTTGTCGCGGCAGACGAATTGGCCCGTCACATGGCAGGTGCGGATCCGGACCAAAAGAAAAACGGGCGTGTTCGAGGCCTCGGAAAGCGCAAAGCCATCGCCCACCGCCTTGACAATGGCGGGCAGGCTTGGGCGGGGGTCGAACAGCCACATCTGCGATTTCATCGCAAAGGCATGTGTGCGCTCCTGCATGATCGAGGAGCCCTCGCCGTAATCTTCGCCGACGATCACCAGCGCCCCACCGGTAACGCCTGCCGAGGCGAGATTGGCAAGCGCGTCTGACGCCACATTGACCCCAACCGGCCCCTTGAAGGTGACCGCGCCGCGGATTGGGTAATGGACAGAGGCCGCAAGCATCGCGCCCGCAGCGGCCTCGGAGGCGCTTGCCTCGAACCTGATGCCAAGCTCAGTGAGCAGCTCTTCGGCATCGGCCAGCACGTCCATCAGATGGCTAATCGGCGCGCCCTGATAGCCGCCCACATAGCCCACGCCATTTTCTAAAAGCGCTTTGGTGATGGCGAGGATTCCCTCGCCGGTGAAGATTTCGCCGTTGCCAAGGCGCAGTTTCTTGACCTCTTCCTTGAATGAACGCTCAGCCATGGTGCCCTCTCAAAACGGATGGCGGCGGATGTTGCGCAATATGCGCTGCAAGGTGGCCACAAAGGCCTGTCGTTCGGCTTCTGAGATGCCGCGGAACAGGGCAGCTTCGGCGGCGGCCATCGTGGGCCAGAGCCGATCGAAAGCGGCCCGCCCCGCCGGCGTGAGATAGACACGGGTGGCGCGGCTGTCTTGGCTGCAGGGCTCACGCCGGATCAGACCCTCGGCATTGAGCTGCTCAAGCGCCCGGCTCAGAGTCGACGGATCGGTGACGGTATAAACCGCAAGCTCGCGGATTGTTGGGCCCTCAATCACCGAAAGCGTCGCAAGCGCCCGCGCCTTGGGCGTGGTGAGGCCGAGTTTGGCAAGCTCCTCCTTGAGCGCGGCATTATAGCGCCCCATGATGCGATTCATAAGATAGGGCGCAAAGCCCTCGAGCCCGATTTCGCCCAATTTGGGCAGGGGGTGCGACTCGGCACTCTGCTTGGTTAGGTTAGACACAAGATCGTTCATCATCCCCCTCTGATCAAACCCGGCAGCCAGGTGGCAAGCTCTGGCCGCTGGATCAGCAGCGCCAAAATCAAAAGCTGCAGACCCAAAAATGGAGCCGCGGCGCGATAGATTTGCCCAAGACTGATGTCCGAAGGCGCGACACCGCGCATCACAAACACCAAAAGACCAAACGGCGGGGTGATAAATCCGATTTCCATACAGATCAGCATCAAAACCGCAAACCAAAGCGGATCGATCGAAAAATGAGCAATGAGCGGAAGGAAAAAAGGCAAGGTCACCATGATCATGCTTATTTGGTCCATGAACGCACCGAGCAACAAAAGGATCCCGAGCATGACCAAGACGACGAGCAGCGGGGAAATCTCAACCCCTTGCACAACTCGAAGTAATCCGCGCGTAGCGCCGGAAAAGGACAAAATTTGCGAGAACGTCGTTGATGCGACGATGATGAAAAGAATCATTGCCGAGAGCTTCGCCGTTTCGAGCAAGGCGGTTCGCAGGGCGGCAACGCTGAGTTTGCGGTAGAGCGCTGCAACAAGGAGCGCGGCCGCACAGCCCAAAGCTGCTGCCTCGGTTGGAGAGGCAATCCCCATCAGCATGGCCGCAATCATCACCACGAAAATGCTCAGAAGGGGAACGACTTGGGTGAGAAACGGCCGAATGCGCTCCCAAACGGAAAGGCGCTGGGGCATTTGCGGCGGTTCTGGGGCGAGTGCCGGGTTGAGCGCGCAGCGGATCACGATATAAGCGAGAAAAGCCGCCGCCATTAAAAACCCTGGAATGATGCCCGCAATCAACAGCTGGCTGATTGAGACACCGGCAAGCGAGCCGAGCAGGACCGCAAGCGCCGAAGGCGGGATTAGCATTGCAATTCCGCCCACCGCCATAATCGGGCCCATGGCAAGCGTGGGGTGATAGCCCCGACGTAGCATTTCGGGCAGAAGTGTCGAGCCGAGCATGGCGGTGTTGGCAACCGAACTTCCCGAGAGCGTCGCAAACAGGGTTCCCGCCGACACGGTGACCACCGAAAGGCGTCCAGGCACGCGCGCAATCAATCGGTTCGTCGCCTCAACGGCGGCAAAGGCCAAACCCGTTTGAAAAAGGATTTCGCCCACCAGAATGAATAGCGGTATTGGCACGAGGGCAAAATTTGTCAGCGACGCCGTCATATTGCGCATAAATTGCATGAGCCCCGCCTCGCCCCCTAAAAAAACATACGCTCCAAAAATATTCACGCCAATAAAAGCAAATGCGACCGGCAGCCCCATCGCCATCAAAAAGACAAGCAGCCCCAAAAGAAGCGCAAGCGCCGTTGTCCACTCCATGCGAAACGTCCCTAATTGCTTTAGTGACCCCGGACGCCGGTCAGCGACCTTCCGCGCAACACCTCAAAGAGCAAACGTAAAAAACCAACGCCCATCATTGCCATCGACGCTGGCACCAGTAGCAACAGCCACCATTCTGGGAAAACCAGCGTCTTCCAAACAAAAGAGTTGATCCGCGCCGAGGCGATAACCGCGCGCATCCCGTACCAAAAGCACACAGCACTTATTCCGGCCCCGGCCATGCAAACGCAGATTTCTAACAAGCGGCGACTTTTTTTGCCAAGCAGGGCCGGCAAGAGATCCACCGCAACATGCGCGCGCTTTTGTAAAACCCAAGGAGCACAAAGGAGCGTGGCCGCATAAAGACCATATTCTGTGATTTCGACTGCTGCCTTGAGCGTGCCAAAACCAACGTTTCGCAACCCAACATCAACGCAAAGCAAGATTACAGAACCGCCCAGGATAGCTGCCGAAGCGGCAGCCATCACGGTGAGCACCACATCGTGAAGGCGCGCAAACATGGTGGTCAGCGGCTAATCAAGGACTTAAGACGCTCAGCAACCTCCCGATCGATCGCCATCGCCTCGGCCCAGGCCGCTTCATAGGCGGTCCCGCGCCAAACGCGTGCATCTTCCCCTGCGAAGGCGATCGTTTCGATCCCGGCCGCTGCTTGCCGAGCGTATTCCGCCGCGTTGCGCTCTGGGTTCAAATCATTTTGCGTTTCGGCCCAAAGCGCCATTTCGGTTAGAAAATTCCGTTGCTCGTCGGTAAGGCGCCGCCAGGTGTCGAGATTGACAAGAAAGCTCACCTCGACATTGTAAAATCCCGGATCGACGCGGTAGCGCGTATGCTCGTGCCATCCGAGATCAAAGATTCCCTGTGCAGGCCAGCCGTAGCCCTCAACTTGCCGACGCTCGAGCGCGGTGTAAACCTCGCCCGGCGCCGTTTGGACCGGTACGCCGCCCATCGCTTCGATAAAAGCGCGATAGACCGAAGTTGTTCGGATCCGAAGCCCCTCAAGACTTGGCCGCTCGATGGGGCGGGTGAGGTAAATGTGAAACGGAATCCCGATCCCAGTTCGCGCGAGGTAATGGACGTTCATGCGCGTCTCATGCAATTCGTTGATGAACGCCCAAGCACCATTTTCCCGCATCTCGGCTGCGGAAAGCTCGGCAAGTTTGAGTGCATCGGCAATCGGCAAACGGTTGCCATAAAAGGCGCCGGTCACATTGGCGATGTCCACAACGCCGCTTGCAACCGCATTGCCCACTTCAAACGGGGGCATGACTTCAGGGCCTCCCAAAAGCTCGATCTGTACAAGCCCGCGGCCCAGTTCGTTGACGCGTTCGACGAAGGCCACGAAGTCGCGCGAGAAGGTTGTTTGAAGGCCAAATGCGCTGACTGCGCGCAAAGTGACTTCCTGCGCGGAAGCCACTGATGCGATTAGCCCAACGACAAAGCCAACACAGGCGGGCTTGATCTTTGATAAAAGCGTCATTGTCTTATCCTCCCTTCGAGGTTTTTTGATGAACCCATGCTCGAAAATTTGCAAAGCCGGCTTTTTGCTCCGCTCATGCCCCAAGTCTCTTGGCCGCGTTGAAGCCCGAGCCGCCGCCAAGCCCCGGCCCGGGATGCGTTGCGGCACCGATATGCAAAAGCCCGCGAATGGGCGTTTCACCGCCAAGCGCGCGTGGGAACGGCCGCCAGAGGAAAAACTGGTCGATCCCGCAGTGACCCCCGTAGGGGTCGCCGCCCACGAGGTTGATGTTCAGCGCTTCGAGATCAGCTGGGGAATAGGCGCGCCGGGCAAGTTTGATCTTGGCAAAGTCCTTGATGTGGCGCGCCAGGATCGCCTCGATCCGGTCGGCGAAGGCCTCGCGCGTGGCCTCATCCCAGCTCCGCCCCGGGATGATCCCTGCCGCATCGCCCTTGATTACCCGCGGCGCATCCAGAACCTGGATCCACAAGATTCCCTTGCCGGGTGGGCAGCGGCTTGGGTCAAGCCGGGCGGGCTGGCCCACGCAGAGTGTCGGGGTTTCGGGTAAAAGCCCGCGTTCGGCCTCATTGGCCGATTTCGAGACGGAATCGATCCCATCGGCAAGGTGAATGAGCGCCACCTCGTCAAGCCCGGGGGTGAGCCATTCGGCCGGTCGGTCAAGCGCATAGTGGAGCTGAAAATCTCCCCGTCCATGGCGGAAGCGCCGCGCGGCGGCCTTTTCTGCGGGGAGCGCGACGTCAGCGAGAAGCCGCTCGTAAAGTTGCCGCGGCGTGACCGAGGCCAGAACCGAACGGCAGGCAATCTCCTCCCCGCCTGCAAGCCTGACGCCGCGCACGCGGCCCTGCTCGACAAGGATGCGCTCCACATCCGCGCCGGTGCGGAGCACGCCGCCCTTTTCTTCGATGAGCCGGCGGAAGGCTTCGACCCCCGCGCCCGAACCGCCCTTGATAACGGGCGCCCCCGCCGCCTCGAGTGCAAAGGCAATGACCTTGCCCATCATCCCGGAATAGGTCGACTCAGGGGTCAGACCCACATGCAGCACCCAGGGCGCCCAAAGCGCCTGCACAAGCGGGCTCTGATAGCTTGTCTCAAGCCAGCCGCGCGCGGGCACCAGCGCTTCGCCGAACCAGGCGGCAAGCCCTTTGAGCCCGCGCTTGCGGATCTGCGCAAGCAAAAGCCGCGCCACCGGCCAGCTCCAGAGGCGCCCGCCGAGCAGCGCAAAGAGAAATGGCGCATCGGCTTCGATTGCGCCCACATCGGCGGCATGTTGGTCGCCGTCGCCTGGGGCAAGGGCATTGAAGGCGGCCACATTCGCCGCCCGGTCCATGGTGAGGACCAACGCCGAGCCATCGGGCCTGAGCACCGCGGCGGGATGGCGCGTATGGCAATAGTCAAAGCTATGGCGGGCAAGATGCGGGCCAAGCGCCGCACCAGCCGGGCCGGTCATGAACAAAACCCAGGTGGCAGCCATCACATCGTGCCGGAAGCCCGGCAGGGTAACCTCTTCGGTCAGAAGGCAGCCACCCAGCCGCTCTGAACGCTCAAGCACCAAAACACGCCGGCCCTTCAGGGCCAACAGCGCCGCTGCCACAAGCCCGTTGATGCCCGAGCCGATGATGACGTGATCGGGCCGCATGGCCGCGCCTCTCACGCCGGAACCAGCGCCAGCGCGCGGATGGGGGAGCCTGTGCCGTTCTTGATCTTGAGCGGGGCCGCGATCAGGATTGCGCCCTTGGGCGGCAGCTGGTCGAGATTGGCAAGCGAGGCAAGCCCGAAGCGGTTGTGCTTGTGCAAAAGGTTATGGGCGGGGAAGGGCGGGTCCATCCGGCCCGCTTGGCCAGCGTCGGTGCCCACGCACTGGCTGCCCCAGCCCACGATGCCCTTGTCGATCAGATATTGGATCGCCGCGGCCGTCGGGCCTGGCGAATGCGGCCCGTTTTCGTCCGCATTGAGAAACAGCGCTTCGTTATGGGCGCGCTTGTCCCAGTCTGAGCGCATCACCACCCATTCGCCGGCCTTGATTTCGCCGTGCTTGGCCTCCCAGGCCTTGATATGCTCGACCGTCAGCAGGAAGTCGGGATTTTCAGCGCATTCCCTGCTGAAATCGAGCACATTAACCGGCGCCACGCAGCGGCCGACGTCGAGCGTGTCGGTATAGCCGTCGGGATAATCCTTGCCGGTGATCCAGTGGTGCGGGGCATCGAAATGGGTTCCGCTGTGCTCCCCGAGCTCAAGCCAGTTCCAGGCCCAGAACGGCCCGTCGTGATCGAAGTTGCTGATGGGGTGAATCTTCACGGGCGGGGTGTTCTTGCCGATCTCGGGCGGAAGTTTAATCAGCGGCGTTTCGGGCCCGAGCACGCCTGTGCAATCCACCACTTTCACCCCCCCGGACGCCAACATCGCCCCGAGCGTCCGCAACAGTTCGGTTGCCTGCATCTGTCCTCCTCCTCTGACTTGCGGGCTGATGCCCCGCGACAACAGTTTCATGCTAGACAAGAATAAATGCTTTTGCAATTATTCCGTCCCGCTGGCGTCCTGAGGGAGGAAGCAGGCGTGGTCGAAGCGGTCGATGCCGTGATCGTTGGTTCAGGGCACAACGCGCTTGCGTGTGCGCTGCATCTGTTGGCCAAGGGCTGGCGGGTTGCGGTGTTTGAACGAGCGCCTGAGCCTGGTGGGGCGATCAAGAGCGGCGCCTACACGCTTCCCGGCTTTCGGCACGATTGGGCGGCGATGAACCTGTCGCTCTTTGCGGGCAGCGCCTTTCACAAGACTTACGCGGCCGAGCTTGCCGCCCATGGCCTTCAATTTATTCCGGTTGATGCGCCCTTTGCCTCGGCCTTTCCCGATGGCCGCTGGCTTGGCCTAACCACCGAGGCGAAGGCGAATTTTGCCCGCATCGCCGCCTTTTCCGCCGCCGATGCGAAGGTTTGGCAGACGCTTTCAGCCGATTTCCCAAGCCGCGCCGAAGATGTGTTGGCGCTGCTCGCCTTGCCCATGCAGATGCGTGCATTTGCAGGCTTCTTCTGGCAGCTTGGGCGGCGGCGGGGGCTTTTGGGCTCGCTCGAGCTTTCCCGGTTTCTGCTTGCCACGCCCCGCGCCTGGCTCTCGGAAACGTTCGAATCACCCGAGGTGCGGGCCATGCTTGCTGCCTGGGGCATGCATCTTGACCATCACCCAGAGAGCGCGGGCGGCGCCGTCTTCCCCTGGCTTGAGGGCATGGCTGCACAGGCCTTCGGCATGATGCTGGGCAAGGGCGGGGCCGATGTGGTGCCGCGTGCGCTCGTCTCGGCCATCAGCGCCCGCGGTGGCGTGGTGGAATGCAACGCCGCCGTCAGCGAAATCCGCCATGCCAAGGGTCGGGCGATAGGGGTCACGCTCGCCGATGGCCGGCGAATTGAGGCACGCCGAGCGGTGATTGCCGGCGTGGCCCCGCGGGCTCTCGTTGCGCTAACCGGCGGAACCGGCGATGTCGGCTTCGACGAGCGGCTCAAGCGCTTTGCGCATGCGCCGGGGACGATGATGATCCACCTTGCGCTCTCGGATCTGCCAGATTGGGTGGCGGGGCCCGAGCTCAAGCGCTTTGCCTATGTGCATCTTGCCCCCACGCTTGAGCAGATGACGCGCGCCTATCTCGAGGCGCGCGCGGGGCTCTTGCCGCGCGAGCCGGTGTTGGTCGTGGGCCAGCCCACCGCCTTTGACCCAAGCCGCGCGCCGGCAGGCAAGCATGCGCTCTGGATCCAGGTGCGGATGGTGCCCGGTACGATCGAGGGCGATGCCGCAGGGGCGATCACAGCGCGCGCGTGGGATGCCGCGGCTGAGCCCATGGCCGAGCGCGTGCTTGATATCCTTGAGCATTACGCCCCGGGCACGCGAGCCAAGATTTTAGGCAAAAGGGTGGTGAGCCCCGCCGAGCTTGAGGCCGACAACCCCAATCTCGTGGGCGGCGATCAGCTCTGTGGCAGCCATCATCTGGCGCAGAATTTCTTGTTCCGGCCCGCGCCCGGCTGGGCCGATGGCACCACCCCGATCCGAAACCTGTACCTTACGGGCGCAGCCGTCTGGCCCGGGGCAGGCACGGGGGCAGGCGCGGGCTTCATGCTGGCGCGCAAGCTTGCCGGATGAGGGCGTTGTGATGCGCGCTCTGCCCCGCGAACGAGCACGCCCAAAAAACTGCGCGCCGAGGCCGCGCGGCAAGAGACACCGAGCTCATCCAGCACATCGAGCAAGTCCGATTCAACAACCGACGGGGAGACCGCCATGAGTCTATCACGCCGCACGCTTCTCAAAACCTCGGCCGCAGCTGTGGCCGGGCTTGCCTTGCCGCGCGGGGCCGCGGCCCAGGCGATCGACGAGCTCGTCATTGCCTATAACGTAAACCTGCCGCAGTGGGACCCAAGCACCGGCGCCTCGGCCGTAAACCCAACCCTGCAGGCGCTCTACCAATCGGTCTTCGACCAATACATCCTCCAACAGACCGATCTTTCGCCTGCCCCGGGCCTCCTTACCGCCTGGGGTTGGAACGAGGACCGCAGCCAGGTTTGGATGGAGGTGCGCCAGGGCGTCAAATGGCACGACGGAACCGATTTCACGCCCGAAGATGTGGCCTGGAGCCTTGCCCGCGCCGCTGATCCCGCATCCGGTAACCCGATCCAGTTCATCTGGGGGACACTTGCCAACCACCGGGTCGAGGGAAACCGGGTGATTGCCGATGTCGTCCGCTTTGAGCCCACGATCTTCAAGTGGATGTATTTCTTAACCGGTTATGTCCTGCCGAAACAGTACTACGAGCGTGTCGGCCCCGAGGGCTTCGAGGCTGCCCCCATTGGCACCGGCCCATACCGGGTTGAGCAATACGAGCGCAACGCCTTCATTCGCCTGCGCGCCAACCCGCACTACTGGAACGGCGTGCCCGAATTCGAAACGGTGACGATCCGGTTTGTGACCGATGCGGCAAGCCGGGTGGCCGAGGTTGAATCTGGCCGCAGCCATGTGACGCTTGAAATTCCCTACGAGGAATATGACCGACTGCGCGTCCGCCCAGGCCTTGCCGGGACGCATCGGCCGGTGTCGGACATTGCGATGATCTTCTTCTCGAACCGCCCACCAATGGATGACCCAAATGTCCGCAAGGCAGCGGTGCATGCGGTCGACAAACAGCTTATCGTCGATCGGCTGCTGTTGGGCTACGGGGTGCCGATCCACACCCTGCAAACGCCCGATTACATTGCCTACGATCCCACAATTACGGTGGATTACAACCCGGATCTCGCGCGTGAGCTGCTGGGCCGCTCAGGCTATGGGCCAAACAATCCGGTGCGCTTCACGATTCAGACCACCCGCGGCTACAAGCCGAAAGATTACGAGATCATCCAGGCGATTGTTGGCATGTGGCGGCGAGTTGGCATTGAGGCCGAGATCGAGGTTTATGAGGTTGCCCGCCACTTCGAGCTGCGCGCGGCCAAGCAGCTTGCGCCTGCGGCCTTCTACAACTGGGGCAATTCGATCGGCGATCCGACCACCTCGACCGGCTTTGCCATGTTCGGGCCAAGCCCGCATTCCGCCTGGGTGAGCGAGGATCTCGACGCGATGATCGCACCCCTCTGGGGCGAGGCCGACGAGGAAAAGCGGATCGAGGGCTGGAAGGCCGTCGATCGCTATATTGCCGAAAACGCCTATGTGCTGCCGCTCATACAATACGTGCAGCCGGTCATCCACTCGGACCGCGTGCGGGTTGTGCAGCATGCGTCAGGCGCATTGTTGCCGCATCTGATGACCCGCACCTGAGCCGACCATGCACCTTTGGGCGGGTTCGCACGAACCCGCCCGGGCCTTGGGAATTGTGCCAATGCGCGCACGGCGCCTTCTGTTACGCACGCTGACGATGGCGGTCACGCTGTTTGGCGTGGCGGTGGTGGTGTTTGTGGTCATCCGGGTGGTGCCGGGCGATCCGATTGCCATGATGCTGCCGCCCGGCGCCACGGCTGAGGATATTGCCCGCCTGCGCGCCCTCTATG
>FWWL01010259.1_pt1 | contig 10901 bp, 6 predicted proteins | sample 2228331 | NCBI WGS metagenome assembly FWWL01 (sample SAMEA103939775, study PRJEB20133) | metagenome
AATTACTTTCACAAATGAAATCTTTGAATTATCCGCTAATAATATACGTATAAAATTGTTATAAATAAAAAAATAATATGAATAAAATAAAGAAAAAAATATTAATAATATCCTTCTCCAAAATTAATTCAGATCCCAGAGTATTGAAGCAGATAAGGAGCTTTCTTGATATTGATGAATATGCTCTATATACAATGGGATTTGGACCATTAGACCTACCTGTCAAAAATCACTTTGAAATTAAGTATAAAAAGCCAAATATTTATGATAAAATTCGGATGGCTATTCAATTGAAACTCCTGCGGTTCCAATCATACTATTTTAGTATTCACTATGTTCAACAAGCAGATTCTATCCTTCGCAAGGAAAAGTTTGATTTAATAATAGCAAATGATGTGAATACTCTACCTGTTATAGTAAAAAATAGCTCAGGAACCAAAATAATTTTAGATGCTCATGAATATTCACCAAATGAGTTCGAAAACTCATTTATATGGAGATTATTTTTAAAACCCTACATGGATTACCTATGTAGAAGCTTTCTCAAGTATGTTGATTGCATGGTAACTGTTTGCGACAGTATAGCGGAGGAATATAAAAAAAATTATAATGTTGTCCCAAATGTAATAACTAACTCTGCCCCCTATCATCCAGAATTAAAACCAAACCCTGTGGACAAAAATAAAATAAAAATCATTCACCATGGTGGAGCAATTAGAGCACGAAAAATTGAAAATATGATCAAAATGATCCCATATTTAGACGAAAGATTTGAACTTTATCTTATGCTTGTTCCCACAGAACCTAATTATCTGAAACATCTAAAGCAATTGGCAAAAAATATAAAAAGAGTATTTTTTATCGAACCTGTCGATTACCATAATATTTGTCAGACAATAAATAAGTTCGACATTGGACTATACCTGTTGGAACCTGTTAATTTCAACCATAAGTATTCCTTACCGAATAAATTTTTTGAATTTATTCAGGCACGGCTGTGTATAGCTATAGGTCCATCGCCTGAAATGGCTAACATTGTAAAAAAATACAATCTCGGTGTAGTCTCTGATACTTTCAAACCAAAAGATTTAGCAATGAAAATCAATAAATTAACCGCAGAGGAAATATTTCAATATAAACAAAACTCAGATAAAGTCGCATATGAACTATCTGATGAAGTAGATAAAGAAAAATGGAGAAAAATAGTAGAATCTGTTTTAGGAGCAAAGTAACCTATGTGCGGTAATGATAGTAAACTTGCAAATTAATGATAGTAAACTTGCAAATGATGATAAGATACCTTTGATTGTTTAAATAAAGAGAAGATGTGCGGGATAATCTGCGTAATATCAGAAAAAAGCTTCTACCCAAGGCACATGAAAATCCTCTCCGATGCGCTCAAACATAGAGGACCAGATGATGAGGGATATATATCAGCAAATACAAAGACAAAAAGTGTGATAGAACTTGAAGGAAATGACACACATCCAGAAATAAAAGGGAAATTTCCCAACATAAATTACTTTGAAGGTAAAGCGAATCTTCTTTTAGGACACAGACGCCTCTCTATCATTGACCCATCACCCCGAGGACACCAACCTATGTCAGACGAGAAAAAACAAGCATGGATAGTATTCAACGGAGAAATATACAACTTCATAGAGATAAGAGATGAGCTGAGAAGAAAAGGATACTCATTTCAAACAAATACTGATACTGAGGTTTTGCTGAAATCATATCTTGAATGGGATATAGGATGTCTCCAAAAATTCAACGGTATGTGGGCTTTTATCATATATGATGTGAGAAAAAATATAATCTTCGGAGCAAGGGATAGATTTGGGGTAAAACCTCTTTATTACTCAAAATTACAACACCCTGAATTCGGAGACCTCATTGTATTCTCATCTGAAATAAAAGCGATCATGAAAATTCTTCCGGAAAAGACCCTGAACCACAAAGCGGTTTTTGACCTCATCGGCTTAATGATAACCGAAATAGGAGAAGATTTCATAAAAGAAATAAGAGAAATAAAACCATCTGAGGCTTTCGTGATAAACCTCAATAAACTTGATTTCAGAAAATGGCGATACTATTCACTTGAAGTAAATGAAGAAAATGAGAAATTTGATGAGAAAAAACTTAGGATATTCATCGCAAATATAAGAGAACTCATATTTGATGCGGTAAGGAAAAGGTTAAGAAGTGATGTCCCAGTAGGCTCATGTCTCTCCGGAGGACTTGATTCATCATCAATCGTGTGCACAATAAATGAAATACTAAAACAAGAGAAGATAGAAAATATAGGAGAGTTCCAAAATGTCTTTACAGCTGTATTCCCGGGAGAAAGTGTGGACGAATCAAAGTGGGCAGAATTTGTAGTAAAGAAAACAAGGACTAAATGGCATAAAGTAGAACCAAAACCACAAGAGCTCAATGAAGATATTCAAGACCTCATTTACTATCAAGATATACCATTTACATCAACTTCAATATATGCACAATATAGAGTGATGAAACTTGCAAAAGAAGCAGGAATGAAGGTCATGTTAGACGGACAAGGGGGTGACGAACTTTTTACAGGATATCACGTGTCAAGCCTGATATACTTCATACAAACAGTCAGAACAAAAAATCTTAGCGAAATAATAAGGGAGATAATCTCTATTAAAAACTCTCCCCTTAACTTAGCCTATATAGCAAGGGGTTCTTTTTCGATGTTCATTGCAAAAAGCGGTATCATAGCTGAAAAAATTTTTTTGAATATAGCAGCAAGTTTACAACCACTTTTATCAAGGCTCAACAGAGATTTTATACATCAAAATGCCGATAGACTGAAAGAACTCAGAGAGACCATTGCAAATTTTAACCTCAACCTACATCTTCATAATCTTATGACAGGTGGTGGACTGAAGCAACTTCTACGCTTTGAGGACAGAAATTCTATGAGGTTCCAAATCGAGGCACGAACCCCATTCTCAGATGATATAAACCTAATAGAATATATATTCAAAATACCATGGACATATAAAATAAGACGTGGATGGACAAAGTTCCTTCTCAGAGAAGCTATGAGTGGAATAATACCGGAAGAGATAAAGAGAAGAAAAAGTAAAATTGGCTTCGCTACACCAGAAATAAAATGGTTCAAAGAAAATGCAAAATTCATATCATCAGAAATCAAAGAACGTAAAGATTTCTTGAAAGACTTCGTAAAAGTAGACAAAATCCTCAATGATCTTGAAAAAGGGATAATACCTCCTAACCTCTGGAGCATATTCAACCTCGCTGTATGGACCAGACTATTCCTTTGAAATCCTACTATCCTTTGAAAATATCATCCACCAATTCGCCCCTCTATCAATTTCAGAAATTTCTCAGCCATAATAGCAGCTGAATATCCCATTATTTTATCAATCTTGGGCTCAAAAAAATACGCTTCACCCCCCCTATTGTATATCAGATCTTCTAAAAAATCCGCTATTTTCTCTGGTAAATTGTAAACGAAAATCCCAGTCCCAGTATCCCTTATTATCATGTTCGCCTCAGAATCCTCCAAACATCCAATAGATATTATGGGAACCCCACTCGCTATATACTCATATATCTTGCCAGTAACAACCCCTTTACCAATATCATCCCCTTGTATTAACTCTGTCATGTTGAAAAACAGCAGAAAATCCGCATAACGCTGTATCTCAAAAGATTTCCTCTGACTCACAAGACCCATATAACGAACTATATCTCCTATACCAAATTGCTTTATCATGCCATCAAGGTCTATATTTGGAACTCCGTAAATCTCAACCTCCATTCTCTCACTCAAATCACTCCGCCTCATCTTCAAAATACTCAAAGCTTCAAAGAAATTCCGGGGATCTATGGTGCGATGATAAAACGCACCTGTATAAACAAACTTCAGTTTCCTACCTCCTTTCTTCTCACCATCTCCACCCCTTACACCTCTATCATTAATCGCGACAGGTAGGATTTCATGGTCAAATGAATTCCTTATAATATGCACCTTCCTACCGTGCAACCTCTCAAGTTTGCGAGCTAAAGCTCCTGAAACCGTAACTATCTCATCAGCACGAGACAAAATCCTCTTCTCCAGAAAAACGGAAAAGAAACTAGAAAGAAAATTTGAAAAATGAAAATCATAGCTCCACAGGTCTCTGAAATCTGCTAACCATACAATATCAGGTCTCACTCTTTTGATGAGATAACCTACGAAAAAAACGAAAGGGGGTGGGTGAGATGTGATAAGGGCATCAAATCTTGTGTGTCTCATCATCTCCAAAGCACGAAAAAACATAAATGGAACACATGGCAAAAGTATATCAAAATTTGGTCCAAATATCTTGAGAAAAAAATCTCTCACACTCTTGAGTCGGAACAAAACACTCCGAGGCACCGATGAGGGAATTTTTCCTCCAAGTTCTTTTACATTTGTTTTTTTCCCAAAAAAAAGAGAAAAGGGAAAATGTGGAACGGAAACGAGTCTAAAACCTTCTACCTTCAAATCATCCGATATAACTCCATGTATAGGTAGCTTCTCAGTTGTCAGAACAACAACATTATGTCCATTCCTCGCAAAATATTTCGCAAGATAATATATACGTAAGGAAATGTGAGCAAGTGGTGGGAAATAATGGTTTATAATAAGTATATTCATAGGAGAATATTTGGTATATCAATCAATAAATAAATAAAAAGACAAAAATTTAATCGGAAATAAACTTATCATGCAGGAATATAAAAAATCAAACTGGAATATGAGAAATCAAAAGATGGAATAAAATATAAAATAACTAAATATAAAAAATGACTAAATATGCTAAACCTAAATATGCTAAAATCTATAAATCTAATGTAATCTAAAATATTTTTATTTTTTATTTAAATACTTTTCTAAATCCCATTATGCCCAAAGAAGGTGAGAAAAACCGAAAACTCACATCCTTCGCAATCAAGCTTAAGAACGATATGTTCTTCCCTATTTCTAATATCATCTAAACCAACTTCTCTTGCAAAAATTTTTACCCTCTTTTCAAATCCATTGAGTTTCACATTATTATATGCCTCTTGTATGAAGGCTTCGTTTATATCAAATCCCAGGACTTTTTCTGCTCCATTTTTTATGAAAAAAATGATTGAGTCTCCTACGCCACATCCCACATCAAAAACTGTCTTGCCTGTATATTCAATACACGCATAATGTCTCTCAAAGAAAACGTCATAGAAAGAGTAAAGCGATGAAGGATATAATGATAAGTTTACCCTGAAAAGTAAATCTTCAAAAATTACAATAAGCACATCACCTTCAAGTCTTTCAAAGAAAATCTTCTGATGTAAATAAAATAGTGCTTCAAGAAAAAGGTCATATCTTTCTGGTTGTTTTATCTCAATCATTATTCCATCTTTTTTGATGAAAAAATTATCTCCTTTTCTGGATGCTATTCCTACCTTCTCAAGAATATGAAGGAACACCAATGCTTTAAGAAGCTTGAAATTATGAGAATTGATGAAATCACTCTCATACCTGAGCGAGATTTTATCACCCCATAGTGTATGTATTATAACATCTTCCTTCCTAAGACCAAATACAAAAAGGAGAAAATCATGGTAGTTTTTAATTCCATCACGAAAAGCCTTGAGTTTTCTGAAGTATCTTGTTGTGTCAAAAACCATACAGGAAATTTAAAACAGGTTCAGAATTTTAAGAATTTTAAAAAGAGAGAAATTGAAGAAAAATAAGAATTATCCGAATGTATCAGTAAATCAGGTGAGGTAATATGTTTACGATGTTCAGTTTTATCTTTCTTTCATCTGAGATATTCATATTTTCAGATGGGCTTGATATAAAACCTCTCATGCTGGGCATAGGTAAGGCAACATCAAAAAATGTTGTGATAACATACGAAGGAGAAAAGAGGATATACATGCGCGCCAAAGCAGACCTAAAAGACATACTGAAAATAATAGAGAGAGAAACTAACATAGTTGTGAAACTAAGCGGAGACCTAATAGTTGTAAGTAGTAGAGAACCAGTTGAGGTAGTAGAGCTAAAATACGCAAGTCCTGAAAAAATAGTTCAGGCACTTAAAGAAGTCAATATAACACTAATTGATAAAAGAAAGATAGTTATAAGAGGGTCGGAAACAAAAATAAAAGAAGCTTTGGAGGTCATAAGAGAGATAGATAAATTTCCTCCAAAAGTCGAAATCGAAGCAAAAATAGTTGAACTTTCGGAAAATGCATCAAGACAGATAGGTAGTTTGTTCAGATTTAGTATGGGGGAACTTCAGGGTGGTTTTGATTTCTCATCTGGGGGTGGAAGTATATCAATCAAAACTCCGGTTATAGAGCAGGTAATAACTGCGCTTGAGAGAAGGGGAGAAGCTCAAGTAATCTCATCACCGAGAATAATAACCGTAGAGGGAGAAAAGGCGAAAATAATTCAGGGGTTATCTGTTCCATATGAAGTTTCAACACAATTTACGATAAATACGATCTTCCAAGATGCGATGCTATCACTTGAAGTGATACCTTTTGTCTCAGAAGATTTGATAGTGCTTGATACGATAGTGACAAAAAATTTTCCGACAACTGAAATTGTATCGGCAAGGGGTGTCCCATCAATATCTAAGAACGAAATTGTATCAAAAGTCGTTCTGAGAAGGGGTGAGAGTGCACTGATAGGGGGTATAATATTCGAGAGTGTAGACAAAAAGCGAATCGGGGTTCCTCTTCTTTCCAACCTTCCTGTCATAGGTTTTCTTTTCAGAAATGATGGAATAGAAAGACGAAAGTCAGAATTGATAATACTTCTAAAACCAGAGATAGTCGCTTCGTCTTCTCAAGACTGAATTGAGTTTTTTAAAATCATTTCAGTGGATATTTTCTCTATATTCTGGTCACCTGAGAAATACCTTGAATTTCTTCCTTTTCTTATAAGGTCGTCATTTTTTGTGATGGCTGTTCCTATGTTTTCATTTGCATTTCTTCCATTTCCCGTGAGGTCAGGCATAAGTTTTGCAGTTGCCCTTGCTATAAAGAGCGGTTATCAGGGTACCATTGAGTTTATCCCTGCAAGCCCGGCTGAGATAGTCGCGGTAATTTTATCTGAGCTTATTCTATCGTTCATGATATTTCTGATAATAAGGATATTCTTTCTTGCTCCCCAGCTATCTGGGGAGGCTATAGGGTTTCAGGTGGGTTTTGGTCTTATGACTGTATCACAGCCATTTGAGGATGTTCCTCTCTCCGTTGTTGCTGAGTTTTTCTTTCTCCTCTCAATGGTTCTTTTCTTTCTGCTTGACCTACAAATTCCATTTTTCTGGGGGTTAAAAAAAAGCTTCGAGCTTGTTCCGCCGTTTGCTTTTGTGAATCCGGAGGGAGTGCAAAACATTCTGATGGAGAGGACAAAAGAAGCATTTTCTGTTGCGGTTCAGATTGCTCTACCGCTTTTCTTAACAATGTTCATAGTAGAGATAGCCATAGCAATAGTTTCAAGGTCAATCCCGCAGTTCAACATATTTGTTATAGGATTTCCGATCAAAGTTTTTTTAGGTATTCTGATATTTACCTTTACACTTGACAGAATATCGTTTTTCATAGGTGAGTTTATGATGAAATTTACAGAGACATTTTCGGATATTCTCAAGGCACTGCACTGAAGGGATGTTGATGGACAAAACCTGTAAAACCATTTTCTACGGTATATCATTAAAAAATTTTTATTGTTGGGGGGTAGTTTAATTGGCAGAACATCGGACTCTGGATCCGAGGGTCGAGGTTCGAGTCCTCGCCCCCCAGCCAGATGGAGGGGTGTCCGAGCGGTCTAAGGAGCGTGGCTGGAAACCACGTGCCCTGAAAAAGGGCGCACGGGTTCAAATCCCGTCCCCTCCGCCATAACGAAAAATGCTTGAAATCTTCCACTGCCCCGCTATTTGAAATAGCGATTTGAGTTTTTAAAAATTTTTTATGAGTATAAATACAAAAATGAGAAATAATAATGCGTAAAATTGAAAAACACAGAAAAATAGTAAAGAGAAAATTTTTCAAATTCTTAGATATAACCAAATTACGAGGCTTTTTTCCAAATCAGTAGCAACACACTATAACAAAATGCAAGGCACAGAAAAACAATTCAAAATTGAGCAACAAAACAAAATAAAAATGGGAGAAGAGGATGATAGAATGAAATCATTATATGATGAGGTAGAGAGGGAAAGAGGTATAAAACTTGACGATTTTCAGAAGGAAGCTATAGCTTATCTGAAAGAAGGTTATGATGTTTTGGTATCTGCTCCGACGGGCTCAGGCAAAACACTTATAGCAGAGATAAGGATAAAAGAACTTATCGGAGAAGGTAAGAAGGTATGGTATGCATCCCCATTGAAGGCGCTGTCCAACGATAAATACAGGGAGTTCAAGAAAATGTTTGGTCCTGAGAACGTCGGAATACTAACGGGAGACAGGAAAGAAAACGCAAAAGCTCCTCTGATAGTCGGAACAACCGAAATTCTCAGAAACATAATAATTGAGGAAGGTTTGGGAGAAGAGATTGATATAGCTCTTTTCATATTTGATGAAGCACATTGGATAAAAGACAAAGAGAGAGGCGTAGTGTGGGAGGAGGCAATAATATTTGCACCACAAAATACACAAATGCTTTTTCTCTCCGCAACATTTCCAAATGTGGAGGAGATAGCTCTTTGGATATCTTCTATAAGAAACAAAGATGTGAAGGTTGTATATAAACTTGAAAGACCTGTTCCTCTCATTTGGTATTCCATAGGTAAAGTTGTGAAGCCACTATTTAAAGGCGCTAAAGACGGAAATATTCTCAAAGTAGAGTTTGAAGACATAAATGAAAACAAAAGTGAGTTTTCATTACCTCACGCCATAAAGTATCTGAAAACCCGCAAGGCAACACCAGCAATATTCTTTTTCTCATCAAGGCGAGAATGTGAAATGTATGCTCTTGAGATGAGAGAGATAATCAAGACATCAGCTGATGAGATTGAAAAAAGAGCTTTATTCTGTGAAAACTATTATGAGATCTTTCCGTATATAAAGGATAATGAATTTGTTTTGAATTTTATAGAGACTGGAATCGCTCCGCACCATGCTGGACTTTTACCTGCACTCAAAATACTTTTTGAAGATGCGCTCAAGGCGGGGATAGCGGATTCAATCTTCGCAACAAAAACGCTCGCATCAGGAATAGATGTACCTGCAAAATCAGTGATCATAGTATCAAAATATATGTTCGATGGCGAAAAAGAGAGATTACTCTCACCATCTGAAGTAATGCAGATGTCGGGACGAGCGGGAAGGCGTGGAAAGGACCAAGTCGGATATGTCTTTATATCATCACCAGTAGGGAAAGAAATAAAAAAATTTTTTGATGATGTCGAACCCATAAAATCAAGTTTTTACATAACACCGCACCTTGTTTTGAACCTACTGAAAAAGCTCGAACCAGAACAGTGTATAGAACTTATAAGAAAGAGCCTTAAATCATTTGAAATAGCACACTCCGTTGAAGCTTGGAGAAAAAAGAAAGCAGAGGTCGAAACGAAACTAAACGAACTAACAGAAAAATTTGAAAGAATAAAACCAGTAGATATAAAATGTTCACCTCAAACCAAAATAACATATCTGAACACAGAAAGGAAAACACGAGAATCAGAAAAAAGAGAAGGAAACATTTCAATGAAAATAAAGATACTTGAAAGGATACTAAAAGAGCTGAAAACAAAAAAGTCGAACGGAGAAGACAGAGATATGGAAGGAGAAAAATGGAGGAAATGGAAAGAAAATGAAAATGAAAATCAAAAGAAAGAAGAAATGGGAAATGTAGAAGAAACTGAAAGGGTAGAAGAAACAGAAAGGCAAAAAGAAATGAAAGACGATTACAAAGGAGAATATGAAAATGAAGAGAGGATGGAGAAGGTAAATGAAGATGTAAAGGGAGAAGGAGATCAATATTCAAAAGAAAAAAGGTATGTGAGGTTTGCGGTTGATAAAAAAGGCTTTTTTGGATTTGTGCAGAGGGAGGAGAAAAATTTTGTAGTTTTTGTTTCAAAAAATAGGAAGAAGTTCATGAAAAAAGATGATGAAAAAAATTTCAAGTTCATAATTTCTGTTCATACTGGAGATACCGAAGAAGAACTCCTAAATGAGATAATTACTCATTTTTCGGAAAGGGTTCAAAATGAAAAAGAAATAGAAAAGAAAATATACAAGCTTATAAAAAAATACGAATTATTAATATCAAAAATAAAACAGAGAAACAAAAACAGATTGAATGAACTTGAAAGATTTCCGTGTGTAAAATGTCCATCTTTTGAGGAATGTTCTGATATAGCTTTAAGCATACATGAGCTTGAAAAGAAGCTTGAGGAAATATTAAAAGATAATCCAGATGAAGTTGAAAAGGAGTTCAGAAATATGCTGGGATTTCTCCGTGAACTTGGATATTTAGATGAGAACCATGTTCTTACGGAGAAGGGATGGGAAGCTTCAAAGATTAAAAATCCCCGTTCAATTTACATATTTGAGGCTCTTGTCAATGGTCTATTTGGAGAAACGCCTGAAGATTTTGCAGCAACGACAGCGCTATGTCTATCTGAACCTAAACCACCGTTCAAAAAACCACCCAAAAATATAGAAGAATTTTTTGAAGAAATATATAGACTTGAAATAAAATACGGACTTGAGCCAAAAGTAAAGCCTTATGAAATACACATAGGAAGAAGGAGAAACAAAGAAAAGGTAAAGGTAAAACTTGCATTCCTTGACGGTAAAATATACAATGCATCCTTGATGTGGGCTCAGGGAAATACAATAGAAGAGGTTGAAGAGGTGTCAGGAGTTGAAATGCGAGATTT
>FWWL01010260.1_pt1 | contig 10899 bp, 9 predicted proteins | sample 2228331 | NCBI WGS metagenome assembly FWWL01 (sample SAMEA103939775, study PRJEB20133) | metagenome
CCATGCCTTGCAGCTGCTGTATTTGTTTGGTCTTTTTGCCGGTGCATACAATCAGCAAGCCGGTGGCCAGTGGGTCAAGGGTGCCGGCGTGCCCCGCTTTTTTTATTTTCAAACGGCGCTTGATATAATTCACCGCATCGAACGAAGTCCATCCATACGGCTTATCGATGAGTATAATCTCGCCCGTTTGTGTTGTGTTGTTCATGCCATTTGTAAGTCTATGCCTAAAAGTAGTAAAATCAATACAATACGATAGTAGCCAAATACTTTGAAACCGTGTCTGCCTACGTAGGTGATAAAAGTTTTTACGGCAATCATAGCTACCACGAAAGCCACCACATTGCCTGTCAGCAGCAGCAGCCACTCTTCCGAAGAAAGAGCTATGGCACCGCTTTTATAAAAGTCTTTAAAGAGCTTGTATGCCGACGCCGCAAACATGGTGGGTACTGCCAGAAAGAAGGAAAATTCGGCGGCGGTGATGCGGCTGAGTTTTTGTGCCAAGCCTCCGATAATGGTGGCTGCCGAACGCGAAACTCCCGGTATCATGGCAATGCATTGGAAACAACCGATGAGGAAAGACTCGCGGAAGCCGACCTCTTTGTCAGGCATGGCAGCAGACTCGGGAAGCCAGTTGTCGATTTTCACGAGTACCCAGCCCCCCACAATCAGCGAAATACTGACTACCCATACGTTTTCGAGCAGCGCGTCGATATAGTCGCCGGCGAGCAAACCCACCACTACTGCCGGCAGCATGCCTACTGCCAGTTTGAAATAAAAATCAAAGCTTTTGAAGAAACGCTTATAGTACAGCACCACCACGGACAGTATGGCGCCAAACTGAATATTGACGTTGAAAAACTTCACGAAGTCGTCGGTGGCGATGTCCAAAAAAGTAGAGACAATAATCAAGTGGCCGGTGGAAGAGACCGGTAAAAACTCCGTCAGTCCTTCCACGATAGCGAGCAATACGGCTTCCCAGAAGTTCATAGATATGGTCAATGGTTTGGATGAAAATTAAGCGTCGGTGTGGGGCGTATTTTCTTTTTTCTTGTAAAAAATAGCCACAAACACCAGCATAAAACCCAAAAAGCTCACAACAGGACCCAGCGTGAGCCCAAGAAAACCAAAACCAAAGGGTGCGTCGTCCATCATCATGATGATGTAGCCCAAGGCTATCACCAATACGCTGACGACAAGCAGTATATAGTTGAATTTGCCAAATACATTGGGCGAGGTGCCGGAAGGGGTGTGCTTATTTTCCATGGCTTTTTGTTTTGACCACAAAGAAACAATTATTTTGTGGGAATGCCAAGCAAGCTTGATTCCATGACGCACCTAAAAAATATAAGTTTAACGGACTTTAAAAGCTATGCTTCTTTGAAATTAAGCTTCCATGAAAAGCTCAATATTCTTGTGGGGCAGAATGGCGTGGGAAAGACCAATCTGTTGGAGGCCATCTATTGGCTGCTTACGGGCAAAAGCTTGCAAGGTCATAGCGAGCGCCATGCCATTCGTTATGGAAGCGAAGGGTGGAGCGTAGAGGGCGAAATTGCCGAAGAAGAGCGGCTGCATCATGTGCGTTGTGCTTTTTATCCTAAACAAGACCGCAAGGCTGTGTTTATCGACGGCAGCCGTGTAGAACGCCTGTTGGACTACTACGGCCGCTTTCCGGTGGTGAGTTTCACGCCCAATGACATTGATTTGATACGGGAGGCAGCCGAGCAGCGCCGTCGCACCATGTACGCTTTCTTTGCGCAGCTCTCACAAGAGTATGCCGTCCACTTGGTGCAATATCATGCCCTGTTGCGCCGCCGCAATGCTTTGCTCAAACAGTGGCGCGAACAACACGCCCCGGACGTAGCCTTGCTTGAAGTTTTTCATATGCGAATGGAGCAAGAAGCTTATCCGCTGTATGACCTGCGCCGCCGTTTCACCGGCGAGCTCAACCCTTTGGTTTAGTTTTAATAAAAAAAATTGAGTTGTTCAATAAAATAACAGCTAAATTTTTCAAATAAATAAATAGTTATAAAGGAATTAAATAAAATGAAAAAAATAAAAATGACCTTTTTTATATTTATCATCTTAATTTTATTAATTTATTAAATTTCTAATATTCAAAATATCAAGGCTCAATCCTCTGTTCTTGAAAATGAAATATATAGAGTGGTCGGTGATCCTAAAACTGGAATGATAAATATATATGTTAAAAAATTTAATACTTACACATTGTTTTATAGTATCCCATCTTCCTCAAAAATAATGATAAAATATGATAATTTCCAATATCTTCTTGAATATATAGGTTCTGTGATACAAGATTTTACATTATCAGAAAATAGTTTGATTTATAAGTGGGGAACTAAATTTCTAAAATTAACTCAAGCAATCAACTTCATTAAATTAGATGATTTTAATATTGGGGTCCAAGTAACAATTGAAATTAAAAATACTGATATAAAAGGTCATTTTATTGGAATTGGATTATTGTTTGATACTTATTTTGGTGAAAATTACAATAAACCTTTTCAAATTAGTAATTTGGGTATAATTGATACAGAACAATATTTCTCAAAGAGTTCTATACCTTTAGCAATTTTTTCTTTAGACAATCCAAATAACCCAGTAATTGGCTTAGTTTTTTATCCTAAAAGAGCAGCCATAACTTCTCCAGATAAAATTATAATAGCAAATTATGATTTATTATTAAATAATTTTTGGGATTTTAAATTCGAAAAAGGCAGGACTTTTAATTCTGCTTATAAAAGATTTGATGCGGCTATAGGTTACGTTTATGATGAAGTTTTTATTAATTCAAACCAGTCTAGATCAATATCTTATGTTTTAGGTTTTTATCCAATAAAAACTGAAGAAAAAGAAACAATAACAGATGAAAAACAAGAATCTTCAGATAAAGTATATCCTCAGGATGTTGATTCAAAGATAAGTGAATTAAAAACATTTTTAGAACAACAAATAAAAAGTTTAAATGATAAATTAGAAGAATTAAAGAAAAGATACGAAGAGATTCAACAACTAGATTCAGAATTTTTCGAAGGTGAAGAATTGCTCCAGGAATGTTTAGAACTTTTAAATAAATTTAATGAATTAGAAAATCAGATTGAAGAGCTGGACGATGAAGAATTTACACAAATCTATATGGATTTATTATCTCAATTAGAAGAACTTTTAATAAAATTAAATGAACTAATTGAAAAGTAATATTTTTGAAAATAAAATTAAAAATATTTATAATTTGCTTTAAAAGTGTTTATAATAAAGAGTTTTGTTCATTCTTATAAAATAATTTTTTTAATTGAGAGGAAGAAATTTTGCTTTTTATTCCAATTTTATCGATTAATTCGAGAGCATTTATAACAGCTTTCGCTTTATAATGATTATTAAAACTTACTATAATATAAGGGGTAGATACTTTTAAAATAGCTTCCTTTAATTTATTAATTTCATCATCATTGTATAAATAATTGTATCTTTCGTAACCTTCAATATTATTTGAAAACCAGTTGTCTTCTCTTCTTCCATGAAATCTAAAATAACATATCCTTTCGTTTGTTGAAAAACTTGTTAGTGGTAAATTATAGGGTAGTTGTGGTTGATCTATATTAACAAAAATTATGTTATTTTTACTGCAAAATTTTATAAATTCTTCATTTAAAAAAGATTTATGTCTTACCTCAATAGCTATATCAATATCTTGACAATTCATTCTTATTTTTTCTAATTTTTTTATATTTTGTAATTTATTGTGAAAAGAAAATGGAAATTGAAACAGAATTGTTAAAAGGTTATTTTTTAATATTTTTGTTAATTCAATAAAATATTTTAACTTATCAATATCTATCTCTTCCTTATGAGTAAAAATTTTATTTGCTTTAATAGATAATTTAAATTCATTTTTCAATCTTTTTGAAAATGATATAAAAAATTTTTCCAAAGGTATTTCATAAAAAGTAGAGTTTATTTCGACAAAATTAAAAATTGAACTGTAATAGTTTAATTTATCGATATTTTTGGGGTAAAATATTCCTTCCCAATCTTTATAGCTAAAACCAGCTGTTCCAATATAAAATTCCATATTTAATCCTTAACTTTTCTACTTTTATCTTATTATAGTTGAATTTTTTATCTTTTGCAATATTGTTTAAATATAAAGTAAAAATATTAAATATTTTTAAGGATTGATATGAAAAGAAATTTTAAATTACTAGTTTTATTTTTAATTGTTTTTTTGTTTATGCTTACAATATCATTAAAAAACGGAGAAGATACTGAAAAGTTTGGAAAAGTAACAATAGTAACTGGTAAAGCCACAATAACAAAAATTAATAGTGATAAAGAAGAAATTTTGAAAATTAATGCAACAATTTTACTTGGTGATACAATTGAAACATTTAAAGAGTCGAAAGTCGAAATTTTGCTTACAGATAATAAGACTAAAGTCATAATTATGGAGAATACAAAAGTCAAACTATCTTCATTATTAAATCCAAATAAACAAAAGCAAACAATAATCTCTATATTTTTTGGGACTGTAAGCTCTGTTGTAACAAAATTATCTGGTTCAACTTATGTTATTCAAACTCCAAATGGTAGTGCTTCAGTTAGAGGGACTGATTTTGTTGTAAGTGTTTCGGATACTATGGATACAGTTATTACAGTAAATGAAGGAATTGTTGAATATCAAAAAGAAGAAGAAGTACACGGTGTTGATATAGTTGCGAATCAATATTGTATAACTGAGATAGATTCTACACCACAGATTTTATCTGGACCTTTTGATAATCAAACATGGTTAAATGAAAGAAATTCTCAATTCGAAGAAAACTCAAAGTTGAAATCGGCTTATGTTGTAGCTAATATTATAAACCTGATTAAGACTATTAATATTTCAGTTAAAGCTATAGAAGATTTTTTAAAAAATTCACTGATAATGAAATTATTGAAAAAAAAACTTACTCCTTCCGATCTTTTCCAATTTGCAACTCAAAAAGGTGGATTATTAAATCAGGTTTATAAATATTATTACAGACTTAATCTGTATGATACTATAGCTTTGGGTTTTTATAGATTTTTTGATTTCTTATCACATTTTAATGAAAGTTTTAATGAACAAAAAGAAAGATGCTGGAAAATTCATATTGAATTATCTTCATGGATTTCAAAAATTTTAGAAATTTACAGAATTATTTGGTTATTTTACTAATATTTTTTATAAAGCTTCAAACAAAAATATATTTTTTTCAATATGATAATTGAATCTAAGGATATATATAACTAAAAAAGGCGGCATAGCGCCGCCTCTTTTGAAATCTTTTTTGAAGCATAAATATTTTAAAACTTTTAGATTAATAATTGCAATTGATTAAGATTAATTGTTAGGATTATAGCCAGCAATCATGAAAAATTGCATTAAGCCATAATGTAAAAGAGGGTATTGTTCAAACGATTGTTTTATCTGTTCAATTCTTGAAGAGTAAACTGTAAACTGCAGATCTGTAATTACTCCAGCATCTTTTAATGCTTTACCAAATGCAAGTTCGGCATCAATTACTTTCAAAATTTCTGGTGTTAAATTTTTAATTGATTGCAATTGCTGCTGATTTAGTTGATTATAACCAAAACCTTTAGGTCCATATGGAGGATTTCCTGCTGGTTGATTTTGTTGAGGTTGATTTTGTTTTTGACCATATAAACCAAATCCAGCATTAAAAAGCCCTCTTCCTCCATAGATTGGTAAATAAATAGTTCTTGTCTTTTCAATTTGTGCATAAGCAGCATCAAGATTTTTAATTAAATTATCTGAAAAGTAATTTGTCATAATTCCAGCTGATACTTCTTTATTTATTAAATTTTTAATTGAACTGTATAAATTATTTATTGCAGGTTCAATTTTTTTGAAAGTATTAGCATCAAGCTGGATTTTGGTAAGATTCGGACCTTTTCCTCTTGCAAAAGCAAAAAATGTAAAAGCAAAAATTAAAACAAAAATAACTGAAATAACTAAAAAAGTTTTCTTTTTCATAGATTCCTCCTTTCTTCACTAAGAAGTTAGATATTAAATATGAAGAAATTATGAAGAAAATTAGGAATAAAAATGAAATTTTATAGATATAAATTTTATGAGTAAAATTTAATTTTAATATATTTAATTTTTTCATTTGACTAAAATTGATTTTTATTTAATTTTAAGGAAATCATAATTTAGTTAGATTTTTAGTTTGGAGGATAAATTTATGGCTAAATATGTTTATTTTTTTGGAAATGGCGAGGCCGAAGGCAATAAAGATATGAAAGATCTTTTAGGAGGAAAAGGGGCCGGTCTTGCTGAAATGACAAGTATAGGACTTCCTGTTCCAGCAGGTTTTACAATCACTACTGAAGTTTGTGATCTATATTATAAAAATAATAAAAAATACCCTACTGGATTGGAAAAAGAAGTTGAACAAAATATGAAAAAGCTTGAAAAAGCAACTGGTAAAGGTTTTGGAGATCCTGATAATCCTCTTTTGGTATCTGTTAGATCTGGTGCGCCTATATCTATGCCTGGTATGATGGAAACAATTTTAAATCTTGGACTTAACAGTAAAACAGTTGAAGGACTTGCAAGAAAAACAAACAATAAAAGGTTTGCTTTAGATGCTTATAGAAGATTTATTATGATGTATGGATCAACAGCTAAAGGGATTGATAGAGAAAAATTTGACCATATATTTGAAAATGTTAAAGAAGAAATAACAAGAAAAAGATTAAGTAAATCTTCTGATCAAAAAATTAATGATATAGATGTTAATAGTGAAGAGTTAGAAATAGTTGTATCTAAATTTAAAGAATTATACAAAAAAGAACTTGGAGTTGAATTTCCTGAAGATGTTAATGAACAACTTTGGGGAGCAATTACAGCTGTTTTTGAATCTTGGATGGCTGAAAAGGCCGTAACATATAGAAAAGTAGAAAATATTAAAGGGGTTATCGGAACTGCCGTTAATGTTGTTCAAATGGTTTTTGGGAATATGGGTGAAAATTCAGGTACAGGTGTTGCTTTTACTAGAGATCCTAATACAGGTGAAAATGTTTTTTATGGAGATTACTTATTTAATGCACAGGGAGAAGATGTAGTTGCTGGAATTAGAACACCAATTAAACTTTCAGAACTTGAGAAAAAAGATCCTTCTGTTTATAAGCAATTAGTAGATATTAGAGCAAAACTTGAAAAACATTACAAAGATATGCAAGATATTGAGTTCACTGTTGAAGAAGGAAAACTTTACATGCTTCAATGTAGAACAGGTAAGAGAAATGCAAAGGCTGCTTTTAAAATTGCTTATGATATGGTTATGGAAAAACTTATTACAAAAGAAGAAGCAATTTTAAGACTAAAAGGAAAGGATATCGAAGGTTTATTCTATCCAATTATTGATCCTGCTGAAGCAGAAAATAAGAAAAAATCTTTTTTAGTTGCTGGTATTGATGCTGTTCCAGGTGCTGCAGTAGGTAAAGTTGTTTTTACTGCAAAAGAAGCAGAAGAAATGGCTGCTAAAGGTGAAAAAGTTATTCTGGTTAGAAAGGAGACAAGTCCTGAAGATGTTGGTGGAATGCATGCTGCAAGTGGAATACTTACAGCGACAGGTGGAAAAACCTCACATGCAGCAGTTGTAGCAAGAGGTTGGGGTAAATGTTGTATTGTTGGTTGTGAAAAACTTAATATTGATTATGAAAAAAAGCAGATGTCAGTAGGTGACAAAGTTATTAAACAGGGTGAAGCGATAACACTCGATGGTTCAACAGGTGAAGTTTTTATCGGCGCATTAAAACTTATAAAACCAGAATTACCAGATGAATATAAAGAAATAATGAAGTGGGTTGATGAAATAAGAAAAATTAAAGTTAGAACTAATGCCGATACTCCTTACGATTCTGAAAATGCAAGAAAACTTGGAGCTGAAGGTATTGGACTTTGTAGAACAGAACATATGTTTTTCGACACAGAAGAAAGAAGACTTGCAATACAGGAAATGATTGTAGCAGATAATCTTGAAGGTAGAGTAAAAGCATTAAATAAACTTTTACCTTTCCAAAGAGAAGATTTTAAGGGTATTTTTAAAGCAATGGATGGTTATCCTGTAACAATAAGATTAATCGATCCACCACTTCATGAATTTGTTCCACATGATGAAAAAGGACAGAGAAAACTTGCAGAAACCGTTGGTATCCCTTTTGAAAAGGTTAAAGCAAGGGTTGAACAGCTTCATGAAGCAAACCCTATGTTGGGTCATCGTGGTTGTAGATTGACAATTACTTATCCAGAAATCCTTGAAATGCAGGTTAGAGCAATAATTGAAGCAGCAGTTGAAATGACAAAACAACAAGTTAAAGTATATCCAGAGATTATGATACCTTTAACAATTGATGCTAAAGAATTCCATATTCTTGAGACAAAAGTTAGGCAGGTTGCTGATGAAATAATCAAAAATTCAAATGTAAAAGTAGATTATATTGTTGGAACAATGATAGAGGTTCCAAGAGCTGCTCTTCTTGCAGATAAAATTGCTCAATATGCAGAATTTTTCTCTTTTGGGACAAACGATTTGACACAGATGACCATGGGTCTTTCAAGAGATGATGCTGGAAAATTTTTACCAGATTATGTTGATGAAAAGAAAACAGGTATATTTAAAAATGACCCTTTCCAGGTTCTTGATCAGGAAGGGGTAGGTTTACTTGTTAAAATGGGTATTGAAAAAGGCAGAAGCGTAAGACCTAATTTAAAAGTCGGTATTTGTGGTGAACATGGTGGTGAACCAGAGTCAGTTAAATTCTGTGTTTCTATTGGTATGGATTATGTATCTTGTTCCCCATTTAGAGTTCCAATTGCACGACTTGCCGCAGCTCAGGCAGAAATTATTTCAAACAATAAAAAGAAATAAAATAATTCCTTTTATATTAAAAGGCTACCTCTTAACGAGAGGGTAGCCTTTTTTTACTCAGGTTTATTTTGATATTTATTTCTATAAAACCAATAAAGTTTTTCTGCTTCTTTTTTCGTTAAAAACTTCAATCTTCCGATCTTTTTTGTTTCACAGTAAATTTTGCAGCCTTTTTCTAAGACTATCGCGGTTGTTAAAGCCTCATTTAATGTCCTTCCACAGACTATTGCACCATGATTTTTCAAAAAAGCAGCATTAGAATTTTTCAAAACTTTTAATGTATTTTCAACAAGTTCTTCGCTTCCTGCAATTGCATATCTTGAACATAATATTTTTGGTCCACAAATCTGGGCGATTTCTTCCAAAAAAGGAATAAGTTTTTTTCCAGTTGCTGCAAAGGTCGAAGCGTATAAAGAGTGAGTATGAATAATTGCATTTATATCTTTTTTTAAATTATATATACCTATATGAAGATTAAGTTCGGTAGATGGTTTTAATCCAATATATTCCCTCGTATGAATATTAACAATAGGAATATTTTCAATACTTAAATTATCATAATTAATTGCACTGGGAGTTATAATTAAATAGTTTTCGTTAATTATAACGCTAACATTTCCCCATGTACCTTCGACAAGATTTTTCTCAACAATTTTTTTACAAATTTCAATAAGTTCAATCTTTTTCTTATTTATTATTTCTAATAACTTTTCATCTATCTTATCCATATCTTTCCTAAAATATATTAATTTTATATAAATATTATAAATTTTATCAATTTTTCACTTTACAATAAATTCATTTAATCATAAATTTATAAAATATGAACACCATCATCTATTTCGATTTCAAAAAAGTTTATTTTTGAATCATATTTTTTATTGTTTTTTTCAATTTTTTCTTTCAAAAGATTTGTATCAAAATCCTTTTTTGAAACAACAAGACAACTTCCACCAAAACCACCGCCAATCATTCTTGCACCTAAAACATTTTCAATTTTTTGAATGTCTAGCATTAGTTCATCTATTTGAGTTATAGAAACTTCATAAAGATTAGAAAGAGAAACATGTGATTGATTTAAAAAAGAAAATGCATTTAATATATCATTTTTATTGATTTTATCATAAAAATTTAAAACTCTTTGAGTTTCAGAAACAAAGTGGTTAAATCTTTTATTTAATATAGCATCATTAATTTTTAAAATTACCCTTGAATAGAATATATAATCTTCAATAGCTTTAATAACAGCATCTTTTATGCAAATATTAAAATTTTCTTTTATAATCTTTTCAATTTTATTTTTTTCTTCTATTCTATTTTTATATCCTTCGGCTGCTATAGAATGTTTTATTTTTGTATCAATTATAAAAAATCTAATATTATTTGGAATTTCACAATATTTATGTGTTAAATTTGTATAATCTAAAAAAAGACAATTATTTTTCTTTCCATACATAATTGTATATTGGTCCATAATTCCACATGGGGCTTTCATATAAATATTTTCCGCTTTTTTTGAAATTTTTACTATATCTATATCTTTCAAACCAAGTAAAAATAAGTAATTCAGTCCTAATAGAAAACCAACTTCTATAGAAGCTGAAGAAGAAAGACCTGCTCCCTCAGGCAGATTACTTACAATTTTTACTTCAAAACCTTCAATAATTTTTATTCCAATATCAAAAAGTGCTCTTAATATTCCAATAAAATAACCATACCATTTATCACTAAAATCATATTCTTTAATATTATAAATTTGTTCGAAAGAAATCTCTTTAGAATCACCAAATTTGTCAGAATATATTCTAATTGATCTAGATAAAGTTTTAATTATGATTATATTATTATAAAGATTTATTGTAGCAGGGCAAGAGTATGTTTCAATATAATCAACATGTTCTCCTATAAAATTTATTCTTCCAGGACTTCTTACACAAATACTATTCATAATTATCCT
>FWWL01010261.1_pt1 | contig 10897 bp, 6 predicted proteins | sample 2228331 | NCBI WGS metagenome assembly FWWL01 (sample SAMEA103939775, study PRJEB20133) | metagenome
AAGAAAGCGTCACGTAATGAAAAGAACCTTCCACATCCCGAGACCAGTATATCAAGAGGGGTTACTCCGTTTCAACCCTAAGTAATGAACAGGTATTCAATAGTTTCCATCTAGAACTGATGAGAATCGAAATCTTCAGTGCCTGCTAAACTCTTTATTATCGTTCATCGTAATAAAATGTCCTGTTGGTTCCGTGGCCTCACCATACGAATTATCCTTTCGCCAAGTATTTGCACTGTGCTAATACCCGTAACCGATACATGGACCCAACGTTAGGTATACTACTCAAGCTTCTAGCATCAACTCTAAGGCCAATATGACCGGAACCGTCATCGAGACGCGACCCATCATCGATATAGAAGAAATTAGCATCGGCGTATGTCACCCTGCCCCAGGTAGTTATTAACAGACCTACATTGAAAAGGCCAGTTGCATTGTAAATGCCTAGATTCGTGCTGTCTAGGTCTCCACCGCCTACCCACTTGTTGGACATTGCCAATGGTCTGATGTAAATAGGAGGATACGCTGGCGTAGCGGTCGCATCTTCAATTAAACGTTCACCGTCGCGGGTTCTGATTGTACCGATGATGGTAACACGCTGGCCAACGTATAGACCTGTAGGGCCAACCACCTTTATTCCGCCCACCTGATTTAGTTGTTCAATATAGACACAATCGGGAAACACAGCCGTAATAGCAACGTCTTTGACAGTTACTTTACTGCCGTCAGGTTGACGTCTGGCTCCTACAACGTTCCCTGAATAAGAAAATAGAAGCGGATTACTGGCAGTTGGCAGACTCCACTGACCAGCCTTATTTCTTGCCTGTGCCAAAACATAGTAGCTGCAATCAGCTTTTAAGTTCAAGTTTGAAAACTCAATCACAGGCTCAGTGCGAGATGCTTTCCACCGTGCAACGTCGCTAGTTTGAGGACTTGAACCAACAGCAAAGCGAAATTCAACCACGCCTGATTCCGGATCTAACGCTAAGCAAGTTGCTCGAATCGAAGAATCACTTACCAGTTTGGCATCCACAAATAGAATATCCGGGGGCGTTCGATCTATCTGTATAGGGTTTGAGACCCCACACGGACTAGTTAAACCATAGTTGCTTACCGCCTTGACTGACACGAAGCACACGCTTGAATGCTCAAGGTCAATATCCGTAATACTGCATGATTGAGCTGTTCCAACCGATGTCCAACCAACAATATCATCTGATCCGGGAGAAGTACCAAGAGCATATTGGTAATCTGTTATCGTCCATACATCCGCTGGCATAGTCCACGATACGTCAATCCTATTGGACGCGTAAGTTGGAGCAGTTACGATCGGTGCTGCCGGAACTGTTGCAACAAAGTCAACCCGGAACTCGCTAGTGGTTTCGGAAAGTAGATCTACATAAGTAAACGCTCCGGCTAAGTGTTGTGAAACGACTGAATTGCCGGATGCTACTGCCTGTTTTCCATCACGACTTCGTATCTTAACTTGGTTCGCTTTTCCCAGCGGCCTATATGCGGTTACAGTCAGGCTGTTGTCCGTCTCGACCTGGTAATCTATCCATCCGGACATAAAATCTCGAAGCCTTAATATTAATTCATCTGTCGGAATGAACAGAGCCGATTGGGATTTGAGGTAATCGATTGCCTGGCGAATGAGCTCACTAACACGAACACCGCCTGTATAATATGAAGAGTTCGGGCTGAACATGTAGTCATGAAAGTAGCCGTAACTATAAATACCATATTTGAGGTTAGACTGGAAATCGGTCCGTATTTCGTCCAAATAGCTCCGCCCTACTTGCCAACAACGAAAATCACTATCAAAGGTGTGCGAGATTACAAAAGGCTTTTCGCAGCTAGCCATTAGCTGGAACCAGAATTGACGTGTCGGCATTCTCTGAACTCTTAAATATGATCCATCTGGGAGCGTTATGCGTCTTTCATCACCTCCACCCTCACCTGCCAAAACACCAGCATTCGTTACGTACATAAACTGTTCAATAGTAGGATTCATAGAGCCCGACCAGTTGAAAACATTTCTGGTTGTCGGTATAAGCTGCTTCTGTGCTTCGATAGCACCAGTTGTCTCGTAAGCAATATCGGGCACGGTAGGCCAATTCATGGGATGAGACCTACTATGTGAACCAATAAGCATCAGCGGACTCGTAGCAACTTCGTTCCATTTAGATATAGCACTACTGGTAAGTCTGTTATATACAAGAAGGTTTACTAAAGGGAGGTTATATTCATTAGCAAGCGAGAGTAATTGATCAATAGCCCCTAGATCGTTTGATGAATCACAATGTACCTCAAAGGAAACGATAGGACGGCCACCTATTCGATCGTTAGCAAAACCGACTATCTCTGAACGACCATATCGAAGATAGCTTACCAACTTCCCATAGTCAAGCATATGCATCGCTGCAGCATTACTTGTATCTAAAGCCCCACCATTCGGATAGAGAAAGCCTATCGTTCGTCCACCAACTTTGATATACAGGGCAGGCGGGTCCGTGAAGCTATACTCATTAACCCAAAAGTTTTTCCAGGAAAGAGCTGTGAGCGTCGGGTCTTTCTCTATACATGCCGGCACTGCGATGTTGCCGTTAGCGTATCCAGACCAACTGATTCTGGCATTAAATAAAGTTAGTGTGTACCGCAAGTACTCTACTAACCTGCCACTCTCATCGTTCCTTCTAAAGCAACTTTCACCATTTATGAAGACCTTACGCCCCTCATTCAAAGCCGACTGGCACTTAACCAACACTTCGGAAACTGGTACTGGTGACGTGTGACCATTCAATATGATAACGTCGTAATTAGTGAGGGACATGTTAGCGAAACGCGAATAAGTCACCACGTCGAATGGATAACCTGCCGCAGTTAAGTCTGTGATAACAAATTCTCCGTCATAAGCAGCAGGTAGTTTCGGCAACCTGTTCGGTTCGGTCGTAACTACAAGTACGCGCTTTTGAGTTGCAGCGTACAACGAACACGCTACAATGATGAGTAAGACCAGTTCTAAGCAAAGAATTATTAACTTCCCAGCGCTTCTGTAAAACGCTCTAATCTGGAATAATTGCTCTTTCTCCATCTAGCGTGGCCAAATTTCCGGTAATATTTACTTCGTCTCCTTCGTTGGCAATCGTTTGCCCCATCACTTTGATGCCTCTTGTTCGATCACCAGCTTCTAAATAGTAACAGTCTGAGAACACAGCACTTACTATACCTTGTACTGCAACTTTTGTACCATCGGGAACATCAACATTAATTGCTGACCCATTATTTAATAGGAAACCAACTGATTGCACAGGTGACCAAAAACCAAACACATTTTGGCAAGCCACAGAAAAGTAAAGGACCTTATTCGAAGGTAGTTCATCCAAGGTTACTTCACGTGTCTTACCGTCAGTATATATCCAACCTAAAATCTCACTACCGCCAGGAGTCAGTCCAACTGCGTAACGGCTACAATAAATCGAGGATTCCTGCTCCGTACAGTTCCAATTTGCTAAAGCCGAGTTTATACCAGACTGTCTTATGTTTGCTACAACATTTGGGGGCGTTTTGTCAACGACAACGTACTCGATATCCGGATCTGTAAAACCTTGAGCACTTAGACCAAATATGCTCACATAAATACCATAAAGATTGGGATTGCTCCAGTTAAAAGAGAACGAAATTTGTTGCCTGGCTCCTAGAATGGCTGGAGCAGATCCAAGCGATAAACCTTCGTTTACACTTCTAGGATTTGTCTGAGTACCGTATCGACAATCTATACTAAGTAACGCAGGATTCATTGGTGTATCCCACTCAATAGTGCCTCCAGTAGGATTGGGATTTATAACTATATTGCTAGGGCAAGTTTGGGGATCGACTGGTTTCTTCTTAAGCACAACTCCGTCAACCCTATAACCACCAGGTTGGCTATTAACAACATCAGTCATAAACCCCACCGCTACCAATAGTAAGCGATCCTTTATTCGTAATAATGCTGATTTCTGCTCCCACGAATTAGGATCGATATTTCGATACTTAGGATAGTTCGCACACCTAGCGCCTGGAGAAAATGCTGGTCCCAAACTTGATCCTTCCAACTGGAGAGAGTTTGCTGAAGGGTATCCCGGCTCGCACCTTTGCCACCAAGTAAGCTCGTAGCGGCCTGGCTCAAGCAGCATCCATCCAGTCTGAACCTTGGCACCCGAACCTGCTACAACTGCACATTTAGATCCGTTTATTCCTTGTCCGTCAAGAATCGTAGTTTTTGTCAAGTACCAGGGCGCACAAGAGCTTGAAAGGCCTTCCGTATGAATCTCAAAATCAGGGTTTGGCACTCGGTTGATATCTGTGGGAAAAACTGTTCGGAAAGCCTCGTCCAAACTCATCAGGCGAACTCGGCCCTGGTCTCTCAGATCAGCCAGAGTATCCATCACCATTCGTAGCATATCTGCTCGCACCGAGTAAGCAGTAGTACCATTGGATGCTTGTACGCCGTGGCAAGCCATAACCATGATTAATCCGGGCGTGTTAGCTGCAACTTCTAGCATTGCTTGCACTGCCGATTTGGTAAGCGATTGTGTGTAGTCTATGTTGTAGAGATTAGAAGTTCCATAAGGATAGCACGTTTGTCCTATGCGCCAAGCAGTGCCCAAATAAGCCATGCTTTGTGCATAGGTAGATTGGATTGCTTGCCCGATAGCATTGTTCAATTTCTCGAATGAATCGCAATTAGCATCACCGGTCCATACGCCAGGTTGGAGAAACGTCCTACAGGTGTATGTAGGCCCCAGTCGTAAGTCGATGATGGCCTTGCTATTTATTACCTCATCAATATAAGCCTGAGTCCCGCTCATAGCAGAATGCAGTACAGTGTGGCTAGCAGCTTCACCTCCTGCCGTGTCGAGGTAGTCTTTGATCTCCGACCAAGTTAGACCAGCACCCGAATCAGCATAACTCGTGATTACTCCCCAAGTAATCGGAATGCGCTTAAGTTTACCATACTCCAGTGCACTAACCCCTCCGAACTCGGGGAATGGCGTCCTCCAGCTGCTTCTTATGTCGTCTACTCTAAGAACTACAATGGGTCTGACATCGGTTTCACACCAACCAGATAATGAAAAGGCAACACTGGTTGCAATCAGCAGCAACGGGAAAACAAATCTACAAGGTGGCAGGCGCACAGATTATCACCTCGTTAATATAAGGTGCAGAACTCACAAAAAAAAGCCGATCATTTAACTGAATTATACTACATAATTAGCGCACAGACAGGGTATTCTGGCAATTTCAGATAGCACACAAAACCACGTAGACTTGATTTTTGGGCATGCAATCAGGCTGGGTTTAGGACAACTGATTGACCCAATCCGATAACCGGAACCGACAATTACAAATCAGCGTATACAAGCTAACTGTAAATGTTGCACGGGGTAGAGTAGGTGATAGTAAAAAGCTTACTAGCTACTGTTGTTCTTTTTGTTGTACTATTGGAGTCTTCTGCCCTTTGCGCCTTAGTCGAGACGGATTTATTAGCTGGGATTGGCGATTTTGAATATTGTGCTGACACGGCTTGGAACGTGTGCGCTCACCCAGGCTACGACTTTGACGCACAGAGCGGTTGGGTCGGTGACTACCGTAGCAGCATTACCATTAAGCAGACCCCTTCACTCCGAAGACGCGAAAGCGGTAGCGGTGACTTATTGACTATCGAGTGTTTGTCTTCCGATTCTAGTTCGGTCAAAGTGGTTTATGAATTTACGGATGGTAGTGGAGCTCAGCCTGGCAATGTCCAGATTGCTGTCCCCGCTGGGGCAAACCTTGAAACAGTCGCCTCGCGCCTCGCTGAAGCGATTAACGCCAATCAGAAGGCCTACGGTTCAAACATCGTAACGGCAAATAGTTCAGGAAATAAGGTTTGGGTTAAACCTACGCCTGGATGGGTGATAAAAACGTTCACTGATAGTGATGCTTCAGATGTTCGGCTTATATCTGATCACGTCACGTGGCTATATGGTTTTGATCTCCCAACAACCAACAATTCCGTAGCGGTTGGTTGGGTCAAAAAGACCGGCGAGACGCACCCTAGAAATAATGTTATTTATCGGATAGCCACTGGTGTAGGAATAGGAGGTAGTAACTGTCAGTACTTTGCTGTCAAGAATTATAACGGCAACCATGGAACAGCTTACCTCTCGACCAGCATTCAAGTTGACAATAGGCCAAGCAGTTTGCATGCTGGTGACCAAATTAAGTTCAGAATCGACCAATTGCAACCTTCTGGCTTCAATGATCTCGGATCCAAATGCCAAGCGGAAGTAAAGATTGGCGTTATGTGGGCAAACCAACGCGTGGAAAAGGCTGTGCCAATAAATCAAGGACGCGTCTCCGCAGAAGTAAACGGCGGCCCTATTCCGCAGGGTATCAATTATGTAAGTGCTTACGTACGAATAGACGTGTCTGGTGATTCCAGCGGGAAAGAACTAGGCGTGTACGTGGACGGGGCTCATTTGTTCGTCACACGAGCCGGCCATACAGGAACACAGTATTGGGAAGTCCCCGTCAGTAAAAATCGATCGTGTCGAACACTTAAATTGTGCAGACGTAATGAAGAGTTCGACCCATACGAAACTGCCAGCAATTATGACGCGATTGTTCTGGACGAAAGCGACTCAAAATATATTCCATTCTTACGGTATCTAAATCCGACAATTAAGATTTATTTATACGAAAGCGTTACAAGCACGGACTTTCGCGATTCCAGAGGAATTGAGCCTTGGTATACCAACTGTCCGATACCTCTAGGTCACATAGTAGCAAGCGGTAATACAGAGTGGCTATACAACGACGGAACCGGTTTCTACGTATATGAGCAATACTATCCTAACTCCTACTATACACGCCTAACGAATTCGACTTTTCAGAACCTATGGGCTCAAAGAACTGCTGATAAGATACAAAGATGGCGCTACGACGGAGTTTGGATAGATGCTTTGGCACCACTGCAAGAAGTTAGGACAGGATCGAAATTACTGTGCCCCCAACGCGAACCGTGGGAGGTCCAGAATTTTCTTCGCGCTGTCATTCCCGTGTTAAAGAGAATAGGAAAAGAAGTCTTACATAATACTTGCGGATACAACCTGGAAATCGAACCGGGAAACATATATACAAACCCGTTCTGGAAACCTGTCAGTCCGTACAACACGGCAAATTACCAACCTAATAGTCCTGCAACGGTTGCCGACGGAATATTTCAAGAATGGGCGTTCTTCTATTGCGACATGGCCAATGGCCGAATTAACAAGTATGACAAAAACTACTGGAAGCGGTGCCTCGACGATATGGATACGGTTAAGCGATGGAACGCAAATCTTGCCCCCAGTGATAGGAAGTACTACCATGTTTTCGTAATCGGCACTGATAGCAAAGAAGATCCGGCATATGGAATCGACGGATGGCTGCAGTTTAGTTTATGCAGTTATTTGCTAGGACAGAACGATTGGACAACATTTGGATGCGGAGTGCGGCCGAGTTATCATGCCAACATCGATTTCTCAATAACTAAACGAATCGGCACGCCTATTTCAGAACACACCGCCTATAATGGAGATCCGTATTTCAGATATAGAACCTACGGACCCACGTCCGACGGAGGAATAGGCGGAGTTGTAGTTGTGAATGCGAATCCGGAAGCAAAGAGCTATCTGCTAGATTTCGACGCAATTGACGAACTCGGCAATCCAGTATCCCGCAATACCAATATACTGTTAAAGCCTCATACGGGGCGCATCTTCCTTAACCGACAATCAGCCGTTACTACAACAATGACGGTGCCCAAAACCGTTCGACCGGGCGAAACAGTATCCATAGATGTAGGATATATAAACAACACAGGAACCATAATACGAAATCTGGAACTCAAGGTAAATGTGCCAGCAGAAATGACATATGTGGCTGGCAGTGCAGAAGAGTCTGGAGGCGTCTATAACCCTGCGGGAAACATTGTTAGCTGGACTTTATCAACCGTAGCACCAGGCGAGAGCGGTACTCGCTGCTTCAAAGCGCGGGTTAAATAGCATAATAATTGCTTAATGTGGTAACATTTTCTTGGAACTCTAGATGAGCTTGTGCTCGTAGTCGAAGTTGATAGATAAATAATGCGGAACGGTTTGCTGTTGCTTCAACGATTTAGAAGATGCGCTCGTTCCACATAATGATAGGAGGTCCTCAATTGACTGTACAATCTGAGGGTGTAGGAGTAATTCTCCCTAATGTGATTCTCGGCGAAGGTGCCAATATCGACAACGGCGTAATTCTTGGTTATCGCACTGGGCGCAAAATAGCAGATTACACGCTTCATATTGGTAAAGACGCTTGCATTCGCTCAGGTACGGTTATCTACGGCGGTACCACTATCGGTAATCGTCTCGCAACGGGTCACAATGTTGTCATCCGGGAAGAGAACTTGATAGGCGACGGATTCAACGTGTGGAACTCAACTACCATCGACTATGGTTGCAAGATCGGCAATAATGTCAAAATCCACTGCAATTGTTACGTGGCACAGTTCACAGTAATAGAGGATAACGCCTTCATGGCACCAGGTGTTACCATAGCAAATGACATACATCCGGGCTGTGAGTTTTCCTCGAAGTGCATGAAGGGTCCACATATCGAAGAAGGCGTACAAATCGGAGTGAACGTAACTATACTGCCGTTTGTGCGAATAGGCGCTCACTCTGTAATTGGCTCGGGCGCGGTGATAACTAAGGACATTCCACCAGGATCTGTAGTAGTTGGCAATCCGGGCAGGGTGATCTGTACAGTACACGATCTTAAGTGCGAAACCGGGTTGACAGACAAACCTTACAAGGATATACTCCTTCATGGTTCCTCCGCACCCCAGTAAGGCTAGAGGTATACACACATGGTTCCCCTTATTGATTTGAAGATACAACACCGTTCTATAGCCGCCGAAATTGAGGCTGCTATAAAAAACGTATGTGAGAACACAGCATTCATACTCAGCGATGAGATGAAGGCGTTCGAACAAGAATTCGCTACCTACTGCGGAGCTAAGCATGGAATTGGAGTCGCCAATGGTACAGAAGCGCTCTTCCTAGCCCTAAAAGCTTTGGGAATAGGTGCAGGAGACGAAGTTATAGTTCCAACCAACACCTTTATTGCAACTGCCGCAGCTGTTTCGCATACCGGAGCTATCCCTGTATTTGTGGATTGCGACCCGGAAACTTACTGTATTGATCCTGCCAAGATAAGTGGAGCGATTACCGAGAGAACAAAAGCTATCATCCCTGTACATCTCTACGGACATCCAGCCGATATGGACACAATTATGAACATTGTACGGAGTTGTGGTCTTAAAGTAGTAGAAGATTGCGCCCAGGCCCACGGAACTCACTATAAAGGCAAGCAGGTTGGTTCTATTGGAGATGTGTCGGCTTTTAGCTTCTATCCGAGCAAGACACTGGGTGCTTACGGCGACGCAGGCATGGTCATCACAAACAGCGATGAGCTTTGCGAATCCATAAAGTTGCTCCGAGATAACGGCCGTACGAGTTGGTATGAGCATGCAATCATTGGATACAACTCCAGGCTCGACGGAATACAAGCCGCTATTCTCAGGGTCAAGTTTAAGTATCTTGAGAAGTGGGTCGAGGCACGCCGCGCCCACGCCGCGCGCTATAGAGAACTACTTGGAGACATTGAGGAGCTAGCACTGCCTGTAGAAAAATATGGCAGGCATTCTTACTATGTATACGTGGTAAGGGTAAAGAATCGAGAAACTTTCATGGCGCGACTCAAAGAAAAAGGTTGTGGTTGCGGCATTCACTATCCGATTCCGCTTCACCTGCAACCGGCTTATGCCTATCTCGGTGGACGTGAAGGCGATCATCCGGTTGCAGAACAATATGCGAAGGAAATTGTGTCTATCCCGATGTTCCCGGAAATGACTGATGCTCAAATTTGTGAAGCTGCAGCAGTTATACGGGAAGCAGTAGGGTGTTAATCGTACTGATGAGGTAGCATCAAATGGCGACGGTGGAAAGCACCGCTAAAGGAAATAAGAGCTATCCGATAGGAGTTCGCCCTATTAAGCCTTACAGGTGCTGGATTTAATCGCTGCTTCGATAGGTCTTATCGTATTCGCTCCGCTCGCGTTAATCATCGCCATCTTGATCAAGCTATCCAGCCCGGGACCAGTTTTGTTTAAGCAGATACGCGTTGGTAAGAACGGTAAAAAATTCGTGTTCTATAAGTTCCGCAGTATGCGGGAAGGTTGTGACGATTCCAAGCACAGGCAATATATTAAGGCTTTTATCGAAGGCAATGAAGAAGAACTAAGAAGACTCCAGGGTAACGGAAATAAGAAGATCTACAAGCTAACTTGCGATGATAGAGTGACATTTATCGGTAAGTTCCTAAGACGAACGAGTCTCGACGAAATCCCACAGTTGATCAACGTACTGCGAGGCGAAATGAGTATGGTCGGTCCTCGACCTCATCTGCCATACGAAGTAGAACTCTACAAGGATTGGCATAAGCGAAGACTTGAGGGACTTCCGGGAATTACAGGTTGGTGGCAAATACACGGTCGAAGCCGAGTGCCATTCGATGAAGCAGTAAGAATGGACATATGGTATCTAGAACATCAATCTCTCATCCTCGATCTTCGAATAATGTGCCGCACAATCACTAAGGCCACAGTAGGTCGTGGCGCATGTTAAATCGCTTGGATCATTGAGTTATAACAATTTGCAGCATAATGCTGCGCTTCAAAAAGCAATAAGGAGACACTATGAAAGTCCTCGTTACTGGAGGCGCAGGTTTTATTGGATCGCACTTGGTTGAAGCTCTGCTTTCCGCGGGTTATGAAGTCGCT